>OGRT01002234.1_pt1 | contig 11186 bp, 11 predicted proteins | sample 1553581 | NCBI WGS metagenome assembly OGRT01 (sample SAMEA2580113, study PRJEB22360) | human gut metagenome | biome: human gut; feature: human-associated habitat; material: faeces | place: Denmark | collected 2008/2010
GATCGCCGAGCGGCCCAACCCCGCCATTCCGGGCTTCAACATCGACAACATCGAAATTCCGGAGGCGATCATGGAGGCCGCCGAGGTTGAGAACTGCCCGGTCATCCTGACCATCGGCCAGGGGGCCATCAACGCCGGTGGCCTGCGGCATTTGCCGGATGTGGTGCGGCGGATCGCGGAGAGCAGCAGCGTGCCGGTGGTCATGCATCTGGACCATAGCGAAAGCTACGAACAGGTTATCGCCTGCCTGCGGGCTGGATTTACCTCTGTCATGTACGACGGTTCCCACTATCCCTTTGAGGAAAATGTCCGGGAGAGCCAGGCGGTGGTACGTGCCGCTCACGCCGTGGGCGTGTCTGTGGAATGCGAGCTGGGCGCCATCTCCGGTGTGGAGGACGGGATTTCCCACAGCAACACAAATCTGGTGGACCTAGATGAGGTGAAGCGCTTTATTGCGGTGGTAGATTGCGATGCACTGGCTGTCGGCATCGGCAACGCCCACGGCATCTACAAGGGAACGCCCAATTTGGACTTCGGCCGGCTGGAGGCCTGCCGGAAGCTGGGGGCGCCGCCCCTGGTGCTCCATGGAGGCTCCGGTATTCCGGAGGAGATGATCAAAAAGGCCATCTCCCTGGGCATCCGTAAGATTAACGTAGCTACCGAGGTGCGGCTGGCTTTTATGGAGGGCCTAAAATCTGCTGTGGGCAGCCGGGATATTTACAAAATGTACCAAGCGGCCAAGGCCGGGACCATCGAACTGGCCCGCACGAAGATCAGGATGTTTCAGAATAAGGAGTGAGCGATATGGAGTACATGAAGGCAATCGCGGTTATGGGACCCAATGACATCCGGGTGGTGGATGACGTTCCCAAGCCGGTTCTGGGCGATTACGAGGCGCTGGTGAAGGTCCACGCTTGCGGATTCTGCAACGGCACCGATATGCAGATTATCACCGGCACCGGCGGCGACCTGGGCAACAGCGTCAGCATCTATCCCACAGTGCTGGGCCACGAGGGTGCCGGCGAGGTGGTGGCCGTGGGCAAAAAGGTCCGCCACATCCACGTGGGAGAGCGGTGGCTCCATCCCAATCTCTACCCGGATGTTGGCAACGGATACACCAAGACCCACGGCAGCATGGCGGAGTACGGCATGGTCAGCGACAACCAGGCCATGCTGGAGGACGGTTTTGCGGAGAAGGACTTCCCCTGGGTCAAGCAGCATAAATTCCCTAATACCATGAGCTATATTGACGCGGGCGTGCTGCTGTCCCTGGCAGAGAGCCACTCTGCCGCCAAGAACTTCGGCGTGACCGAGGGAACAGAGATCCTGATCTATGGCTCCGGCCCTATGGGCATGGCGCTGTCCCTGTTCTGTGGCCTGCGGGGCGGCCATGTCACGCAGATCGACAGGATCCAAGAGCGGCTGGAGATGTCCAAGCGTATTGCAAAAACGGAGCACACCATCAACTCCTCCGTGGAGGATGTGGACGCGGTGCTGAACGGCAAGAAGTTTGATGTGGCCATTGACATCGTGGGCTTTACCGACATCATCTACGAGGCCAGTCGCCATGTGAAGCCCGGCGGAAAAGTGGGATCCATGGGCGTTCTGCGGAGCAACGACCTGGTGGTGGATACCAGCCGCCTGCAAAATAACACTTCGCTGCATATGCTGAACTTTCCCTACGGGGAGTATGCGATCCTGGACGAGACCATCGCCCTGATCGAAGCCGGGAAGGTGAATCCAAAGGATTTCTATTCCCATGTTCTTCCCTATGAGAAGATCGAAGAGGCCGTCCAACTGACACTCAGCAAGCAGGCGCTGAAAGTCATTTTGGATTTCGACGCCTGAACATGGCTTCCAAGTGCCGCTCTTTTCGGGCGGCACCTTTTTTGTGTATGGCGTTCTGTGTGATCCGCCAAAGATACCCCGCCCGTTTTGGACAAGCTGCGTCTACTTTTTACCGAAATTCTTCAAATTTTTACAATCATATAAAAGTGAATCCAAATGATAAAATTGTTGATTTTCAGGGGGAAATGGGTATGTTAAACTGGCCGCAGTAAAGAACACTGGCACATACAGACGAACAAAGGAGGAGATTCCATTGCGCAATTGGGAACTGTTGGCTCAGTTGATTGGCGGCGCAAAAGTCGTTGACCTGTCACCAACGATCGAACACAATATGCCCAAGTGGCCTACGCATCCGCAGATCATTGTTGACCCCACGATCACCCATGCCCACGACGGATATTATTGCCAGACACTGGTTATGGGCGAACACACCGGGGCCCATGTGGATTGCCCCGCACATATTCTGCCGGAAATGCAGGATAAGACCGTGGATACATACGAGCCGAATATGATTATGGGGCCAGCCGTCAAGTATGATATGTACCGTTTGAACGCACAGCCTGGCGACCGCATTACAAAAGAACAGATTTTGGAGCTGGAAGACCAGATGGACGACCGGGCAAGACCGGGTGACATTGTCCTCCTAGATTTTGGCTATCAGCAGTATTGGAAATTGGACAATACGTGGAAATATTACGCGCTGAATGAGCCGGGTCTTTCCCAAGAAGCATGCGCGCTGTTTGCCGAGCGGCAGATCCGTGCGATCGGTTCGGATACCATTGCCTGTGATACCCCGGTGAAAGATGGCTATGAGTATTTTTCCTATGGCCATCATGATAGCTTCCTGCCAAACGAAATCTTTATTATGGAAATGCTGATGAATCTGGAGAAGCTGCCCAGACGCTGCTATTTTATGGCGATCCCTCTGAAGATCAAGAACGGATCGGGCTCTCCCATTCGCCCTTTCGCAATTCTTGAATAAGTAAATTCACATCAGAAAATATACGGATAAGGAGAACAACTATGAAACTGAAAAAGCTATTCTCTGTGGCTCTGAGCGTCCTTTTAATCGTGGCCTTAGCCGGTTGCGGCGGAACCAAGGATGAGATAGCCTCTACTTCTGATAAAACCACTGAGACCGGCGCTTCCGAGCTGCTGAGCCTGTATGATTCCATCAGTACCGAGACAAAATATGTGGCTATGTCCGACCTCCCTGAGATCGCCGCGAAGGAATCATACACCATCGGGGTCGCAATGACCGATGTTTCTACCGGCTGGTTCAAGGCCCTGTATGACCATGTTAACGAGAAACTGACGGAGGCCGGCGTGACAGTCAATCTGGTTCAGTGCAACGATGACGCCGCCATGCAGGTCGATCAGATCAATACCTTTATCGCCCAGGGCGTTGATGCCATTATCATCAATCCCGCCAACCCCCAGGAGACTGTGACTTCCGCCCTTGACGACTGCGCTGCGAGCGGTATTCCCGTTGTTGCCGTGGACACCCCCCCTGAGACCGGCTCCGCTTACATGACCGCCTGTGTGACAGATGCCTATTCTCTGGGCAAGATGGTGGGCATGGAACTGGCCACCCGCCTGCTGGAGATGTATCCAGATATGGAGAGCATCCCCTACGGAATGATCGGCGGCACAGACGGAAACTCGATTGCCGCTGCCAGAAACCAGGGAGCCCGTGACGGTATTGCCGAAGTCGATCAGGAGGGCAGGATCGAGGAGCGCACCTTCCTGTACGCTGGCGCCTATTCCGAGGAATCCGGTCTGACGACCGCTCAGAATATGCTGGCTGCCAATCCTGACCTGAAGTGCATTGTCGGTACCTGCGACGCCCATATCGTCGGCGCCACCTCCGCCGCTGAGCAGCTTGGCCTGGATGAAAACCTGATCATGGGCGCCGTTGACGGCTCTAAGTCTGCATATGAAATCATGCTAGATGACGGCCCCATCGTGGCGCTGGGCCTGAACTCTCCCTACGAAGTCGGTGAAGCTGCCGTGCGTGTGATTTTAGGGTATCTGAATGACGGTACGATCCCTGACTCCAAGACTTTGCAACTGGAGCCCACCTTAGTCACTCCCGAAAACGTTCAGGATTATTACGATCCCAACTCCGCGTTCTGATTTTGCAACCGGAAGGATCAGGGATGGCGGAAACCTTTTCCCGCCATCCCTGATCCTGGGAATTAGGGGGACGTCATGTCGAATATTATTGAGATGAAAAGCATCTGCAAATCATTCGGCGCGGTCAAAGCGCTGAAAAACATTGATTTTGCAGTACGGGCCGGTGAAACGATGGCACTTGTCGGCGAAAACGGCGCCGGAAAAAGCACATTGATGAAAGTGCTCACAGGCGTTTATACGAAAGACACTGGAACGATCCTGATCGGCGGCGAGGAGGTTCGGAAGAACAACCCTGTGGTCGCTAAGAACCTCGGCATTGCCCAGGTATATCAGCAGTTTGAAATGATGGATGAACTGTCCGTTACAGAGAACATCTGCCTTGGCGATAAGGGCTTTTCCAAGCACGGACTTGTACAGTTCAAAACCATGATGCGGCAGACCCAGGAACTGCTGGATCATTACCATATCCCCATTGATGCCAATGCAAAGGTCGGAACGTTGAGCGCTGCGATGAAGCAATTTATCTCCATCGCCCGTGTATTATACCGGAAACCCCGGGTAATCGTGTTTGATGAGCCAACAGCAGTTCTCTCCGACAGTGAAGTACATATCCTGATGGACATCATTGACTCTCTGAAACAGGAAAAGGTGACCATCATTTATATCTCCCACCGCATGGATGAGATTTTTCAGCTCAGTGACCGGATTACTATCATGCGGGATGGTGCGGTCATTACCGTGCTGGAGAACAAGAACCTGACCAAGGATAACCTGATCTCGCATATGCTGGGAAAGACTTTGGGCGCCATGTATGTTACACGAGGGAAGATCCGCAGTGAACGATATGTGCTTGAGGTCGTGGGGCTGACAAACGATGCTATTAAAGATGTATCTTTCAAACTCCGCGAGGGCGAAATTCTGGGTATCGCCGGCCTTGTGAACAGTGGCCGGACGGAAACGGCCAGAGCCATCATGGGCGCTGACAAACTCAAAAGCGGTACGATCAAAATCAATGGGACCCCTGTCAAAATTAAAAATCCTACGGATGCGGTCCGCCATGGATTATTCCTTGCGCCGGAGGACCGGAAAAAGCAGGCCATGGTGCTCTGCCGGCCGATCCGTGAAAATATCTCGCTTTCCAAGCTTTCCTCGGTGACTAACAGACTTGGTATTTTGAATTCCAAAAAGGAAGCTGAGACGATAGACAATCTGGTACGTGCGCTGAAAGTGAAAATGGACACGATTGAAAGCCCCGTCCAGGACCTTAGCGGTGGCAACCAGCAGAAAATCGTCATAGCAAAAGCAATTACCGCCCGGCCGAATATCCTGATATTCGACGAACCCACACAGGGCATCGACGTGGGCGCACGAGCTGAAATCTATGGTTTACTTGAAAAGCTGCGGGCAGACGGGAAATCGATCATCCTGATTTCCTCGGAAACGGAAGAGATCCAAGGCACCTGCGACCGGACGATCGTGATGCGGAGCGGCCATGTGACTGGAGAACTGAACGCGGAAGAGATGAAGGATACGAAGCTCATGCTACAATATATGTACAAGGACGTTTAAGGAGAAGAGACCATGGAAAACAAAACATTAAATGCTTCAGGCGGCATTAGGAGCCACCTGAAAGGATATTTGAAGGAGCAAGCTATTCCCATTGGCGTACTGCTGTGCATGATTGTGATCGGTTCTCTTCTGACACCGATGTTCCTGACTTCTCTGAACCTGCAGAACCTCTTTATCCAGCAGTCCTCCAATATGGTAGCGGCACTTGGCATGTTTGTGGCGATCCTGTCCGGCGGTATTGACCTGAGCATTGGCTCCGTCATGGCTGTATCCAGTGTGTTCTGCGCGTCGCTTCTGGTGATGACAAACAATATTCCGGTAGCGGTCCTCGGGGCTCTGGTGATCTGCGCCGTTCTCGGAACGGTCAATGGCCTGATTGTCGCGAAGCTTCGTGTGGCGCCGTTTATCGTGACTTTGGGCATGATGGAGTTCGCACGCGGCATTGCCTACTGGTATACCAATTCTGCTCCGGTATCGTGGAAAAACGCGGAATGCGCCAGTGTCTTTTCCTTTATCGGCAAAGGCCGTCTTTTCGGCGCCATCCCGACCCTCAGCGTCATCATGATGGTCTGCATCGTCATTGTCTGGTTCATTGTAAAAAAGACTTCCCTCGGCAGGATCATCTATGCCATCGGCGGAAATGAAGAGGCTGTCAAGCTTTCCGGCATCAATGTGTCCAAATGGAAGATTGCTCCCTATATTTTCTGTGCGGTCTGTGCTGGTATCGCCGGAATTCTCTTGACAGCCCGGCTGGGCGTCGGCGCACCGACCAACGGTGAAGACCTGGCAAATGACTGCATTGCCGCCGTCGTTGTCGGCGGAACCAGTTTTACCGGCGGTAAGGGAAACATCAGCGGAGTGATTATTGGCGTGTTCATCTTGGGTATCATCAACAACCTGCTGGATTTGATGAATGTGTCCTCTTACCCGCAGATGATGCTGAAAGGCGCCATTATCGTTGCTGCGGTTGTATTCTCCACCATTAAAGACAAGAAATCCTAAGACCATCCCGTTTTCTTCTTTTCTCTGCACGGAGCCGACTCTTTTTTGAGTCGGCTTTGTGCGTAGGCAAACAGAGACAACCACATTTTCGGCGGAAAACAAGTGCACACAACTTCCTTTTCAAAAAGAACCCATGTTGATATAATGATATAAAATACAAAATACCACGGTGAAAGGAGAGCGGAATATGAGGATCCGGCAGTTTTTCAGCGAGTCACTCCACCATCGGCTCGTCTTGTACTTCATGCTGCTGATGATGATTCCCATCAGCGTTGCCGGAACGCTGATTTACCATGCGTCTGATGTCCGAATATCTGACGGCGCTTTGGCACTGGCGGAAGAAGTCATCGAAAAGACAGGCGAAAACATGGAAGAAGTGCTGCTGGATATGCAGTCGGCGGCCAAGCAGGTGGCCGAGGATCATACCATTCAGAGTCTCCTCGCTCAGCTGCAGGTTCCTGAGATATCGGAGGAGTCTGTGATTTCTGCTCTAGATGCGCGGTTGAAACAGATCGCCAGCATGTATGCTGGCCTGGACGGCGTATATATCTGTCTGGACGATTTCACTGTGGCGAAATCGCGCTATTATACAGCAAGAGACGAGCATGACACGCTTTTATTGACCGGAGACCAGTATATGGTGATCCGGAACCACGAGGATATCCAATGGATCGTTTCCGACGAAGGTTCTCTGGTCGCCGACAACATGGGAAACGCCATTTTGGGTGCGGCCAGACTGCTGCCGCTGAGCGTCACAGGCCAGCCCTGCGGGATTGTGGTGGTGGAGGTGCGGCAATCGTATTTGAAGAAAATCCTTGATAAAAAGCTGGGAGAAAGCGGAACAGTTTTCCTGATGTCCCAACGCCCGGACATTGCCCTGCAAACAGCAGCCGCGTCCGATGAAATGGTGGCAGATGCTGCGGAACAGGTAAAGCAGGCGGATAGAAAAATCACCTCTATTTCTTCCCATGACAGGGTCATCTTCTGCGAGCCGCTTTCCTTGTCTGAATGGCTTGTGGTGGGCGTTGTCATGAAGCAGAGCCTCCGCAGTGACAGCCAGGAGATCCTGATACTCTTTATTGTGACCGTGCTGTTGACACTTTTACTGACGATTCTTGTTTCAGGAGGCTTGGCTGATTATGAGCTGCGCCAGATCCGCCGGATTCAAACGTACATCAAGGATATGGAGAACGGAGAATTTGGCAAACCGCTTCCCCCTATGCGGCCTGATGAGATCGGCAGCCTGGCGGCAAACACACAGGAAATGAGCGGCAAGATCGGTGAATTGCTGGAGACCGTAAAAACCGAGCAGGAGCGGATGCGCACGGCGGAATTCAAGGCCCTCCAGGCCCAGATCAATCCCCATTTTTTATATAACTCTCTGGATTCCATTAACTGGCTGGTGCGCAAAGGAGATATGGAGAAGGCAACGGATACGATCTCGGCGCTGACCGCGTTTTTCCGCATCGGTCTTTCCAAGGGAAGAGACATGATCACGGTCCGGGAGGAAGTGGAGCATGTCCGCAGCTATCTCGTGATCCAGAAAATGCGCTATGAGAACCAGTTTGAGTATGCCTTCTATGTGGACCCGGAGACAGAGGACTACTTCGTCCCGAAGCTAATGCTGCAGCCGCTGGTGGAGAATGCGCTGTATCATGGCATCAAGCTGTGCGACCGCAAATGTATGCTGATGATCCAAGTACTCTCCTACGGCGACAGAATCGAGATGGAGGTGCTGGACAATGGCGCCGGCATGGACGCGGAGACACTGGCGTGTGTCCGGGAGGCCATGGAGCACAGGGGAGAGAACCGGACTAACAGCTACGGTGTCGTGAATGTCAACGACCGCATCCAGATCCTGGCAGGTCGGGAGTACGGCCTGAGCTTTACCAGTGAAAAAGGTGTGGGCACATCCGCGCGGATCGTGCTTCCAAAGACGCTGAAAGGAGCGTAAACGTGTATACTGTATATTTGGCGGATGACGAACAACTGATCCGGGAGGGCCTGGCGGAGACCATTCCCTGGGAATCTCTTAGAATGCGTTTGGTCGGGACCGCAGAAGATGGCAGACATGCGCTGAGAGGAATACGGGAGCACAAACCGGATATCGTTCTAACGGATATCCGGATGCCATATCTGGATGGCCTGGAGCTGATCGGCAAGATCCGGGAGGTCCACCCCTCCTGCCGCGTGGTGATCATCTCCGGCCACGGGGAGTTTACATACGCGCAGTCGGCCATCCAGCTTGGTGTTTCAGACTTTATCCTAAAACCCGTCGACGTTACAAGCCTGTGCCGGACGCTGGGGAAGTTGACGAGGGAACTGGATAGCGAGCGGCATCAGAAAAATGAAGTAGAAGAGATGCGCGTGCAGCTCCAGCGGGCGGATGAGTTCCGACTTCAGCGTCAGCTGAGGCGCTATATGATGGGCCGCACGCCCCGCCAGCAGTTTCTGGAGCAGATGCCGGAGCGGCTCCCCCCGGGACGGGCCGTAGTTCTTGGAGACGTCGCCGACTGGGGTGGGGGGGCGGCCCCCCGGGGGGGGAGCCGTAGTCCTGGTACTGCTGCAGATCGACAACTTTGACAATCTGACCGCCGCCATGGACGAGGAGACCATTTTCAGCATGACCCAGAAACTGGAGCAATCCATTGTCAATGCCGGCGAGAACACCAGTATGATCTCTATTGAGGAAACCAGCGGGCGGTACCTGCTGCTCTTCATCGGAACCTGGAAAGAGGAACTGAGCTTTGAGGTCCGCTCCTATATCCGCCGACTCCGGCTGGTGGAGCCGGATACGGAATTCACAACGGCGACGTCGCCGGTCTACGACCATATCGACCACTGTCAGGAGGCGTATGAGTTTGTGCGCCGGGGCTGTGAATATGCGTTCCAGCTGAGCAGCAACCGGGATGTGCAACCGGAGGAGGTAAAGAGCGGCGGCATGAATCCTCTGCCAGACATTCCCAATGTGGGCCGTGTGATCCGTTCCATCTCCACCTTCAACAAAAAGACCATCCGCGAGGATTTTGAACTGCTGGCTGAGGACATTCGGCAGACCGGGCATAACTCCTATCTTTATACCCACATGCTGGTCAGCGTAGTTTATGGCGAGATCGTCAAACTCCTGGTGGATATCAACTGCCCGATCGAGGCGATTCTGGATGACCCGCTGGAGGATTACCGCAAGATCCTGACGCGGACGACGCTGGACGATATGCTGCAGGAATTGTACCGCTTTGTCGCCCAAATCTGTGATTTCCTGGATAAAAATATTAATGCCAACCAGAGCGTGGCTGAGAGGGCCAAAACATATATTGAAGCGCATTACGCGGATTCGGGGCTGACACTGGATCAGGTGGCGGGGGAAATGGGCATCTCGCCTAATTATTTCAGCGCGCTGTTCAAGCAGAGCACCGGCAGTTCTTTTATCAACTATCTGACCAATGTGCGTATTTCTCATGCGAAAGAATTTTTGAAAAGCGGGAACTACAAGACCTACGAGGTCTCTATGCGTTGCGGCTATGAGAACCCTACTTATTTTTCCACCATCTTCAAACGTAGAACAGGCGTTTCCCCGTCGGAATACCGTGATGAATGAGAAAGATACCACGATATATCCATGGACAAATCCGGTTGGGCCATCCCGTCCGGGTTTGTCCGCAAAGAAATGGAATCATAATAGAGCCCTAAATCAAAATTTGCGATGCAGTAAACAAAGAGGGACCTTGTAAACTGCAGCATAGCACACTTCTCTTATCTGACCCGATTTTTTACTGGCTTTTTTCACGCGACACAGGTAAGGATGAACCCGGAGCGATTCCTGGTGGAAATGGTTCCTTCTGCTCCATTTCCACCTTTCTTCTTGGTGGGTTTGGGTATGGCTATGAAAATGAAAAGAACATGATCGACTACGAGGCGCGGACATCTGGAATCCTTCATATTCTCGCCAAGGAGGGAGACACTGTCAAAGTCGGCGATTCGATCGGTATTATGGCGGAAAGCCAGGAGGAATACGACGCGATCGTCGAGGGTGGGGCCGCGGCTGCGCCTGTGTCGCGCCGCCTGCGGCAGCTCTCGCCCCGCGGCCGCATCTGCCGCTTCCGGCTCCGCACCTTCTGAGGGCGTCGTGGAGATCGAGATGCCCTGCGTCGGACTGACCATGGTCGAAGGCACCATCACAGAGTGGAAGGCCGCCGAGGGGACCCGGGGAGCCAAGGGTCAGGCTGTCATGGAGTATGAGAACGAGAAAAACGCCATTGCGTATGAGATCGTGCACGGCGGATTCCTGCACATTGTGGCGCGGGCGAGACCGTGAAGGTCGGCGATCCCATTGCCTATGTGACGGAGACCAAGGAGCAGTATGACCAGCTGGTGAGCGGAGGCGTTGGCGCGGCGGCAAGCGAGCCGGAAGAGAAGGGCCGCGCGAGAAACTGCCCCACCTGCGTACATACCAACAACACTCCTGAGGCCAAGCCTGTTCAGGGCCGTATTTCCGCCTCTGGCTTTGCAAAGAAGACGGCACGGGAGGCCGGGATCGATCTGGCGGATGTCGCGCCCACTGACGGGCCCACCGGCAGACGGATCGTTGCAAAGGACGTTGAGGCATATTTGAGCCATGCCAGGGTAGGACC
>OGRT01002242.1_pt1 | contig 11125 bp, 8 predicted proteins | sample 1553581 | NCBI WGS metagenome assembly OGRT01 (sample SAMEA2580113, study PRJEB22360) | human gut metagenome | biome: human gut; feature: human-associated habitat; material: faeces | place: Denmark | collected 2008/2010
TGCTTCAGTTCATTATGAACCCCCCCCGGAGAGAAGCCGACAGTAGAATGGAGATACTGGCGGCGGCAGGCATAATAGCAGGGCTGGCAAGGGAAGACGCCGCGAGGGTTCTTTCCTGCATAAATACCGACGACGGACTTTCCGTCTTGAAAGAGAAGGGGCTTATGGAGCCTGCCATGGAAATTTTGGCAGGCAAGATAGATTTCTACCTAAACAACAGATCGTACGGAAGATTCAAATCAGGAGCCATAGTATTTTCCAACAGATACGGCATACTCTGCAAGTGCGGAGCTGCCGATGAGCTGATTAAAAAATTCGGGAGGAATAAATGACAGGTAAACTTTATGGAATTGGAGTACCGCCGGGAGACCCTGAGTCGCTTACATTCAAGGCGGCGAGAATAATAGGGGAATGTAAGGTGATAGCTATTCCGGGAGATGATAAGAAAAGCTGCCTCGCATGGAAATCCGTTGAAAAGATGATCCGTGGCATGCAGGACAAGCAGATCCTCTATATAGACATGCCCATGACTAAGGACAGAGAAGTCCTTTCGCAGGCCCACAAAAAAGCGGCTGAACTTATAGAAAGAGAACTGTCGAAAGGCGAAGACGTGGCATTTCTGACCATAGGAGACCCGGGAGTATATTCTACCTATATGTACATCCACAGAGAATTGGAGGCGGCCGGATTTTGCGCCTGCATAATAAACGGCATAACATCTTTTTGCGAGGCCGCGGCGCTGGCAGGCATACCGCTGTGCGAAGAAGAGGAGGAGCTGCACATAATACCGGCCTCCTATGGAGTGACAGAAGCTCTCGACTATCCGGGCGCCAAGGTCTTCATGAAGAGCGGCTCAAGGCTTAAGGAAATCATCGCAGAGATAGACAAAAAAGGAAAGAGAGACTGTATCGAAGTATATATGATAGAAAACTGCGGAATGGACGGAGAGAGAGTCTACAGGAGTCTCGGCGAGATAAAAAATAAGGATATGAGCAAGATAAGCTATTTTACCATCATCATCGTAAAGGAGAACAGACATGATTGATTTTGTAGGAGCAGGAAGCGGAGCGGCCGATCTCATAACTCTGAGAGGAAAAGAACTGATAGAAAAGGCAGACGTGATAATATACGCCGGCTCTCTGGTGAACCCTCAGCTTTTGGAGTACAGAAAAGAAAACTGCAAAGTTTATGACAGCGCGGTGATGACTCTGGAAGAAGTGACGGAAGTAATGATCAAAAGCCATGAAGAGGGTAAAGATCTGGTGAGGCTTCATACGGGCGACCCTTGCATCTACGGAGCCATAAGAGAGCAGATGGATGTTCTGGACGACAAAGGTATACCTTACAGATACTGCCCCGGAGTCAGCTCGTTCTGCGGAGCGGCTTCAGCTCTGAATATAGAGTATACATTGCCTGACGTTTCTCAGAGCGTCATCATCACGAGGATGGCGGGGCGGACTCCAGTTCCGGACAAAGAAAGCATCAGGTCTTTTGCGTCCCACAAGGCCACCATGGTAGTATTCTTAAGCACGTCGCTGCTGAAAGAACTCTCCCGTGAGCTTCAGGCCGGAGGCTACAGCGAAGATACTCCTTGCGCCATAGTCTATAAGGCCACATGGCCTGATGAGAAGAAATATATATGCACTGTAGGCACTCTTGCAGAGACTGCTGCGAAAAACGGCATAACCAAGACGGCGCTCATGATAATAGGAGAAGCGGTGACTCATAGCAGCTACAGGCGTTCGGATCTCTATAATCCGGAATTTGAGACGGAATTTCGTCCTGCGCAGACAGGAGCAAAAGAAAAAGGAAATCTCGAGGAGTAAACTCATGGAAATCAAAATCATTTCCTTTTCGGCTAAAGGATGTTCAAAGGCCGCAGAGATAGCCAAAGGACTGGAAGCCATGGGCAGCTTGTACAGATGTGAAAATTTCAGCCCTCAAAGATATATCTCAGACGACAGGACGGCGGCTCTGTCTGAGAGTCTGGACACGTGGACGGCAAAGAATTTTGTCTGCTCAGACGCTCTCATATTCGTCGGAGCTGCGGGGATTGCAGTCAGAGCCATAGCGCCGCAGGTGAAGCAAAAGACTGAGGACCCTGCCGTAGTGGTGGTGGACGAGCTGGGCAGATATGCCATATCTCTTCTTTCCGGACATCTGGGGGGAGCCAATTTGCTGGCACGGGCAGTAGCCGGCGTCATAAGAGCAGAAGCTGTGATAACTACGGCTACGGATATAAACGAAAGGTTCTCGGTAGACACCTTCGCCAAAGATAACGGCCTTTACATAGAGGATATGAAGCTGGCCAAAGAAATTTCGGCAGCGGTGCTTCGAGATGAGAAGATAGGGTTCATATCGGACGCGAAAGTAATGGGGAATATGCCCGACTGCCTTATCCGCTGCGAAGATATCAAGCAGAGGCAAAAGCTCAACATATATATCGGAAGACGAGAAATCACTTTTAAAGATACTTTAAACCTCCGCCCGAGGCCGTATGTGCTGGGAATAGGGTGCCGCAGAGGAAAGTCCCTCGAAGAACTGGAGCAGGCGGCCGTGAGCGCGGCTCAAAAGGCAGGCGTAAGAATGGCGGATATCGGGACGATAGCGTCCATAGACCTTAAGCAGGACGAGGAAGGGCTTTTGCAGCTCTGCCGAAAATATAAGATGAAAAGCCGGTTTTACACGGCAAGCCGGCTGATGTCTCTTGAGGGGAGCTTCTCTCCTTCAGCTTTCGTCTCAGAAATAACAGGAGCAGACAATGTCTGCGAGAGAGCCGCAGCGGCTGCCTCAGAAGGAGGAGAGTTGATAGACAAAAAGCGAAGCCTGTGCGGAGTTACCACGGCTTTGGCCCTCAAGGAAGAAGATAGAATGGAGGTAAGCTTTGAATAAAATTTATGTTGTAGGCATAGGACCGGGGGAATACGAGCAGATGACGGTAAAGGCAGACAGAGTCCTCGGCCGCTGCGATGTAATAATAGGATACGACGTTTATGTGGATTTGGTGAGAGAGCATTTTCCCGGCAAGGAATTTTTGACCACGCCCATGAGGCAGGAGGAGAAAAGATGTCGTATAGCATTTGAACAGGCGTCTTCCGGAAAGACGGTCGCCATGATATGCAGCGGCGACGCAGGGATATACGGAATGACCGGGCTCATCTACGAATTGGCCCCTTCTTATCCCGGTGTGGAGATAGAGACGGTCTGCGGCGTATCTGCAGTAATAAGCGGCGCCGGCATATTGGGAGCGCCTCTGATACACGATTTTGCGGTAATAAGCCTAAGCGACCTTCTGACTCCGTGGGAAAAGATAGAAAAGCGGCTTTCGGCAGCTTCTCAGTCTGATATGGTCATATGCCTGTACAATCCTTCCAGCATGAAGAGAAAGGATTATCTCAAGAGAGCATGTCTGATAATGTCCAAATACAAGAAGCCTGATACCGTCTGCGGCATAGCCCGCAATATAGGCAGGCAGGGAGAACAGACTCAGCTGATGACGCTGGAGGAGCTGACCGATACTCAGGTGGACATGTTTTCTACGGTGTTCATCGGAAATGAGCAGACCAAAGTCATAGAGGGAAAGATGGTAACGCCGAGAGGTTACAGACATGAGTGATATGATAATTTTCGGAGGAACGGTGGAGGGAAGAAAGCTGGCCGAACATTTCAGAGACAAGGATCTGAATGTCACCGTATGCGTCGCCACCGAATATGGAGAAAGCCTCTTACCCGAGGGCGGCAGCCTCCGAGTCAGAAGCGGCAGGCTGACCCAAGAAGAGATGTGCGAATTGTTTAAAGAAGAAGAACCGGCCGTCGTCATAGACGCCACGCATCCTTATGCTACCGAAGTAACGGCAAATATCAAGGCAGCGGCCGAACAGGCCGCAGGACTCGAATATGTAAGGGTAGTGCGGGAGAAGGACTCCGGCGGCTTATGCTCCGGCCGCTACTGTAAAGATATCCCAGAAGCCGTGGAATATCTTAACTCTACGGAGGGCAATATTCTTCTCACCACAGGAAGCAAGGAGCTGGCTTCCTACTGCGGCATAAGAGATAGGCAGAACCGCGTATTTGCCAGAGTTTTGCCTCTTACAAAGGTGGTAGAGCAGGTAGAGGGACTGGGATATAAAGGCAGTCGTCTCATATGTATGCAGGGGCCTTTTTCGGAAGAGATGAATCTGGCTATGATAAACATGCTAAATATAAAATTTCTTGTCACGAAAGACACCGGAGAGAGCGGCGGATTGCCGCAGAAGCTGGCGGCGGCAGAGAAGGCCGGCATAGAAGCGGTGATTATCGGAAGACCTGAAGACGATAAGGGTATCTCTGCGGACCAATGTATGAGATACATAGATGAAAAGTTTGAAAGAAAGCCGCAGGACGAGAAACCTCGCCGCAAAGTGACTGTCTGCGGCATGGGAACGGGCGATGAAGGCATGGTAACGGCCGCCGTAAAGAGAGCCGTAGAAGAAGCGGACATAGTCATAGGAGCCCGCCGCCTTCTTCAGACGCCTTTGACAAGAGAAAAGAAGACTTTAGAAGAGATAAATTCCAACAGGATAGTCGATTTCATAAGAGAACACGAGGAATTTTTGAACATAGCGGTGGTGATGTCGGGAGATACCGGCTTTTACAGCGGAGCCACCAGACTGAGAGAAATCCTTTCTCATGAGGAGGACGTGGAGCTGGAGGTGCTCTGCGGCATATCTTCGGCGATGTATTTCTTAAACAAAATAGGCGTGCCGTGGCAGGACGTCACTATGCACAGCGCCCACGGCAGAGAATGTAACTTTGTGGGAATAATAAGAAGAAATGAAAAATCATTCTTTTTGCTGGGCGGAGATATGGGGCCGGCCGTATTCATGGAAACCCTGACGGAGAACGGAATGGGAGACGTGGACGTCTGTGTCGGAGAAAATCTGTCCTACGAGAATGAAAAGATAACCAGAGGAAAAGCGGAGGAACTTTCGTCCGCGACATTCGACCCTCTGGCAGTAGTCTATGTGAATAACTGTAGGGCGAAGAACTGCGTCACCACACCGGGGCTTTCGGATCAAAGCTTCGTCAGAGGCAAAGTGCCGATGACAAAAGAGGAAGTCAGGGCCGTGACATTATCTAAACTGAGACTTACAGAAGATTCTACAGTCTATGACATAGGCTCAGGCACCGGTTCCGTATCGGTGGAGTGCGCGCTGCATTGCTATCTGGGACACGTGTTTGCCATTGAAAAAAGTCAGGAGGGGTATCTCCTGACGACGGCCAACAAAAAGGCCTTCGGGGCAGATAACATCACGGTCATACAGGCGGCCGCGCCGGAGGGCATGGAATCTCTACCAGCGCCCACCCATGCGTTCATAGGAGGAAGCAGCGGAAACATGAGAGAGATAATACTATCTCTCTATGAGAAGAACCCCAAGGTCAGGATTGTCATAAACACCATAGCTGTAGAGTCATTGGCCGAGACTGCCGCCCTCTTAAAAGAACTGAAGATAAAAGATGTAGATATAACGCAGATCAACGTTTCCAAGAATAAGAGAGCCGGACGGTACAATCTGATGATGGCACAGAACCCGGTATGCGTGATAGCCTTCGGCGGAGAGACCGGCGAAACCATGAAAGAGGACGAAAATGAAGAATAAAGCCTTTATGCTGGCCGCGCCGTCAAGCGGCAGCGGCAAGACCATGATGACTATGGGAATGCTACGACTCTTGGTAAAAAGAGGCCTCAGGCCTGCTTCCTTTAAATGCGGCCCGGATTATATAGATCCCATGTTCCACAGAACGGTGATAGGCGTAGAAGCATCCAACATAGACCTGTTCTTTTCCGATAAGGATACGGCTTTAAATCTTTTTCAAGAAAACTCAGAAGGCTTTGACATATCTGTGGTAGAAGGCGTGATGGGATATTACGACGGCTTAAGCGCCGCCTCCTCTGAGGCGTCGTCTTACCATGTGGCCGAAGCCCTCGGCCTGCCGGTAATAATGGTGGTAAATGCCAAAGGCCAGAGCGTTTCTTCGCTGGCCGTCCTCAAGGGCATGGCGGAGTTTAAGGAAAACAGCCATGTAGCCGGAGTCATATTCAACAATATGTCAAAGCACGTATATGATTCCATAGAAAAAGAATGTATGAGGCTCACGGGAATAAGGCCTCTTGGATACCTGCCCAAGGCAGAGGAACTGGCCATAGAGAGCCGCCATCTGGGCCTGATAACGCCCGGAGAGATAAAAGGCCTTTCCGATAAGCTGGATAAGCTGGCTGACATGATGGAACAGACCATAGATGTAGCGGGCATTTTGGAGATTGCCGAAACTGCGAGTCAGCGGCAGGCAGGAGCGACGCCTCCTACGGATTTTCATATAGAGGGGACTTTTAAGATAGCCGTAGCAAGAGACGAAGCGTTTTGCTTTTACTATAAGGATAATATCAGCCTCCTGAAAAAGATGGGAGCCGACATAGAGGAATTTTCTCCCGTCCATGACGAGAGACTGCCGGAAGGAACGGACGGAATCATATTGGGGGGAGGCTATCCGGAGCTTTACTGCAGGCAGCTCTTCGGCAACGAGACGATGATGAACTCCATAAGAGATGCTCTCGAGAGCGGTATGCCTTGTCTGGCCGAGTGCGGAGGATTCATGTACCTTCACAGAGAAGTGGAGGATATGGACGGTAGGCTTCATCGCGGCATAGGGTTTATAGACGGAAGAGCTTACAGGACAGATAAACTGAATAGATTTGGATATATAGAGCTAAAGGCGGAAGCTGACTCCATATTCGCCGTTAATGGTGAGAAAATAAGGGGACATGAGTTCCACTACTTTGACAGCGACGCGCTCGGAGACGGCTTTAAGGCCGTAAAACCGGTTACGGGCAAGTCGTGGAAATGCGTCAACATCAAAAAAGCCGTAATGGCAGGGTTTCCGCACTTGTTCTATCACTCAAACATAAACATACCGGCGGCATTTTTAAAAGCGGCCGAAAGATACAGAAAGGCAGAAGAGACGAGATGGCAAAGGCTATAATGATACAAGGGACCATGTCAAATGCGGGGAAAAGCCTGATAGCCGGAGGCCTGTGCCGGATATTTGCGCAGGACGGCTACAAGACGGCGCCCTTTAAATCTCAGAACATGGCGCTCAATTCGTATATAACAGAAGAGGGCCTCGAAATGGGAAGGGCGCAGGTGATGCAGGCCGAGGCTGCCGGCATAGCGCCGTCAGTGCTGATGAACCCGATCTTGCTCAAGCCCACCAACGATACGGGCTCTCAGGTGGTAGTCATGGGAGAGGTAATGGGCAATATGAGCGCTCGCCGCTACTTTGAATACAAGAAGCAGCTGAGGCCGTACGTAGAGGAGGCTTACAGAAAGCTGGCGGACGAATATGACATAATAGTCATAGAAGGAGCCGGCAGCCCGGCCGAAATAAACCTCAAGGCCGAGGATATCGTGAATATGGGAATGGCCAAGATGGCGAAGGCCCCCGTACTACTTGTGGGAGACGTGGACAGGGGAGGAGTATTCGCGCAGCTCTACGGCACTGTCAAGCTTCTTGAAGATGATGAAGCCGACATGATAAAAGGAATGATAGTAAATAAATTCAGAGGCGATAAGAGCATACTTGCGCCGGGCGTCGAAAAAATAGAAGAGATGCTGGGCATCCCCGTCGTAGGAGTGGCTCCGTATGCGGATGTGGACATCGACGACGAGGACAGCCTGAGCGAGAGGCTCGAGAGCAATTTTAAAGACATGATAGACATAGCTGTCATAAGACTTCCCAGACTGTCTAACTTCACGGATTTCAACGTCTTTGAGAGATTCGACGGAGTATCCCTTAGATATGTCTCAAAGCCGGATCAGCTTAAGGACCCGGATATGATAATACTGCCGGGGACCAAGAATACCATGAAGGATCTCCTGTGGATGAGGCAGAACGGACTTGAAGCAGCCGTACTGAAATACTCCGCCTCAGGCAGGCCGGTCTTCGGAATATGCGGAGGGTATCAGATGCTTGGTATGACTCTCGAGGACCCGGATAACGTGGAAGAAGGCGGACAGATAAAAGGCATGGGACTTTTGCCTGTCAGAACGGAGTTCAAAGAACAGAAGCGCCGGAGCCGTGTGAGGGGAACGTTCGAGCCTTCCATGTCCCGGGGAATGTTCGCCGGACTCGCCGGCATGGAGATGGAGGGATATGAGATTCATATGGGCCATACTATCCCGGCAGAGGGCGAGGAACTGCCGCAGGTGTGCAGTATCACTGACATTGACGGTTCTGATGAGTCTTGCGACGGCTATCACAAGGGAAACGTCTACGGCACATATGTCCACGGAATATTCGATACCCCTAAGGTGGCTGGGACTATAGTAGAAGAATTAGCCAGGGCGAAAGGAATCGAGGCGGAGCATATAAGCGATATTTCCGCCGCCGAATACAAAGAGATGCAGTATGACAAGCTGGCTCAAGTGCTGAGAGAAAATCTGGACATGAAAAAAATCTATGAGATATTGGAGGCCGGAGTATGAAGGAAATATTAAGGATAGCGCCTTCCGAGATTGAAAAAAAGAGCTTTGAGATAATAACCGAGGAATTGGGAGACAGACAGCCGGATCAGGATAAGGCGCCGATAGTAAAGAGAGTCATCCATACTACCGCTGATTTTGACTATGCCGATAACCTGTTTTTGTCCGTGGGACGGCCGCATAATGTCAAAGTTTATGTAAAAGGCATGGAAAAAAATATTCTTGCCAAGAAGAGGAAAATGAATATCCCCTTAGATTCTTTAGACTAAACGAAATGTTTTTTTAGACTAAACGAAATGTTTTTCTTGTTGCATTTTGCATCAAAATAAGAAATAACCAATACAAACAACAAACGGTAATAAAACGTAATAAGGAAGAATTAATGAATTTTCAGGAAAAACTGGCAGGTGTCGTCAGCCGTTATGAAGAAGTACAGTCTTTGCTTGCATCGCCGTCAATAGGTGCAGACGAACTGGTAAAATTGAATAAGGAAATATCGGTTTTAGAGCCGGTTGTGGAGGCTATCCATAATTACCAAAAGCAGGAAAAGAGTTTTAAAGAGGCCGGTGAATTGATGCAGGATGCCTCAATGGATAAGGAAATGCGCGAGCTGGCAGAAGCGGAATATTACGAACTGAAGGAAAAACTTCCTGAATTGGAAAAAGAAATCAAAGTTCTTTTACTGCCCAAAGAAGAAGACGATGAAAAAAATGCGATTCTTGAGGTAAGGGCAGGAACCGGAGGTGATGAGGCTGCCTTGTTTGCCGCAGTCTTGTTTGAAATGTATCAGCGCTATGCGCCAAAGCAAGGTTGGAAATTTGAAATTTTAGATGCCAGTGAAAACGGTATCGGCGGTTATAAAGAAGCTTCTGCCAAAATTACCGGCAAAGATGTTTTCGCCAAATTAAAATTTGAGTCCGGCGCCCACCGGGTACAGCGCGTGCCTGTAACGGAGTCGCAGGGACGAGTGCATACGTCGGCTGCAACCGTTGCCGTACTTCCTGAAATAGAAGAAGTCGATATGTATATTAATCCTGCCGATTTGAAAATTGATGTTTACCGGGCTTCCGGCGCCGGCGGGCAGCATGTCAACCGTACGGAGTCGGCCGTGCGCATTACGCATATTCCGACCGGTATTGTCGTACAATGTCAGGATGACCGTTCACAGTTTAAAAATAAAGAAAAGGCAATGAACCACCTGCGCGCCAAATTATACGATACGCAAAAAGCCAATATTGATGCGACTTATTCCGAAAAACGAAAGTTGCAGGTTGGCAGCGGCGACCGCAGCGAAAGAATTCGCACTTATAACTATCCTCAGGGGCGTGTAACGGATCATCGGATTAATTTGACACTTTATAAATTGGATGAAGTCGTTTCGGGCGAAGCATTAGATGAAATCATTGATGCGCTTATAACCGAAGACCAGGCGCAGCGTCTGGCGGAAATCGACTAAAGTGCAAAACAGTATATGGTATAGTCGTTTTATTGCTATAACGGCCGTATCGGTACATCCGTAATCCTTTGTAACAAATTGTAACATCTTTTTAGAAGATTTTTTTGACAAAAGGTGTTATATAGCCCTCAAATGATACATTAAAAGGGGTGTAATATGTCAAATTTAATAAAAGTGGCAGTCATCGGCGCCGGCATGATGGGTAAAAATCATCTGCGTACCTACAAAAGCCTTCCGGGAGTTGAACTTGTCGGTGTCTATGATATTTTTGGCGAAAATGCCAAAAAGGCTGCTGAAATGTTTGGAATTAAAGCTTTTACCTCATTGGAAGAAGTGGCCCGTGCTGCAGATGCTGTCAGTGTCGTAACAACATCTGTTGCACATTGCGAAGTCGGCGAATTCTTTTTGAATAAGGGAATTCATTGCATGATGGAAAAACCTCTGGCTACAACAGAAGAAGAATGCCGGCGGCTGATTGATGCAGCAAGAAAAAATAATGTTACGCTTCTTGTCGGGCATATTGAACGGTTTAACCCGGCAGTTGAACAGATGGGGAAAATCCTTTCCGATACCAGTAAAATCCGTTCGCTGACGGCACAGAGAATGTCGGCGGCAAGCGGCAGAATTACTGATGTCGATGTTGCCATGGATTTGATGATACACGACGTAGAAGTTATCCAGTCTTTAGTGAAGTCTCCGGTTGTAAATGTTCAGGCAGCCGCTGTAAAAACGCCCGGAAATGAAAGCGGAAAAGACTACATCACGGCATTGTTGGAATTTGCGAGCGGCGCTACTGCTAATATTACGGCGAGCCGCATTACGCAGGCGCGCGTCCGTACATTAACCGTTACGACGGATACCAACTATATTGATATGGACTTTATCAATCAGAGCATAAACGTTCATTCGCAGGGACGTATGCCGTATGTAAACCAGGAAAATATCCCCGAGTGGATGAATTACGGCCTTAAAGGAAGTGTTGAACAGTTGTTTATTCCGACCAACCAGCCGCTTCAGGCCGAATTATCTCATTTCATCAGCTGCGTCAAAGGGGAAGCAACTCCTCGTATCAGCGGCGAAGATGCTTTAAATGCACTGCGTGTTATCTGGCAGATACAGGATGGCTTTGGACTGGCCAGACCTGCCCTAA
>OGRT01002254.1_pt1 | contig 11076 bp, 8 predicted proteins | sample 1553581 | NCBI WGS metagenome assembly OGRT01 (sample SAMEA2580113, study PRJEB22360) | human gut metagenome | biome: human gut; feature: human-associated habitat; material: faeces | place: Denmark | collected 2008/2010
AGTACGTCGGTATGTGGCACTGGTAGTTTCAGTGCCCATACCGTTACGCACTCAACAAGCGAAAGCGCCCACAAGACGCAAAGCATTTCTTCTAAATTACGGAAACTGAAAAAATTAAGCGAACATCTGTCACAAACAAAGACAAACCCTGAAAAGAAATAGAAAAGGTTGCATTCTCCCCCGACTAATGATAAAATACCATATTGAGACAGTAACGTCTCTTGTTAGGATGTATGGCATGTAGCAGCGAGAAAATGCTAAAAAAATAATTGGAGAGTGACAAAATGGGATTATTTAGTAAGGTTATAGGAACACATAGTGAACGTGAAGTGAAACGTGTGATTCCGATTGTTGACAAAATTGAATCACTTGAACCAGAAATGGAGAAGTTATCTGATGAAGAACTTCGTGGCAAAACGGCAGAGTTTAAGAAACGTTTAGCAGATAAAGAAACTTTGGATGACATTTTACCGGAAGCGTATGCGGTTGTACGTGAGGCTTCTAAGAGAACCATCGGACTGAGACATTTTCGTGTACAGTTGATTGGTGGTGTCATTTTACATCAGGGACGTATTACCGAGATGCGTACCGGTGAAGGTAAAACGCTCGTATCTACTCTCCCGGCTTATCTGAATGCGCTCGAAGGAAAAGGTGTTCATATCGTAACAGTAAACGACTATCTGGCAAAGCGTGATGCAGAGTGGATGGGGCAGATTCATGAATTTCTTGGTCTGACAGTCGGTGTTATTTTGAACAGCATGGACAATGACGAGAGAAGAGAAGCATATAACTGTGATATTACATATGCGACAAATAACGAACTGGGATTTGATTACCTGCGTGATAACATGGTTATTTACAAAGAGCAGTTAGTACAGCGTGATTTACACTATGCCATTGTCGATGAGGTTGACTCGGTATTGATTGACGAGGCGAGAACACCTCTTATTATTTCCGGTTCCAGCGGAAAATCGACAAAGATTTACGAGGCGTGTGATAACTTAGTGCGCCAGTTGAAAAAAGGTACTGAAAAAGAATTGTCCAAGATGGACATTATCATGAAAGAAGATAATAACGAAACCGGTGACTATGTTGCTAATGAAAAGGAAAAGACAGTAAACCTTACCGAGCAGGGTATCAAAAAGGTAGAGCGTTTCTTCCATTTGGAAAACTTAGCCGACCCGGAAAACTTAGAGATTCAGCACTGCGTAAACTTATCACTTCGTGCACATGCGTTGATGCACCTTGATAAGGATTATGTGGTAAAAGATGACCAGGTACTTATCGTAGACGAATTTACCGGACGTATCATGCCGGGAAGACGTTATTCGGACGGGCTGCATCAGGCGATTGAGGCGAAGGAACACGTAAAAGTGCGCAGAGAGAGCAAGACGCTTGCGACGATCACATTCCAGAACTTGTTTAATAAATTTGAGAAGAAGAGCGGTATGACAGGTACGGCTCTTACAGAAGAAAAAGAGTTCCGTGATATTTACGGAATGGACGTTATAGAAATCCCGACAAACAAACCGGTTCAGAGAAAAGACCTTGAAGATGCGGTATATAAAACAAAAGCAGAAAAATATCATGCTGTCGTTGAAGAAGTAAAGAGAGCTCATGCTACAGGTCAGCCGGTTCTTGTCGGAACGATCACGATAGAAGTGTCCGAACTTTTGAGCGGTATGCTGAAAAAAGAAGGAATCAAACATAACGTTCTGAATGCGAAATATCACGAGCAGGAAGCAGAGATCGTAGCGGATGCAGGTGTTCACGGCGCCGTAACGATCGCGACGAACATGGCAGGTCGTGGTACGGATATTAAACTTGATGAAGATGCGAGAGCGGCAGGCGGATTAAAGATTATCGGTACGGAAAGGCATGAGTCAAGACGTATTGACAATCAGCTTAGAGGACGTTCCGGTCGTCAGGGAGATCCGGGTGAATCAAGATTTTATATTTCACTGGAAGATGATCTTCTTCGTCTGTTCGGTTCGGACCGTCTTATGGGAGCTTTTAATGCGCTGGGTGTTGCAGACGGGGAACAGTTGGAGCATAAGATGCTTTCCAATGCGATAGAGACAGCACAGAAAAAACTGGAGACAAACAACTTCGGTATCCGTAAAAATCTGCTTGAGTATGATCAGGTTATGAACGAGCAAAGAGAGATCATTTACGGAGAGAGAAGAAGGGTTCTCGACGGCGAGAGCATGAGAGATACCGTCTATAATATGATCACAGAATATGTTGAAAATATTACAGACCGTTTCGCCTCTCCGGAAGCGGCAGCAGAAGACTGGGATGTAAAAGGTCTGGAGCTGAACTTGCATAAGATTATTCCGATGATGGAGCTTCCGTCAGAGAAAGAATGTATTGATATGCGTCAAAAAGAGCTGAAACATCTCTTGAAAGAACGTGCGGTGAAAGCGTATGAAGTGAAAGAAGCGGAATTCCCGGAAGCAGAACAGATCCGAGAGTTAGAGCGTGTCGTACTTCTAAAAGTAATCGATGCAAGATGGATGGATCATATCGACGATATGGATCAGCTTCGTCAGGGAATCGGTCTTCAGGCATACGGACAGAGAGATCCGCTTGTTGAGTATAAGATGACAGGGTATAATATGTTTGGCGAGATGACAAATATGATCGCCGAGACAACGATCCGTACACTGTTCAATGTTCGTGTCGAGCAGAAAGTAGAAAGAGAAGAGGTAGCGAAAGTTACAGGAACAAATAAGGATGACACTTCCGTACGCGCTCCGAAAAAGCGGGAAGATAAGAAAGTTTATCCGAACGATCCATGTCCTTGCGGAAGCGGGAAAAAATACAAACAATGCTGTGGAAGAAAACCGGTGTAATAGACGGTATTATAAAAAACAATAGAATCCGTATAATAAAAGATAAGACAGGATTTGTATAATAAATGAAAGAGGTGATCAAGGTGGTTTTGTTAGATGAACTGAAGTTAAGACTAAGCGCATATGAAGAACCGCTGAAAGATTTGAGGGATTCACTTTGACTTAGCTTCTAAGAAGCTGCGGGTTGAAGAGTTGGAGAAGCGTTTGGAAGAACCGGGATTTTGGGATGATCCGGAAGTTTCCCAACAAGTAATGAAAGAATTAAAAGGGCTGCAGGACTCTGTAAAAGAAATCGAAAAGCTGTATTCAGATTATGAGGATATGATGCTTCTGATTGAGATGAGCGAGGAAGAAGACAGCGAGGAAACAGCGGAAGAGATTGAAGAAGAATTGCAGCAGTTTGAAGAGACGTTTGAAGAATTGCGTATCGGGACACTTCTTACAGGACCATATGACAGAGATAATGCGATCGTGACGCTTCATGCCGGGGCGGGCGGTACAGAATCTTGTGACTGGACCGGAATGCTCTACCGTATGTATACGAGGTGGGCGGAAAAGAAAGGGTACAGTATCGAAGAGCTGGATTATCTTGAGGGAGATGTGGCAGGAGTAAAAGGCGTGACTTTTGAGGTGAAGGGCGAGAATGCATACGGATATCTTCGCTCGGAAAAAGGAGTACACCGTCTCGTGCGTATTTCTCCGTTTAATTCGGCAGGAAAGCGTCAGACATCATTTGCATCCTGTGATGTGATTCCGGATATAGAGGAAGATATCGATATAGAGATCAATGACGATGATCTGAAGATCGACACATATCGTTCCAGCGGCGCGGGAGGTCAGCATATAAATAAGACGTCCTCGGCAGTGCGTATTACGCATCTTCCGACCGGAATCGTAGTTCAGTGTCAGAATGAACGCTCTCAGCATATGAACAAGGATAAAGCGATGCAGATGCTCAAATCAAAGCTTTATTTGATGAAGCAGCAGGAACAGGCGGAAAAAATGTCTGATATCCGCGGAGAAGTAAGGGATATTAATTTTGGAAATCAGATCCGTTCCTATGTCATGCAGCCGTATACGATGGTGAAAGATCACCGTACAAATGCGGAAGTAAGTAACGTAGGCGGAGTGATGGACGGAAATATCGATCCGTTTATCAACGCATATTTAAGTGCAAATACAGAACAGGCATCCGAGCAGTGATCGGAAGCCTGTTTTGGCTAATAGTGGTTTTGTGAAATGTTACGAACAGAAAAAGGGATAGGAAAGGAAGAATAGGATGATAAGTATAGCGGTATTGGGATATGGCACAGTCGGTTCGGGAGTTGTAGAAGTGCTCGAAAAAAATAAGGATGTTATCAATCAGAGAGCAGGAGATGAAATCAGTGTCAAATATGTTCTTGATCTGAGAGATTTTCCGGGAGATCCGATACAGGAAAAGATAGTGCATGACATTGATGTGATCATTAATGATCCGGAAGTTCAAATCGTAGTGGAAGTAATGGGTGGAGTAGAACCGGCGTATACATTTGTAAAACGGTGTCTGGAAGCGGGAAAGAGCGTGGCGACATCCAACAAAGCGCTTGTGGCAAAGCATGGCGCGACTCTTCTGTCTATCGCAAGAGAGCGGGAGATCAATTTCCTGTTTGAAGCAAGTGTAGGAGGAGGTATCCCGATTATCCGCGCGTTAAATTCTTCGCTGACGGCAGACCGCATTGAGGAGATTACCGGAATTTTGAACGGAACGACAAACTATATGCTTACGAAGATGTTTTATGAAGGTGCTCAGTACGACGAAGTGCTTAAAGAAGCGCAGGATAACGGCTTTGCGGAGCGCAATCCTGAGGCTGATGTAGAAGGATATGACGCATGCCGGAAAATCGCGATTCTTTCTTCTCTTATTTCAGGACATCAGGTTGATTTTGAAGATATTTACACAGAAGGTATCACGCAGATAACAAAAGAAGATATGATGTATGCAAAAGAGATGAAAATGACGATCAAACTTCTTGCATCGAGTAAGCGTGACGGCGACCACCTCCATGCGATCGTTGCTCCGGCGCTTCTTGGAAATGAACATCCGCTTTATAGCGTAAACGGTGTGTTCAACGCAGTGTTTGTAAACGGAAATATGCTTGGAGACGCAATGTTTTACGGAAGCGGAGCAGGAAAACTTCCTACGGCGAGCGCTGTTGTAGCGGATGTTGTAGATGAAGCAAAACATCTTCACAGAAATATTATGACAATGTGGAAAAATGAAAAGCTGGAACTTCTTCCGATAGAGGATACGGAAAAACGTTTCTTTGTACGGATCAGCGGCGACGAAAAAATGCGTCGGGAAGAAACAGAAGCGGCATTTGGAGCAGTGACTTTTGTGAGAGCGGAAGGTCTTGAAAATGAGTTCGGTATCATAACAGAAGTGATGACAGAGGGAGCATACAGAAAGATCGCGGAGAAATTTGAGGGAATCCTTCATATGATCCGTGTTGAAGAGTAAAATAAAGAGGACGAAAATTATGAAATATATCGTTATTTTATGTGACGGAATGGCAGATGAACCACTGGAGTCTCTGTCAGGGAAAACACCGCTTGAAGCGGCAAAGACTCTGAATATGGATCGTCTGGCAAAAAACGCGGAGATCGGGATGGTTCAGACAGTTCCGAAAGGAATGTCTCCGGGAAGCGATACTGCAAACCTGTCGGTGATCGGATATGATCCGAAGAAGTATTATTCAGGACGTTCTCCGTTAGAAGCTTTGAGTATCGGCGCGCAGATGGGGGACTTGGATGTGTCTTTTCGGTGCAACCTTGTTACATTGACAGAGGATGAAGATTGTTATGAAGAACGCACGATTCTTGATCACAGTTCGGGAGAAATATCGACAGAGGATGCGGCAGTTCTTATGGAAGCATTAAGTAAAGGGCTTGCAAAAGACGGATATCATTTTTATGTAGGAACGAGCTACCGTCACCTGCTGATCCAGAATAACGGACATGTGACAGAATTGACGCCGCCTCATGATATTTTGACAAAGAAGATCGGCGGATATCTCCCGGAAGATGAAGTGCTTCGGGAAATGATGGTGAAAAGCTACGATATATTAAAAGATCATCCGATCAATATAAAACGCAGGGAAGAAGGGAAAAACCCAGCCAATTCAGCATGGTTTTGGGGAGCGGGAACGCGTCCTGCGCTGACTTCGTTTGAAGAAAAAAACAAAGTAAAAGGCGCAATGATCTCTGCTGTCGATCTGTTAAAAGGAATTGCAGTAGGCGCAGAAATGGATAATATTACGGTAGAAGGAGCAAATGGCGGACTCCATACAAATTATGGAGGAAAGGCTGAAGCTGCGGTGAAAGCGCTTACAGAGGACGGCTATGATTTTGTTTATGTACATATTGAAGCGCCGGACGAGATGGGACATCAGGGAAGTACGGATGATAAGATCAAAGCGATTGAATTGATAGACGACCTTGTGATCGGTCCTGTGGCAGAAGGACTTGAGCAGGCGGGTGAAGATTACAGGATGCTGATTCTTCCGGATCATCCGACGCCTGTGCGCGTGCGTACTCATACAGGTGATCCTGTTCCGTATATGTTGTATGACAGCACAAATGCAGTAAAAGGACAGGATGAGTATTCTGAACGGACGGCACAGAAAACGGGGATCTTCAGAGAAAAAGGAGATCGTTTGATCGATCATCTTTTGGAACGTGAATAATTGATTTTGCAGGAAAATAAGCAGAGAAAAAGAAAGCACCACTTTGTGTTGAGGTTGAGTTTGCAAAGACAAAACTTGCAGCAAGGAAGGTGCTTTCTGCGTTTAGAAGCAGTTTCAGGCTTGACAGACATTCTTATTTTGATGTAAAATAGCCGTTGTAAAGTAAAAATGATTATGAAAGTGTTGAAGAGGACAGTAAGCTGTCCGGTCATCTCAGAGAGGGATCTGTATGGTGTGAAGATCCTGATGTTCCGGCTGACTGAATACCACCTCGGAGCGGCCTTAATACGGCACGGTGATTCCGTTATCATCACATGAATTAAGATGGTTTTCTGACGAAGACAAACAGGGTGGAACCGCGGGAGTTTTCCCGTCCCTGTGTGGAGTGTTTCCGTGCAGCATAGATTCATAGATAAGAGGCATTCCGTATGGAGTGCTTCTTTTATGTTTGCGGACAGGGAAGAATAACAAAAAGAAAGGAAGAAAAAGATGAAGATCACATTAAAAGACGGATCAAGCAAAGAATATGCACAGCCGATGAGTGTTTATGAAATTGCGCTTGATATTAGTGAAGGGTTGGCAAGAGTTGCTACGGCAGGGGAAATTGACGGAGAGGAAGTTGATTTAAGAACTGTTGTTGACAAAGATTGTGAATTGAATCTTTTGACATTTAACGATGAAAAAGGAAAAGGAGCTTTTCGTCATACAGCATCTCATATTATGGCGCAGGCGATTAAAAGGCTGTATCCCGATGCGAAACTTGCGATCGGACCGTCGATCGCAGACGGATTTTATTATGATATAGACAAGGAGACTCCGCTTACAGCAGAGGATCTTGATAAGATCGAGGCTGAGATGAAGAAGATCGTAAAAGAGAATCTTGAGATCAAACAGTATACAATGCCAAGAGAAGAAGCGATTGCGTATTTTAAAGAAAAAAATGAGCCTTATAAAGTAGAATTGATCGAAGATCTTCCGGAAGGCGAAACGATCAGTTTCTATTCACAGGGAGAATTTACCGATCTGTGCGCAGGTCCGCATCTTATGACAACAAAACCGGTGAAAGCATTTAAATTAACAAGTCTTGCAGGCGCTTATTGGAGAGGCGACGAACATAATAAAATGCTTCAGAGAATTTACGGAACTGCTTTTTCCAAAAAGGCAGAGCTTGAAGAATATCTGACGATGATTGAGGAAGCGAAAAAGCGTGATCACAGAAAACTTGGAAAAGAACTCGGTCTGTTTATGATGCGCGAAGAAGGACCGGGATTTCCGTTTTTCCTTCCGAACGGTATGGTTCTGAAAAACACACTGCTTGATTACTGGAGAGAGATTCACCGCAGAGCGGGATATGTAGAAATTAATACGCCGATTATGTTAAGTCGCCATTTATGGGAAACATCAGGTCACTGGGATCATTATAAAGAAAATATGTATACAACAGTAGTTGATGAGGAAGATTTCGCAATTAAACCGATGAACTGTCCGGGCGGAATTCTTGTGTATGAGTCAGAGCCGCGTTCTTACCGTGATCTTCCGATCCGTATGGGAGAGTTGGGACTTGTGCACCGTCATGAAAAATCAGGTCAGCTCCACGGATTAATGAGAGTTCGCTGTTTTACACAAGATGATGCGCATATTTTCATGACGCCGGAACAGATTAAAGATGAGATCAAAGGCGTTGTAAAACTGATCGACGAAGTGTATAGTTTGTTTGGATTTAAGTATCATGTCGAGCTTTCTACACGGCCGGACGACAGTATGGGAAGTGATGAAGATTGGGAAATGGCGACAGATGCTCTTAGAAGCGCGCTTGATGATATCGGACTTCCGTATATTGTAAATGAAGGGGACGGAGCTTTTTACGGTCCGAAGATCGACTTCCATCTGGAAGATTCTATCGGAAGAACGTGGCAGTGCGGTACGATCCAGCTTGACTTCCAGCTTCCGCTTCGATTTGAACTTGAGTATACAGGAGCGGACGGAGAGAAGCACAGACCGATTATGATCCACCGCGTTGTATTCGGTTCTATCGAACGTTTCATCGGAATTCTGATCGAGCATTTTGCGGGCGCATTCCCGACATGGCTTGCTCCGGTACAGGTGAAAGTTCTTCCGATCTCTGACAAATATCTTGATTATGCAGGTAAAGTGCTTGAAGATCTGAAGGAGGCGGGTATTCGCGCAGAAATTGACAGTCGTGCGGAGAAGATCGGATATAAGATCCGCGAGGCACAGATGAAAAAGATTCCGTATATGCTCGTTGTAGGAGCGAAGGAAGAAGAGGAAGGCAAAGTATCTGTAAGAAGCAGATTTGCCGGAGATGAAGGTCAGTGTGGTCTGGAAGAGTTTATAGAACAGATTAAAGAAGAAGTTGCAGCAAAGAAACTCAGAGAGACAGTGCAGGATAAATAAATCATAAAATAAATTAAGAAGAGTTCAGAACAGATGATACTATCATACTGCTGAACTCTTTTTTGTATTGGGATCAAAATGTAAAAGAAAAAACATCTGTTTTAAGGTTCTTCTTTTTTGTAAGATTCATCGGTGGAAATTGTGACCGGAATGTCGATGATCTTATGCGGAGTAATATTTTTAACTAAATATTCAAATAAAGTTTTGATCAATAAATATCCTTGGTTTACCGGTTCTTGTCCCAATACGAAATCAACAACCTGTGTTTGGAGCAAGTGAATGGAGCCTTCTGTAAGATCGTGACAGATCACATGGATATTCTCAGAATCATCTATGATATCCAAGGCGCTTCCCACTCCGGCTATACCGCCGCCTGTAATATAGATTCCGTCCAGATCGGGAAGTTTGTTACAGTATTCTAAGGTGATGCGAAAGGCATCTTCTTTTTTATCTTGATTTTCAGAAATGCCGACGATTTTGATATCCGGTCGTGTTTCCGAGATTTTATTTTGAAAACCAAGCAGTCTTTGCTGATGGCATGAAAGTTTTGTACTGCTGATAATGATTCCTATTCTGGCATCTTTCGGAAGAATCTTACACATTAATCCGGCTGCGGTTCTTCCGCCTTTATAATGATCCTGTCCGATAAAGCATAAACTTTTTACTTCGGGAGCAGGAGAGTTAAAGGTGATTACGGCGATTCCTTTTTCGATAAGGGAGTTAAGAAGGGCGTAAACATTTGGGTGATCCAGAGGAAAGACTGCCATTCCGCTGACTCCGTTTTCAGTTAAATCGTTAATAATCCGGATTTCTTCGGAAGGATCAAGACTGGTCATCAGTTTGATGATTACTTCGATTCCAAAAGCAGAAAATTCCTTCTTGGCACGGTTGATTCCCGAAATAATATCATGGATAAAGGGGTTATAATCCGGTGTTAAGATGACCCCGATTTTTAAGGATTCCTTTTTAGATACTAACGCTTTGGCAAGGAAGTTCGGTTCATAGTGCAGTTCTTTTGCGATTTTCAAAACTTTTTGGCGCGTTGCCTCGCTGACTCCGGAACGATTGTTTAGTACCCGGTCTACAGTACCTCGAGAAACGTTTGCCAGCTCTGCAATTTGTTTTACGGTTACCGCCATGTAATAATCACCTCCCATATAATACCATTTTTACTGCTAATAATATAACATAATATCGTGCTCGTGTCTAGTTACAAAAAATAAGAGTTTGTGCAAAAAAAATATATGTAACATACAACTCAATATAAATGTAAAAAATGCACAAAAAATACAGTGAAAAAATGGTGAATATATAGTATTGAAACAATAAAATGAACATGGTACTATAAATACAAGAAAAACGTGCACGAGCACGAAAAAGAAGGAGGATGAAGATGAAATTTGGAACATTATATTCTTATTGGGGAACAAAATGGCAATGTGATTATTTGAAAACATTAAAACGAGTTTCAGACATCGGATTTGACATTTTGGAAATGGGTGCTCCTCACTTGTTGGAAATGTCAGATTATGAACTTTCAGAATTGAGGCGCGCGGCGAAAGATATGGATATGGTATTGACGGCAAATATCGGACCGGCAAAAGATAAAGATCTTGCTTCTCCTGATCCGGATATACGAAAAGCGGGAGTAAACTATTTGATCGATATATTAAAAGCAATGGAAAAAGTAGGATCTAAATCACTTGTTGGAGCAATGTATTCTTATTGGCCGTGTCAATTTGAAATAACGGATAAGGAAGCTGCCTGGGAGAGAAGCATCGAGGGGATGAAAGAGGTTGCAGAAGCTGCGGAATCATTGGGAATCGAATGCTGTCAGGAAGTTTTGAATCGATATGAAACTTATATTATCACAGATTGCAGGGAAGGATTGGAATACTGCAGGAGAGTCGGAAGTGAAAACGTTAATCTCCTTCTTGATACATTTCATATGAATATCGAAGAAGATAATATTCCGGAGGCTATCCGGCTTGCAGGAAGAAAATTGGGCCATCTGCATGTGGGAGAATCAAACAGAAAGCTTCCGGGAATGGGATCCCTTCCTTGGAGAGATATCGGACGGGCGC
>OGRT01002273.1_pt1 | contig 10924 bp, 9 predicted proteins | sample 1553581 | NCBI WGS metagenome assembly OGRT01 (sample SAMEA2580113, study PRJEB22360) | human gut metagenome | biome: human gut; feature: human-associated habitat; material: faeces | place: Denmark | collected 2008/2010
CCGCCGTCAGCGCACTCTGGCTGGGCATCAGCGGCGAGTCGGCCAACGCGGCGCGCCTTTCCGAGCGCGAAGGACTGGCACAGTTCGCCGCCGACGCGCAGACCCTGATGGCGCAGGTGCCGGAGGACGAGCGCGACAGCTTCATGGCTTACCGCGTCGAGCCCAAGTGGTATGTCGCGGCAAAGGCTCTGCCCTGCATGCGCTTCTACTTCCTTCAGGAGATTCTGGCGCAAGCCGATCCGGCGGTGATGGATGAAATCGTCGATACGTTTGAAACCGATCCACCGCGCTGGCTGGTGCTCTTTTACAACCGCACGTTCAGCCCGCCCTACGACGAGCGCGTCGCACAGATTTTTGAGACGGAATATGAGCGCGTGGATACGGCCGGGCAGTATCAGCTGCTGCGTTTGAAGGAGTGAACGGCGTGCGTGAAAAGCTGTTGAAAACAGGCATGGGCTGTTTCGTCTTTGCGTCGGGCGTCGGCGTGGCAAACACGCTGCTGCTCCCCTACGCCCGCGCGCATTTCGGCTACCCCGTTTGGGGAACATGGACCGCTTATGCCGCGGCGCTTCTGCTGTTTTGCCTGGCCGGGCGCGCCGTTTCCGTCCTGGAGGATGAAAAAGCCGCGCGTTTTGCGCGCGTGATCGCGCCGACGTTCATCGCGTGTCTGTTTGCCGCGCACCTGCTGATGGGGTATTTGCTGGAATATACGCCCGCCGGGGATAACTTCATGCTCTACAACGGTTCGCAGATGCTGGCCGCCGACGGGAATTTTGATCGCTACACGGATTTTTATCTCTATCTAAGCCGTTATTCAAACCAGTGGGGCTTCCTGCTCATGCTGACCGGCTTTTACAAGTTGCTCTTCGCCCTCGGCGTGACGCAGACGTTTTTCCCGTTGGCGCTGACACAGGCTGTGCTCTATATTTTCGGCGTGCGCGCGATTCTGCGCATCGCAGAAAGACTCTCCGGCGCTAAGGGCAGGCTGATGACCATGCTCATGCTGGCCTGCTGTCTGCCGCTTTGGCTGGCCGCCGCCGTGCTGTATACGGACACGTTCTCCCTGCCCTTTATCGCAATGGCGCTAGATCTGGCGCTCCGCGTAAAGGACGCGGCGAATCCCCGTGCCCGGTTTGCGCTGTCGGCGCGCTGCTCTCTGGTTGTGCTGATCGGCTGTCAGATCAAGATGACGGCGCTCATCGCGTTGATAGCGGCGGCCATCGTCTGGCTGCTGACGATGAAGCCCAGGCAGTCCGCCGTCTGCATCCTGCTGAGCGCGGCGCTGGTCGGCGGCGGCACGGCGGTCGTACAGCGCTATATGAAATACGAGGTGCTTGATCCCGCGATGGTGGAGCAGCACCACACGCCGACGATCCACTGGATCATGATGTCCATCCCCACGGGCGACAATCCCTACGGCGGCGCGACGGGCGATTACGGCATCACCTGGGGCATGATGGAAGACGGCGCTTCGCGCGCGGACATCATGGACTCAATTTACGCCCGCATGAAGGATAGAATCTACGCCCTGCGCTACCCAAACCGGCTGGCCGAAGCGGCGCTTCGCAAAAACAGCGCGTTCATCGGCGATGGCACATTCGGCATGACCGAAATGCTCGACGACGGACCCGTTCGGGAAAACGCAGTCTCTTCCTTCGTGCTGGAAGGGCGGGCGCATTACGGCGCATACGGCGCGCTCACCACAGGCATCTGGCTGGCACAGCTGACGCTGGCACTCGCCGCCTGTGTGCGCGACATTCGCAGGCGGGATGTTTCCGGCGCGATGCTGTATGTCGCGTTCTTCGGCGCGACGCTGTTCCTGATGCTCTGGGAAGCGCGAAGCCGCTATCTGTTCGGCTTCGTGCCGGTGCTGCTTCTGCTCGCTGCGCGCGGCGCGATCGGCAGGAAGGAGGATACGCTGTGAAAAACAAAACCGGCGTTTGCAGGGCGCTGCTGCTTGTCGGCATGGGGCTGATGATTCCGTGCTATCTGTTCACTGCGGGCAACACGCTGCTTTCCCCATGGCCGCTGTATGACCGCAACCGTCTGGCGCTGTGCCTGCTGACCCCGTTGTGTCTTCTGCTTCTTCTGTTGCTGGGGCGCGCGGCGAAAGCCAAAGTCTTTGAAACGCACGAGCGCGCGGTGCTGCTCGGCTTTGCCGCGTTTTATTTTGTCATTCAGCTGGTCATGGCTTCTGCGCTCCGCTTCACCCCGGTCACGGATTTGGAGCAGTGCGTCACGGCGGCGCGGCGCCTGGCGCAGACGGGCGCATTCGGCGACTCCGAGCGTTCGCTCATCTACTTCGGGCGCTACCCGCATAACATGGGGCTGGTCTACCTGCTGGCAGGCATTTTCAAAGCGGCGGACGCGCTGGGCGCGGATGAGCTGATGGCGGCGGCGCTGGTCTGCGGCCTGCTGTTTTCGATGGGGCTGCTTTGCGCCGCGCGGCTCTGCCGCCGTCTGGGCGGCGCGCAGGCTCAGGCGCGCGCGCTGCTGCTGTTCGCAACCTGCCTGTCGTTTCTCTACTGCACTTCCGAATTGTACACCGACGCGTTTTCCGTCGCATTCGCGCCGATGATCGTCTTTGCGTTTCTCAAAGCGCGGGACGCGGGCAGCCGAAAGGAACGCGCGCTTTGGGCGCTGCTGTTCGCGGTCTGCACGTTTTTCGGCGCACAGATCCGCTTTCCGACGATCATCGCTGCGATCGCCTGCCTGATTGCGGCGCTCTTTGAAAAGCGCGCAAAGCTGACGGCGCTGCTGGCCGCTCCGCTGGCGCTCGTCTTCGCCGTCGGCGGAAGCGCCGTCAACGCGGCGAACAAAGCCAACCTCGGCGCGGCAAACATCGCCCAAAACAAGCTTCCCAAGCTGCATTACATCGCGATGGGTCTGCCCGTGCAGAGCGACGAAGGATACGGCCAATACGGCTATGGCGGCTGGCTGATTTTCTCCACGTCGTTTGACGATCCTCAGGCTCGCGACGAGGCGCTCCGTCAAGAAGTTGTTGACCGCGCATATACGCTGGCGCACCACCCGGCTCAGCTGCTCAGCACGCTGAGCCGAAAAAACCTTTCCACCTTCGGACGCGGCACATTCAATCTGAACGAAATCTTTGAGGCCGACGCACACGAGGCCGACAACACCGTCAAGCAGGCGGTCTTTGAAAACGGCCGTTTCAACCGCGCATATACGCATCTGGCGACGGCGATGTTCGTTGCACAGATGGCGCTCGCGTGCATCGCCTGCATACAGGCGATCCGCAGACGCGACACGCGCGCCGCGCCGCTGTTTTTAACGCTGCTGGGCGCATTTCTGTTTTTGAGCATCTGGGAAACGCGGGCGCGGTATTTTTTCCAGTTCATGATGATCCTGCTCTGCGCAGGCGCAATGTTTGAAACGCCGTCCACGCACGCCGCACAAAAAGCATAAATTCCGCGCTTTCCAGGCGTATCCAACCGATGTTTATGGATTAGCTTGCCAAAGCGGCATGATATGTGTATAATATAGGGGTTAAAGTTTACTATCTCCGGGCAACCGGCATAAGGAGGATCACCATGGCAGAAGAACGAATGCTCATCACCGGTGGGCAGCGATTGGAGGGCACCGTGCACGTCAGCGGCGGCAAAAACACCTCGGTCGCGGTCATCTCCGCCTCGATTCTCAGCCAAACGCCCTGCGTCATCGAAAACTTGCCCAACATTGAAGATGTAAACGTTTCGGTGGAGACGCTTCGCCACCTGGGCGCAAAGGTCATCTGGGACCCCGACGCGGGCGTGATGGAAGTCGATTCCAGCACCATCAACCGCACGGACGTGCCGCTGGAACTCTGCCGCCGCATGCGCGCGTCCTCGTATTACATCGGCGCGCTGCTGGCGCGCTTCGGGCGGGCGCAGGTGCCTCTGCCGGGCGGATGCGATATTGGGCGCAGACCGATTGATCAGCACATCAAAGGTATGCGCGCCCTCGGCGCAAAGGTGGAAACCACGCGCGGCATGGTGCTGGCCGAAGCCGACGAACTGACGGGTTCAGACGTGTTTATGGATATGGTCACGGTCGGCGGTACGATCAACGTCATGCTGGCGGCCTCCCGCGCAAAGGGCATCACCACGATTTACAATGCCGCCAAGGAACCTCACATCGTCGATTTGGCCAATTTTCTCAATTCGATGGGCTGCCGCGTCAAAGGCGCGGGCACGGATGTCATCCGCATTCGCGGCGTGGATACGCTGCAATGCCGCCGCCCTTACGCCGTCATTCCGGATCAGATTGAAACCGGCACGCTGATGATCGCCGCCGCCGCGACGCATGGCGACGTGACCATCTGCGGCTGCATCCCCACGCACATGGAAGCGCTGACCGCCAAGCTGTTGGAAATGGGCGCGCGCGTGGAGGAGCGCGACGACGCAATCCGCGTCCGCTCGCTGGGCGCGCACCGGGCGGTGACATTCAAAACGCAGGTCTATCCCGGCTTCCCGACCGATTTGCAGCAGCCCATGAGCGCGCTGCTCTGCACGGCGACCGGCACTTCGACCGTCGTGGAAAACATCTTTGAATCCCGCTTCCGCCATCTGTCGGAGATGGAGCGCATGGGCGCGCGCGTGCGTATTTACGAGCAGACTGCCGTCATCGAGGGCGTGCCGCAGCTGCACGGCGCGGCTGTGGAGGCCACCGATCTGCGCGCGGGCGCAGCGCTGGTCATCGCAGGGCTGATGGCGCAGGGCACGACCGAGATTTATAATACGCACTTCATCGACCGCGGTTATGAGCATCTGGAAGAGAAGCTCAACAGCCTCGGCGCGAAAATTTCCAGAACGACGGACTGATTTTTAGGTTTCTTCCGTTCCGAAATCATCGGTTCAAACCGCCGCGAAATGTTGACAATATATTCATAACCAATCAAAAGAGCTTTGCACCCCGCCCCTTGTTGGAATTGGGATGCAAAGCTCTTTCTTTTCTGTTTCCGCTTATTTCCGCACTTCGTAAACCGCCGTCACGCTTGCCGTCACGGAAACGCTGCCCGAACGAATGCCTGTGCCGGCCGCTTCAGCCTTCATGCTCACCGCCCCGTCATACGTACTGACGGTGCACTCGTCAAAGCCGGTGTTTTCGGTCACGGATTCCAGATGATCGATCGTCATCCCCACCGCCTCAGCCATGCCTTCAGCCTTGGCCGCCGCCTCCTCGATTGCCGCCTTGAGCGCCTGACGATACAGCTCGCTGCGATTTGAAACGTCATATTCCACCTTGTAAATCTCGCTCATGCCGCAGTCCGTCACCACGCCGATCACGCTGTCGAGCATATCCACATCCTTGCAGGTGATGGACAGCGTGTGATCGGCCTGATAGCCGTTGACGGTCGGCGTTTCGCTGTTATAATCATATGTCGGATAATACGTGTAGCTTGTGGTCACGATGTCTTTCTCTTCCACGCCCAGATCCAGCAGCTTTTGGGTCGCGGATTGAACAATCGCATTCATGCCCTCCTGTGCGTCCGCGACGCTCCTTCCCGAAACAGACGCATTTGCCGTCACCGTCACCATGTCCGGCGCCGCCGTCACGACCACCGTGCCCTGTGCGGTGATATCCGCGTCGTTTCCGTCGGCAAACGCCAGCGCCGGGATGGCCAGCATCAACGCCAGCGCAAAAACCAGAATCTTTTTCATATTTCATTTTCCTCCTGATGGTTGATTTTCATTTCCGCGTTCGTCGTTTCCTGCACCGAACATCATATAGACGTTTCAGCGCCTGGTTTTGTTCCCATTATCTGGATTTTTTCTCATATTCCGCAAAAGATACAAAATTTCTGTCATCCGTAAGCAGCATCTTTTGATAACGGGTAACATCTGTGACGCCCTGTTCTTTTGAGATTTCCTCTCCGTCATAACGCTTACAGCTTTCTGTCATTATATTGACTTGTGCTGCAAAAACAGTCCACATAATCCGCATTAATTCAGCCGCTCAAACCCGCCCATGAGTCCGGGCTTGTTGAGGCAGATTTTTCCACTTCTATTCGCACCCAGCCATTCTCGATTTTGAGGATTCTGAACCTGTCTGCCTGTTCAAGATGCCCAAGTACATTCTGACCGTTGATTTGATCGCGTACTCTTAGATTATTGACAACACATTGCACATCCGTCGTATCCAGATGGTTTTCCAGATGTGCCGCGTGGTATTGTGAATCCGCATCCGACGCGATGTTGCGCGCCTTATCCGCCATCGCCGTTCCGCTGAGTAGGCAGAGCGCAAGCGCGCCCAGCACGATAAATCGTTTCATCTTCGCAATCCTCTTTTACTGCTTCTTCTTTTTCCGAATCCAGCATCTCGCCAGCGCGATCACAGCCGCCGCGGCGGCCACCCACGGCAGGGCGTAGGTCAGCCCCAGCACTGCGCTGGAAACAAACTCGCCGAAATTCTCCCAGCCGTCGGCAAGCTGTCTGCCCAGCCGCGTGAAAAACGGCTGCTTGGCGCTCACCGCGCTGCTCTTTTCGTTGATGGTCACATACAGCGTCGCCATGCTGGCCTGATTGTCGATCCGGCGGTTCTGCCCCTCCAGCCACTCAATCTCCTCCTGCACGTCGAAGATCGCGTCGGTCAGCGTGATGATGTCCTCCATGTTTTCGGCCTTTTCATAGAGCGCGTCCAGCTGCCGCTTCGCCCGCGCGCTTTCCAGCCGGGATGCGTTGTCCGTATAGGTGCTCGTCATATCGACGGCGCTGGTCTGCTCGCGCGTCACCTCGCCCCACTCGCCCGCGCCGGAGAGCACGCCGTCCAGCATATCGCTCGGCACGCGCAGCGTCAGGTTTGCGCTTCGGCTCGCGTTCTTCGCGCCGCTGATGTCCCGGCTCTCGACAACGCCGCCCGCCTGCTCAATCTGCTCGCAGAGCGCGGAAACCGCCTCGTCAAAGCGCTCGGTTTTCAGGGTCAGCCATGCGTTGCGGACGATCTTCTTCTCGTCCTCCGCCGTGCTGTCGTTCGCCGCGCCCTTTTCCGCCGCGCTGCGCGCGCCAAGCGCCGGAGCACTGTTCTCGTAAAGCGCGACCGCGTCCTCCTGCGGATAAGCTTCGTAGGTATCGTAAGCGCCGTAGTCGTAATCATAGGCTGTCCGCGCCTCGTTTTTTTCGTTTCCGCCCAGCCGTCCGACGCCCGCGCCAGCCGCAAACACCAGCGCCGCGCACGCGGCATAACCGACGACGCGCGCACCCTTGCGCCGCATCCAGTCGCCGATGGAAATGACGCGCGGCGTTTGGCGAATCGCGCTGCGCCAGCCTGTTTTGAAGGATTCCGGCACCGTCACATCCTCGTCGATCCGTTGCATCCCGCGAAGCGCGTCCGCGTTATCCATCAGCGCGCGGCAGGCTTCGCACGTCTTAGCGTGCGCTTCCATTTCCGCCCGCTCTTCCGCCGTGATTTCCCGGCCGGAAAAGACGATAGCTTCCAGTTCTTCACACCGCATGTCGTTCACCTCCCGTTTCTCCCACGCCGCGCCGTTTCAGCTCGGCGGCAATCTTCTCTCTCGCCCGCGCCAACCGCGACTTCACCGTACCCTGCGCAATTTGCAGCGCCTGCGCCGTCTCTTCCACGCTGAGGCCGTGTACATCCCGCAGCAGAAAGACCTCGCGCATCGTTTCCGGCACGGCGGAAATCGCCCGCTGAATCTCGCTTCTCGTCTCCGTCCGTTCGGCATGCTCCTGTGGGGTCTCGCCGCTGTCCGCCGGATCAAAGCCGTCCGTCTCGCCCATTTCCTCCAAAGACGGCTGTGCATGCCGCTGACGCTTGCGGATCGCGTCCATACAGCAGGAAGCCGTCACCCGATAGATCCACGTGGAAAACGCGCTCTCAAACCGATATTGCCCGATCGTGCGCCAAATGCGCAGCATCGCTTCCTGCGCCGCGTCCTCGCCGTCGTGGGGATTGCCCATCATCCGCAGGCAAAGCGCGTAGATTTTTGTTTCGTATGCGCCCATCAGCGCTTCAAAGGCGTTTGCATCGCCTTTAGCCGCCCGCGCAATGTTTTCGCGCTCCATCCGCGCCCCTCCTTTCGCGTTCCTTCTGATATTTAGACGAATGACCCGTTCAAAAAGTTCCCGCATTCTTTCAAAAACCAGCAGTAAAAAGAATCTGCACAACGAGCGGACGCGCATTCGTGAAACGGGCGCGTTTTTCGGAGAAAAAGGACAGCGCCCTGCGCCCCCTGCAACAGTTTTTCGCAAATCCATCGTATGCAGGGGCGGCCAGTGATCGTCCGCTGAGTTTGTGCAAATTTTCGGATCGAATCCTTTATTGCAGCAATCAAAAACAAACTCTGCCCTAAACGAAACGCTTAGAACAGAGTTTGCCTTATTTTGCAGCTTGCTTGGAGCAAAGCCTCCCTCAGGGAGGTGTCGGCGCAAAGCGCCGACGGAAGGAATTCGTTATTACTCCTCGATGATGCTCTTACCGGTCATTTCCTTCGGCACGGGCAGACCGATGTAGGGCAGCATCGTCGGCGCGATATCCGCCAGACAGCCGCCCGCGCGCAGCTTCACGTTGCCGCAGCCCGCAACCAGGAACGGAACCGGGTTGGTCGTATGCGCGGTGAACGGCGTGCCGTCCGGATTCTCCATCTTGTCCGCGTTGCCGTGGTCGGCGGTCAGGAACATATAGCCGCCCATGTCGCGAACGGCCTCCCAAACCGTCTCCACGCATGCGTCAACCGCCTCAACCGCCTTCACGGCCGCGTCAAACACGCCTGTGTGGCCGACCATGTCGCAGTTGGCGAAATTGAGGATCACCACGTCGTATTTGCCGCTGCGGATGCGCTTGGCGCATTCGTCGGCCACTTCGTAGGCGCTCATCTCCGGCTTGAGGTCGTAGGTCGCAACCTTCGGGCTGGGGATGACCTTGCGATCCTCGCCCTCATACGGCGCTTCCACACCACCGTTGAAAAAGAACGTCACGTGGGCGTATTTCTCCGTCTCCGCAATGCGCAGCTGGGTCTTGCCGTTCTTGGCGAGGTATTCGCCCAGCACGTTGGTCAGCTCCACCGGCGGATAGGCGACTTCGACGTTCGGCATGGTCGCGTCGTATTCCGCCATACAGACATAGTGCACGGGGAAACGACCATAGCGGCGCTCGAAGCCCTTGAAATCGTCATCCACAAAGATGCGGGTCATCTGGCGCGCGCGGTCCGGGCGGAAGTTGATGAACACAACCGTATCGCCCTCCTGCACGCGGCCGCCTTCGCAGGTGACGCACGGCACGACAAACTCATCCGTCACGTCGTCGGCATAGCTCTTTTCGATGGCTTCCAGCGCGCTGCTCGCGTGGTTGCCCTCGCCGTAGACGAACGCGGCATACGCTTTTTCCTCGCGATCCCAGTTGGAATCGCGGTCCATCGCGTAGTAACGGCCCGTCACAGTCGCAATTTCGCCCACGCCCAGCTCGTCGAGCTTCTTTTGAAGATCCTCAAGGAAGCCCTTGCCGGAATGCGGGTCGGTGTCGCGGCCGTCCATGATGCAGTGGACGTACAGCTTTTTCGCGCCCAGATGCTTGGCCAGATCCAGCAGGCCGAACAGGTGGTCGATGTGGCTGTGTACGCCGCCCGTGCCGAGCAGGCCCATCAGGTGAACGGCCTTGCCCGCGTCGATGGCCGCGCGCATGTTGCGCACCAGCACGTCGTTTTCCTTCATCGTGCCATCCATGATGGACTTGGTGATCAGCGTCAGCTGCTGATAGACGATGCGGCCCGCGCCCATGTTGGTGTGGCCGACCTCGGAGTTGCCCATCTGGCCGTCGGGCAGACCGACAGCCATGCCGGAAGCATCAATGGTGGTCATGGGGTACTTTGCCATCAGAGCATCCAGATGGGGGGTCTTGGCGGCCACCACGGCATTGCCGTAGGTCTCGCCCGGTCCCCAGCCGAAGCCATCCATGATGCACAGAAGAACAGGTTTCTTTGCCATAAAATTGAATCTCCTTTGAATTTATCACGCGTTGCGGGCAAGGCTAAGCGCCCCGCCTGCGGGTACAGCCTGCGGGTGCATAACACCCGAGCGGCTGCTGTAAAACAGATCAGCGCCCGGCTCAGCGCTGAAAAAAACGGCGCAGCCGGGCGCTGAAACAGCTAATTAAGAAAAGGCAGTTGCTCAGCCCTTGGTGGCTGCATCAACGATGACTGCAAAGTCGGGAGCCTTCAGGGATGCGCCGCCGATCAGGCCGCCGTCCACGTCCTTCTTGCTCAGCAGCTCCTCGCAGTTCTTGGCGTTCATGCTGCCGCCGTACTGCACGGTGGTAGCCTCGGCTACGGTCTCGCCGTACAGCTCACCCACCACCTTGCGGATCTGAGCGCAGACTTCCTCTGCCTGATCAGCGGTAGCGGTCTTGCCGGTGCCGATGGCCCAAATGGGCTCGTAGGCGATGACAACGTTTGCCATCTGCTCGGCGGTCACGTCACGCAGGGCGATCTTGGTCTGCATACGGACCAGCTCCTCGGTAACGCCCTCCTCGCGCTGCTGCAGGCTCTCGCCCACGCAGATGATGACCTTCAGGCCGGCATTCAGCGCAGCCAGCGTGCGCTTGTTGACGGTCTGGTCGGTCTCTGCAAAGTACTGACGGCGCTCAGAGTGGCCAACGATGACATACTCCACGCCCAGATCCACCAGCATATCGGCGCTGATCTCGCCGGTGAAAGCACCGGACTTCTCAAAGTGGACGTTCTCGGCGCCCACATGGATGTTGGTGCCCTTGGTCTTAGCCACAGCGGTGACCAGATCGGTAAACGGGGTGCAGATGACAACCTCGCAGGCGGCGTCCTTCACGGCGGGGATCAGCTCATCCACCAGAACAGCAGCCTCGGAGGCGGTCTTGTTCATCTTCCAGTTACCAGCGATAATAGCCTTGCGCTTTGCCTTATCCATTGTTATTTTCTCCTTACCTTCGTAAATATTTA
>OGRT01002276.1_pt1 | contig 10917 bp, 9 predicted proteins | sample 1553581 | NCBI WGS metagenome assembly OGRT01 (sample SAMEA2580113, study PRJEB22360) | human gut metagenome | biome: human gut; feature: human-associated habitat; material: faeces | place: Denmark | collected 2008/2010
CGAGGGGCTTACCGAGGCATTCTTATCCGCGTCAAGCGAACCGCTGCCGGTCAACGATGCGAGCAGATCCGCAGTGCCCAGCGCCTTCAGGTCGGTGCTGACGGTGGTGAGCTTCGTCTCCATCTTCGCCAGCTGCTGGTCGGTTTGCTCAAGGCCGATGCGGGCGTCTGACGCCACTTGGTCGAGTTGGTCGAGCACGATGTTGGTTTGCCTGACCACGCTGTCCTGGCTGGTCACGGTGCCGGCAAGTGTTCCGGCCGTCCCAGCCAGCGAGCCCAGCGCGGAATTCAGTCGCGGCAGTGCGCCTGAATTGATGGCGTTGCGCGCCATGCCTGCGCTTTTGAGCGAGTTCTGCGTGCCTATGTTGAAATCGGTGGACAGTTTGGATACGCTGCCGGCTGTGGCCTGTGTGTTCTCGCTCAGGGTTTTGAGGTCGGCGAGTGTTCCGGCTGCCGTGTTGTTGGTATTCTCCAGTTTGCTGATGATTTGCTGGTATTGCGCGTTGTCGCTGGCGGATTTGAGCTTCTCGAGCAGTTTCGCATTGCTGTCGGTGATGTTTTGCATGCCGGTCACCGCCTGCTGTGCCGATCCACTTGCCGCGGATACCGCCGACGAGATCTGGTTGATGCTGGCTGTGGATTGCGCCGTCGCTTGGGAAACAAGTCCGGATCCGGTTTCCAGCGCGCTGTTGGCGTTGGACGAAAGCGTGTTGAGCTGGGTTTGCGCTGTGCCGATGGCGGTGGATGCGCCTGCTAGTCCTCTGCCTGCGCTCGCCGCGGCCAGCTGCACGTCGTTCAGGGCATTGCGTGCTGCTTTTGTCTGCTGTGGCACATTGGCTAACTGGGTGTCGAGATCCGCGATTGCGGAGCGGATCGTGCCTACGTTCCGCTTGGTGTTGTCGAGTTCGCCGATGGTTTCGTTGGCGATGGCGTTGGTGTTGCCGCTGATAGTGCCGTTGGCCGAGTTGACGGCTTTGACGAGCACGTCGCTGACGGTGGAGACGAAGGTGTTGTTGACGGTGCGGTCGACCACGGTCGCGCCTTGGTCGGTGATTTTCGGCGAAATCGGACTCGCCTTCTCGTTCACGTAATATTCGAGCGTGGGGCGATGCTTGCTGTTGGTGACGACGTTGGCCAGATCTTCGCTGAAGTCGGAAGGGATGACGATTGCGGCGTAGCAGTCGCCCGACTCCACCGCTTCCATCGCATTGGCTTTGCCCATGAACTCCCAGCCGAGCTGGTCGTTGCTCTTCAGCGTGCCTTCGATTTGATCGCCGAGATTGACTTTGCCAAGCAGCGCGTTGTCTGTGCCTTCGTCCATGTTGGCCACGGCCACTTTGATGCTGTCCGTGTTGCCATAGGGATTCCAGAACCCGTAGATGTTGAACCATGCGTATAGCGGGGGAATGAGAATCAGGCCGATCATAATCACCCACGCGGCGGGTACGGTGACCAATCGTTTGAAGTCACGGCGCAGGATCTGCAGTACGTTGTGCATTGTCTCTCCGGTTTGGTGAATCATTCCTCTCATAGCGATACGTATTTCGTAGCGCTACGCGGTACGTATCGTATAACGCGCTCCGGGACAATCGCCATCGCGTTTCATGGATGACGGAAATCGGGTCGAGTACTGCGGCAAAGCCTCGGCAAAACCATCGCCGGCTGACGTAGCCCCTTCCGCTCACGTCCGTGACAAATCGCCATTTCTGTATGTCCGTGAGCGAAAGGTGGTAATAAATCGCTATTTTCCGTCCGTATTTATACCCCCATTCGCTCACGATGCGCTATACATCGCCATTTCTTGCGGACGTGAGCGAAAGGTGGTGTGCGAATGGCGATTGCAGCCAGCTGACGTCCCCCTCTTTTGCTCGCGTCCGCCAATAATCGCACCTGAACCGCTTTTCTTGCGGCGGATATTGCCTACGTTTGGTAGCGTGGGCTGAAGGAAGGAGCGGCATATGAGCGAAACCGCACAATCTGAATCACGATCCGAGGATTCCGCCGCGGGCAAGACGGATGGAGAAATCAAGGCGATTGCCGCCGAAACCGAAATCGCGGCTATCGAAGAAGGCGGAAAGCAGGGCACTGGCGAAGTCGGCAATCCCGCTGACCGTCGTCTGCCGTTAATCGTTCGCATTTACGGCATCGTCATGCTTATTGAAGGCGTGGTGACGCTGCCGTTCATTGTGTTGGCGTGCCTGTACTCGATTCGCGCGGTGTTTTCCGGCAAAGTGGCGTTCGATGCGCTCAGCCTCACCGCGATTCTGTCGGTGGTTCACGCGGCCGTGCTGCTGGTCGCCACCGCGTGTCTGGCGGTGTTCGGCGTGATGCTCATTATGAACAAGCGTCGGCATATCGCGCAATGGACGTATCTGATGATTCCGCTCACCCTTGCCGAAGGCTTGCTGTCGCTGGCATTGCAGGGACTTGGTGTGAATTTGATCGGCCCGGCTATCCAGCTTGTCGTGCTCATAGCCCTGCATGTCACTGCCGATCCGTCGCTGCGTGAGGAGCGTCGTCTGCAGTTCGCGCTTCGACGTATGGATGCCCGTAGCGCGTACGAAAGTGCGGCTTCCCGAGGAATGGCCGGCCGTGATTTGACTGGCAGGGGCTATATTTCGCTGGATTTCTTCAATCTGTTCTGGCTGTTCACCATTGGTTGTGTGTTCGGTTTGGTGATCGAAACCATCTACCATTTCATCCTGTTTGGCGAATACCAGGACCGTGCGGGCTTCCTATGGGGGCCGTTCTCGCCCATCTATGGTTTCGGCGTGGTGATCGTCACCGTGTTGCTCAACCATTTGTGGCAGTCGAATTGGTTGCTGATTTTCTGCTCAAGCGCGGTGATCGGTGGCGCGTTCGAATATTTCACCAGCTGGTTCATGCAGGCCGCGTTCGGTATTCGCGCATGGGATTACACGGGGCAATGGCTTTCGATTGACGGGCGTACGTCCGGCAAATACATGTTCTTCTGGGGTATCCTCGGCTTGGTTTGGGTCAAGTTGATTTTGCCGCGATTGTTGCGATTGATCCAGCGTATTCCGTGGAAGATTCGCTATTCGCTGACGCTGGTCTGCTTCATTTTCCTTTTCGTCGACGGTGTGATGACGCTGATGGCCCTTGATGCTTGGTATTCCCGCATGGCTGGGGTTGCGCAGAATTCGCCCGTTTCGCAGTTCTTCGCCACGTATTTCAATGACGATTTCATGGCCCACCGATTCCAGACCATGAAGATCGACCCGTCCACTGCCGGTCGTATGTAGGCTGGTTTTTGCGTTTTGCGGGTTTTGCTAAGCGGCTGGTCGGGCGATGTTCCGGCTGGCCGCTTTGCTTTGGGTGGCTGATTTTGAACGATTTCGGACGATTGCAGTGGGGTTTTGTTGCGGGTTTTGCCGCGGGGGATTTGATTCTTCCGGATTATTGCCGTTTGGGATTCGTGCCTTCCGGCTGTCTGGATGCTTGACTGCTGTTGCCGCGCCTACGCCGCGATGCTTTGCGCCAGCTGGCGGATGAGGTCGGGGCGATGTCCGCTCCATGAGGAATTCGGTGAGATGACGACCGGAATTTGCTTGAAGCCGGCGTCCTTGATCTGTTCGAATGTGGACGGATTCTGCGTCAAATCGACCGCCACGTACCGCACTCCCAGTTTGGAAAGCTCTTGTTCGGTGGCCTCGCATTGAGGATTGTTCGGATTGGTGAAGACGGTCACGGTCATTCTTTTCCTCCCTATGCAAATCGGCTTCCTTTGGTGTGGAAAGCCTTGTCGGCCACGTTTTTTGATTTTGCCTGGCTGAGCAGGCCGTTCATCAGTATACACTACCTGTAGTGGCGTTTCGTACGTTTGCCCACTGTATATAGTGGGGAATTTCCCGTAATACCGAATCTATACGAACAAATGTTCGATATATTCGAGTCTATCATTATCCTCGATTGCGCCACGCCGGTTGCATGCGTATGGTCCGTCCGCGAATCGCCCGCGGGCTGTTCGCTATTCATTTCGGAACACATATTGCGATTTCGCTCGTTTTCTTACGATTGTGAGCGAAAGGTGGTGCCGCATAGTGCGGTAGGGGGTATAAATCGCCTTATTTTCCATACTTTTCGGCGCACGTCGCGAAATAATCGACCGAAATTGCGATTCGTGAGCGAAAGAGGGTGCGCGATATGGTGCGTTCCGTATTGAAGTGCTGAGACCTCATCCCGAAACAAATGAAAAAGTCCTGAGAACCATCGGCTTCCAAGACTTCGAACCTGTGCCCCCCGTGGGATTCGAACCCACAACCCACGACTTAAAAGGACGCTGCTCTAACCGTTGAGCTAGAGGGGCAACAGCAACATAGTATACAGCATATTCGGACCAATCGCCACCACGGGCGTCGGACGGGCGTCGAAATGGCCTTCGGAGTGTTGGTGTGCCTACAATCGAAACCATGTCATGTACCACAATTCTTGTAGGCAAAAAAGCAAGTTACGACGGTTCGACCATCATCGCCCGAGATGACGACTCTGGTTCGGGACGTTACGATCCCAAGAAATTCGTAGTCGTCGCACCGCAGGAGCAGCCGCGGCACTACCGCAGTGTGCTGAGCCACGTTGAAATCGACCTTCCCGACAATCCATGCCGGTACAGCATCGTACCGAACGTGCTTCCAAATCGTGGAATCCTTGCGGAAGCTGGCGTCAACGAACGCAACGTGGCCATGAGCGCCACCGAAACCATCGCCGTCAACGAGCGCGTGCTCGGCGCCGACCCGCTGGTCGCACTGCAGCCGGCCGACGAAGCCAATGGTAAGCCGGAAACCCCAGGCGGCATCGGCGAAGAAGACATCATCACCCTCATATTGCCGTATGTCAGCACTGCGCGCGAAGGCGTGAAACGTCTGGCCGAACTGCTCGAAACGTACGGAACGTACGAATCGAACGGCATCATCATTTCCGACGTGGACGAAATCTGGTACGTCGAAACCATCGGCGGCCACCATTGGATCGCCCGTCGCGTGCCGGACGACAAATGCGCGATCATCCCCAACCAGCTTGGCATCGACTATTTCGATTTTGATGACGCCTTCAGCGACGCACGTGAATTCATGTGTAGCGCCGATCTGCAGGAATTCATCGAAACGCACCATCTTGGGCGCGCGGCGGGGACGCAGGGCGGCATGAACGGCGGCCACTGCAACCCGCGTATCGTATTCGGCACCGCCACCGCGAAGGACCACATCTACAACACGCCACGCGCCTGGTACATGTACCGCTATCTCGATCCGGCCGACGCGGAAAACCTTACCCCTGAATCGGACGATATTCCATGGTGTCTCGAACCGGAGAATGCCGTGACCGTCGAGGATGTCGACTTCCTGCTCGGTTCGCACTTCGAAGGCACCCCGTATGACCCGTACGGCACGCAGGGAACTGAGGAAAGCCGCCATCGCTACCGTCCGATCGGCATCAACCGCACCGGACACATGGTGGCCATGCAGATTCGCCCGTACGCGCCCGTCGAAAGCCGTTCGATCATGTGGATTTCGTACGGTTCCGGCGCGTTCACCACGTCCGCCCCGTTCTATGCGAACGTCGACGACACCCCCGCCTACCTGCGCGACACCACGCCGGAAGTCTCCACGGACTGCCTGTATTGGACGAACCGCCTGATTGCAACGCTCGCCGACGCGCACTTCTACGAGACCAGCAACGCGGTCGAGGGCTTCTCGGAAGATGTCCGTTCCTTCGGCCACCGTCTGGTGGAACGTACGGATGATGCGCTTGCGATTGGTGGGTCGGCGACTGGGGCTGGTGGCGCTGGTTCTGGTGCCGGTTCTGCGGTTGGCGGTTCTGGTTCTATGTCTGGTGCTGCGGTTGATTCCGGTTCCGATGGGCTTGCTAGTCCTACATCTGTTCCGGCCCGTCTTGCGGCGGCTAACGACGAAATGGCGGAATACCTGCGATCGCGCAATACGAAGCTGCTCGGCGACGTGCTGTACACGTCCAGCAATCTCATGCACAACAGTTTCGCCATGTCGGATCGCTGGAACTAAGCCCGCTGGTGCTTTCCGTGTCCGTTTCTCCCGAATCGGACACACAGGCATCAAAATGAAGCGCTCCTGTGTCCGAATCACCAGAAACGGACACAGGAGCGCCTAGCCGATCGCAATAATCGCAATACTCACGCAATATCGCGTAAACCCTCTATCGCGCGAAACCTGCGAAACCCGCGCGAAATCAGTTGAACCCGACCACATGTTCCGCCACGAAATATCCCTTTCGAATCACAAACCGGCCGAGCGAACCATGTAGGTTCAGCGCGCGCGACATCGCCTTCTTACGCACGTCCTTGTAAATCGTCGGCGAATGCGCCTCGATATCCGCCCACATGGCCTTCTTCTTCTCGTAATTCTCCGGATCGCGCGACAAAATCATGAAAACGCTCGCGACGGAACTCTGAATCGCCAGAAAATGAATCATGTAGCGGTATAGGCCGTCCGGCACCGTACCACGTTCGGGGGTGGCACGCACCATGCATTGGTTGACGAGCCGCAGCTGGTCCACGCGTCGGATCATCACGTCCGTCTGCACGCTCTGTCCGTCGCGGCCGATGAAATAGTGGTAGAACGGCGTATCCACGTATTGCAGCGACTTGACCCACGGGAACGGCTGGTACGCGTAGATGAAGTCCACGTAGAACGTGTGCTCCGGCAGCTGCATCTTCGATTCGCGCACCACGGCGGTACGGTAGATCAGCGCGTGCATGAGAATGTATTCGGTCAGCCCGAAATGCCCCAGATCGTCCCACGTGAGGCGCCTGCCGGGCTCCATGGCATGCCGGAAGTTTACGACGTGCTTGTTGCGCTTGCCCACCTTGTCGTACACGTAGTTGGTGACGAGCATGTCGAGCGGCTCGTCCTTATCGACCTCGCCGCGCAGCACGGCCATGACCTGTTCGAGCGATTCCGGGCCGACCCAATCGTCCGCGTCCACGACCTTCACGTACATGCCGCTCGCCGCCGCGATGCCGGTGTTGACCGCGCCGCCGTGGCCCTTGTTCTCCTGATGGATCGCGCGCACGATTCTCGGATTGCGCGCTTCGAACGTCTTCGCCATCTCCAGCGTGCCGTCGGACGAGCCGTCATCCACGATCAGCACTTCGATGTCGTCGTTGCGCTTCGACGCAATCAACGATTCGACGCACCGTTCCAGGTATTCCGTCATGTTGTACGCGGGCACCACGAAGGTGAGCGTTTTCTTCTCCTGCATATTCTTCCTCGGATCGGGCTCGTGTCGGGCCGTGCGGCTGGCCGACCGCTCCGGCCAAAAGCATAACGAAACTAACGTAGCACCATGTGCGATTCCGGGGCGCGGTTTTGCGCACAAACGGCACCCTGAAATACGCAATCTGCACCTGAAATTTCCCCTAGGGTCATTTCGGGTGACGGTATGTCAGTTTTCGTCAATTGTTGATTGTTTTTGCGATTCGTGCGGGCTTTGCGGTTTTTGCGATTCGTTCGTCTCGTCTGATTCGTTTGATTCGTCTGCCGCTTGCGATTTGCCTACTGCTTGCGATCCGTCTGCCGCTTGCGATCCGTCCGTCACGGTCGTCCCGTCCGTCGCGTCATCTCCCGCAGCAACCGCCTTCTCCTGCGATTTCGCGGCCTTCTTGCCCTGCTTCTCCTGCTTGGCGATCGCCTTCGCTTCCCGCGCGGCCTGCTTTTCCGCCTCGCGGGCGGCCTTTTCGCTTTCGTAGCGCAGTTCCGGCTTGGCTTCCATGCGGCTCAGCCCATACCATGCCAGGTTCACGATGTGCGCGGCGAGCTGCTCCTTGCTGAGCTTGCGCTGGTCGGCCCAATATTGGCAGGTGTACACGGTCATGCCGATGAGCATCTGCGCGTAATACGGCACGCTTTTGGCCGGCAGATGCTGGCGTTTGAACGCGTCGGTGAGAATGTCCTCGACGCGTACGGCAATGTCTCCAAGCAGCGAATTGAACGAGTTGGACGGGTCGGTTTTCGGCGAATCGCGCGTGAGCACGCGGAAGCCTTCGGCGTTCTCCTCCACGTAGGTGAGCAGCGCAAGCGCGGTGCGTTCCACGATTTGGCGCGGATGCGCCTGCGGGTCGGACAGCGCGTTGATGAGAACGTCGGTGAGCGCGCGCATCTCGCGGTCCACCACCACGGCGTACAGGCCTTCCTTTCCTCCGAAATGTTCGTAGACGATGGGTTTCGACACTTTTGCGGTCGAGGCGATCTCTTCCACGCTCACTGCTTCGAATCCCTTGGCCGCGAACAGCGATCGACCGATTTCGATAAGCTGTTCGCGCCGCTGGTACGACGTCATTCTGGATGTATTGGCCATACTGCCTAGTTTTTCACGTCCCGTGGATAGCCCCTTGACCGTCCGATCCTCACGTATCGTCAGTTTCTGCGGAATCGAACACGTGTGTCATATTGACAATGCTCCATTATGGCTTTAATATATTTAATAAATAATAAATTTTATTAAAAGGGGTGATGTGGACCATCTACCAGAATGGTTGGCCAACCTTGCGGAGGAGGATTTGGCCTTCATTAAGAACTTCGTGCTATCGTCAGGATCTCTGAAGCAAATGTCTCAGCTGTATCAAGTCTCCTACCCGACCATGAGGCTCCGGCTTGACAGGCTTATCGAAAAAATACGGTTGAACGACAACGAGACGGAGGATCCATTCATCCTCTTGGTGAAGAGTCTCGCCATCGACGATAGATACGACGTCGACACGGCTCGAATACTCATAGACGAGTACAGAAAGAGAAGGGATGAATCATGAGCTGGACATGGATCGCATTATTAATCGAGATCCTAGGCATAATCGCCGTATTCGTTCTGGTCTTCCTCATCGCGAGGAGCCTGATTCGCTACGCAAATTCCCTAAAGAAAGGAGACGGTTCTTCAAAGCAGGCAGCAGAAGACAAAAAAATCACTCTTCATGATTTATAAAAACGTTACCAGATATATCGAAGTCAAAAATCGCATTATCGATGCCTTGCATGGCAGAGCACCTTATTCCCCTGGCGGATCGGACATTCGTGGTGCGTCCGCGGGGCGGAACCGGAGTGTCCGTTGCGCTTTTTAGGCTGGAGCCATGGATACGAATGTGATTATTGCGATTGTCGCTGTTGTCGTTATTGCGGCAATTCTGGTGATTGGTGGTTGGTGGCTCGGTAAGACCCGCAAGAACGCCGTCAACAAGTCCACTGAGGATGCGAAAGCGGCTGCTGATGCCCGTCTTGCTGCGGAAGCAAAGTCGGCTGCGGCTGATTCTTCCACGGTGAAGCCGTCCGTTGATTCCAATGTTGATGCAGCTGAAAAAGCTCCGGCTGAAAGTCAGCAGAAGTCCTCAGCTCAAGCTTCCTCTTCCGAAACGGCGGCTCCTGCACCAGCCACCGAAGCCAAGCCCGAACCGGTTCATGAAACCCCCGAAGCCGCCGGCACCCGCATGCAGCGCCTCAAGGCGCGCCTGTCCAAGTCGGGCAATCCGTTCGGCAAGGCCCTGTTCAACATCCTCGCCAAGGATCAGCTCTCCGAATCCGATTGGGAGGATGTCGAAGACACCCTTCTGCTTGCCGATGTTGGCGCGGAAGCCAGCGAACAGCTTGTCGAGGAACTACGCAACGACGCCCGAATCGCGGGCCAGTCCGACCCGGCCGAAGTGCGTGCCGCGCTGAAAGACAAGCTGCTGAAGCTCGTAGGCACTGACACGGATCGCCGCCTCAATGCCGATAAGGAAGGCGCGAACAAGCCGAGCGTCATCATCATGGTCGGTGTGAACGGCACCGGCAAGACCACTACCGCGGGCAAGCTTTCCCGCCTGCTCGTCTCCGAAGGCAAGCAGGTCATGCTGGGCGCTGCCGATACCTTCCGCGCCGCCGCCGCCGACCAGCTGACCGTATGGGCCGACCGGGCCGGCGTGGACATCATCAAACAGCACGAGGGGGCGGACCCCGCCGCCGTGGTCTTTGACGCCGCATCCGCCGCCAAGGCCCGGAACACCGACGTGGTTTTGGTGGACACCGCCGGGCGGCTGCACAACAAGCAGAATCTGATGAACGAGCTGAATAAGATTTCCCGGGTCATTGACCGGGAGCTGCCTGGCTGTGCCCGGGAGACTCTGCTGGTGCTGGACGCCACCACCGGACAGAACGGCCTGATTCAGGCCAAGCAGTTCAAGGAGACCGCCGGGATCACCGGCATCGTCCTGACCAAGCTGGACGGGACCGCCAAGGGAGGCATCGCAATTGCCATCGCCAAGGAGCTGGGTGTGCCGGTGAAGTACGCCGGCGTGGGCGAGGGTATCGACGATTTGAAGCCCTTCGACGCGGCGGAGTTTGCCCAGGCCCTGATTTGAGTGAGGAGTTAGGAATTAGGAGTTAGGAATTAGGAATTAGGAATTAGGAATTAGGAGTTAGGAATTAGGAGTTAGGAATTAGGAGTTAGGAGTTAGGAGTTAGAAATTGCGGGCCGTCTGGGGATGGGCGGAGGCTGTTCCAGGAGAGGCTGAAAGGATCGACATTCGCTTTGTAGATACAGCGGTGGTGTTTTCCATGATCGGCTATTTCAGTCCCATGAGGCAGATGGGGAAGCTGCACTGGAGGGAGTTCAGGCTGTGGGGAGCGGATGTGACGCCGGAGCAGCGGCGGAACAATTTGACCGGACTGCTTGTGATCGCAGCCGTGATCGGACTGAGAATACTGTTTGGAACTTATAATTGAATTTACACTCTATCCATAGCTTCAAAGCCCGGATTATGATACAATACGACAAATAGAGAGGAAGTTATCCATGAAACGCATCGATGGAAGAAAGCAGGATGAGCTCCGCCCGGTGGAGATCATCCCCGATATCAACAAATTTGCGGAGGGCTCCTGCCTGATCCGCTGCGGCAACACCC
>OGRT01002280.1_pt1 | contig 10899 bp, 10 predicted proteins | sample 1553581 | NCBI WGS metagenome assembly OGRT01 (sample SAMEA2580113, study PRJEB22360) | human gut metagenome | biome: human gut; feature: human-associated habitat; material: faeces | place: Denmark | collected 2008/2010
CGGTAATATTTCTGAACCGAACGTTCCTTTAAGGCTTTTGCCATCTCCTGAAGTCCCTTTAAAGTCTTTCCCGCAATCAGAATACCGGAAGTATTCCGGTCCAGGCGGTTGCAGATGGACGGGCGGAATGTCCGCAATTCCTCCTGCGTGATGCTCCCTTCTGCAAGCAGATAGGCGATCACATGCTCCACCATGGACACATCGTCCTTTGCGGCCTTCTGGGACAGCATCCCCGCAGGCTTATTGATGAATAGGACATTAGCATCCTCATGAATGATATCCAGATTCACGGATACCTGGTACTCTTCTTTTATAGGCGCCAGGCCGGCAAACTTCCCAATCGTGTCATCCGCCAGAAACAGTTTCACGCTGTCCCCCACGCCTAACTTCTCATTTCCTGTTGCCTTCTTGCCGTTGAGCACGATATTCTTCTTGCGCAGCATCTTATATAAGAAACTTCCCGGGGCCTTGGCGAGATATTTTTTTAAGAACTTATCCAGCCTCTGGCCTGCTTCATTCTGGCTAATTATTATTTCTTTCATAGTAGTCCTTTTTGGAAACACTCGTTACATTGAAAGATTCAGAATGATATTTCTGATCTCTCTTTCTTTTTTCCTGGTATCCGCCTTTTCAATCGAGGCAATATTGTTCATCCCTTCGGCCCTGGACAAGAAGGCGACGTAATCGTGGAAGATCTTTACCGTCATCTTGTCATAGTGGCTGGCTTTCAGCATATCCTTTATATGCTTCGCAAGAAGGGTCTCGTCTGTCCTGGGGCTGCTGGCATATCCGCATACCACATGGCCGGATATTACGATCGCGTCCACTGGCATGACTTTATCTCTGCTGGTGATCACCATATCATAGACTCTGGTAACCAGAGGCGCCTTTTCCTCAATCTCCTTGTACTTATCCGGCACAATGCTTTTGTGAGGCGCCATCGTGATCAATTCCACCAGCATCTTGGCCGCCGGAAGGCAGCCTACGATTGCCACGATCGTAAATAGGTTCATCCGTGTTCCCGTCTGCATGTATCCCAGCACGAATATAGCAATCACTACCCCAAATTCTGCAATGGTCCAGATCAGATACTTGACCTTGCAGGCCTTCACATATCCCGGCTGTCCTTTCTCAATCTTCATCATTTTGTACACTCTCCCTTATTTCCCATTTTATCCTGATTCGCGGCTTCCTTTGCTCATCCACGCCATAGCGGATGCAATCTGCGCATCCGGCACGATCTTTGCCAGCACCCTGGCTCCTTTCATGGCGGCGCCATACACAGATACCGGCTTTCTCCTGACAGAATCCCTTAACGCCTGTCTGACTACGCCCGGGGCATCCGCCCTGACAGTCGCCTTCCAGAAATTCTTAAGTTCTCCTGCCCGATCAAAGAATTCCGTGTCCACGGGGCCCGGGCAGACTGCCGTGACTACAATGCCCCGGCCTTTCGTTTCTTCCCGTATCGCCTGTGAAAAACTGTATACATAGGATTTTGTAGCCGCATACACGGCAAATCCCGGCTGCGGGGCAAATGCTGCCGCGGACGCAATATTAATTATTCTACTTCCTTTTGTCATATATGGCAAGCATAAGAGTGTCAGCCTGGTCAGGGATCTGCAGTTTAAATCGATCATGCCGCACTGCTCTTCCATCTCCAATTCCTCCGCTGCTCCGATCTTTCCATAACCTGCTGCATTTACCAGCATCCGGATATCCGCGCTATATCTTTCCAGTTCCTTTTCTATCCGCGAGAAGATGTAATCCCGCATCATATCACCATCAAAGATCCGGACGGGAACCTCCGATTCCTTCACCAGTTCTTTCAGCCTGTCGGTCCTGCGCGCTACTACCCACAGTTCATCCAGGCTATGATACAGCCTGGGAATCTGCCGGGCAAATTCTCTGCCGATTCCTGAAGATGCCCCGGTTATGACCGCTATTCTCATCATACCATCTCCCTACTTTTTCTTTCTTCTATGCACATTACGGATCGTCTTCTTCTTTGCATTTGCATAAGAATCCGTTCCTTGCTTCTTTCCTATTTTTCTGGGTCTTATCAGACAATGCTTTTCAAATCCCACAAGATCCATCCTGCCTTCCTTTCGCAAGGCCTCCATTACCAGATCGTAGTTTTTGGGATCCCGGTATTGGATCAGCGCGCGCTGCATGGCCTTCTCATGCGGATTCTTCGGCACGTATACGGGCGACATATCCCTGGGATCGACGCCTGTGTAATACATGCAGGTAGATATGGTTGACGGAGTAGGATAAAAATCCTGCACCTGCTCCGGCATATATCCCAGATCCCGGAGATATTCCGCCAGCTTGATGGCATCCTTCATGGTGGAGCCCGGATGGGAAGACATCAGATAGGGAACCAGATACTGATCCTTGGAAATCTCCTGGTTGATCTTCATATACTTTTTTACAAATGACTGATATACGCCATTCTCCGGCTTTCCCATCTTCTTAAGAACTGCGTCCGAGACATGCTCGGGAGCCACCTTCAGCTGCCCGCTGACATGATATTTGCACAATTCCCGTAAAAAAGTGTCGTCTTTATCCGCCATGACATAGTCGAACCGGATACCCGAACGAATGAACACTTTCTTCACCTTTGGAAGCGCCCTTAATTCTCTCAGCAGCCGAACATAATCCTTATGGTCTGCCTTCAGGTTCTTGCAAGGCTTCGGAAACAGGCACTGCTTTTCCTTGCACACGCCGCAAGTCAGTTGCTTCTCGCAGGAAGGCTGCCTGAAATCCGCCGTTGGCCCTCCTACGTCATGGATATATCCTTTGAAATCCTTATCCTCCGTAAGCTTCCTGGCCTCATCAAGCAGGGATTCATGGCTTCTTGTCTGCAGGATCCTTCCCTGGTGGAAGGTAAGGGCGCAGAAGTTGCAGCCCCCAAAGCATCCCCGGTTGCTGATCAGGCTGAACTTCACTTCCGAGATGGCTGGCACGCCTCCCAGTTTCTCATAGGAAGGATGGTACGTCCTCCTATACGGATACCCGTAGACCTGATCCATCTCCGACTCGTCAAGCGGCATGGACGGCGGATTCTGTACCACGTACAGATGCTCATTATACGGCTCTATCAGCCTCTTTCCGGTAAATGGATCCGTATTCTTGTACTGGGTATAAAAACTGCGCGCGTACGCAAGTTTTTCTCTCTTCATCTCTTCATATTCTGGAAGGGATATAGCGTCGTAGACGCTCTCCAGGCTTTTGGTCCGATATACGGTTCCTGGAATGAAGGTAATATCCTTGATATCGATTCCGCTCTCCAGCGCCTCGGCAATCTCAACGATAGAACGTTCCCCCATCCCATAGGAGATCAGATCCGCACCAGAATCCAGAAGAACGGAGCGCTTCAGCCTGTCAGACCAGTAGTCGTAATGCGCAAGCCGCCTTAGGCTTGCCTCGATCCCGCCCAGAATGATCGGCGTCTTCTTATAGACCTGGCGGATCAGGTTGCTGTAAACCACCGTAGCGTAATCCGGTCGTTTCCCTATCACGCCTCCCGGGGTAAATGCATCCGTACGCCTGCGCTTCTTTGACACGGAATAATGGTTTACCATAGAATCCATATTGCCGGCAGACACCAGGAATGCATACCTTGGCTCTCCGAATTCCGTAACGCTTTGCTTGTCCTTCCAATCCGGCTGCGCGATGATGCATACCTTATACCCATGCGCCTGCAATAAACGGGTAATGATGGCATGGCCAAAGGAAGGATGATCCACATATGCGTCCCCTGACACATAGACGAAATCAGGCCTGTCCCATCCCAATTCTTCCATATCCTTCCTGCAAATCGGCAAAAATCCTGTTCCCATCACAATACCTCGTAAGTCTCTTTCTTGATGTCATAATAATCCTGTATGTAGTAATCCGCCAGTTTCTTTTTCTTATCCTCCTGGGGCCTGGAAAAGTCGTCATCCACCGCGCATACTCTCATGCCGGCATTCTTCCCGGCCAGGATGCCCATGGGGACGTCCTCGAACACCAGGCAGTTTTCCGGATGCACGCCCATCTCTTTTGCCACCAGAAGGTACACATCCGGAGAAGGTTTTCCCGCAGCCACTTCGCAGGCGCTTCTTACCGAATCAAACAGTCCTTCTACCTCCAGAGCCCGTAGCGTGTCATCCACCAGTTTCCTTGCATTGCTTGTGGCAATTCCAATTTTCTTTCCCTGCCTTCTCATCTCCAGGATAAAATCATGAACCCCTTCCTTTAACTCTACCTGTGTCATATATTTATCATACGCCATATCCATCCATTCATCCATCACTTCCTCAAGGGTAAGGTCAAGGTCCGGAAACGTATCCAGGAAAAACTGGGCAACTTCCGTATAACTCATGCCTTCCATATCTTCATGGAAACTGTCGGTCTTCGTCAAATGATACTTTGCCAGATAGTCGTCGTCAATGGAAGGCCAGATCCACATCGAATCAATCAGAGTTCCATCCATATCAAATATAATCGCTTCCACATCTTCAAGCATTTTCGTCTGCAACATTTTCTAACTCCTTCTTTGTAAGCGGCCGGTATTCCCCCGGCTTAAGCGTCTCATCCAGTTTCAGGCAGCCCATCGATTCCCGCTTCAAGTAAAGGACTTCCTTTCCGACGGCCTGGAACATACGCTTCACCTGATGATACTTCCCTTCCTGGATGGTAAGGCGGATCTCTGATACTTCCTCGCTCTTTAGAATGTCCAGCACGCCCGGCCTGGTCCATTCTTCTTTCTCTTCGGTTCCTATATTGACGCCCTCCCGAAAGGCTTTCGCGTCCTCCTTCGTAACCTTCCCGGCCACTTTGGCATAATAGGTCTTGTCCACATGCTTCTTGGGCGACAGCAGCCGGTGGGAGAGCTGTCCGTCATTCGTGATAAGAAGCAGTCCCTCCGTGTCCTTGTCGAGCCGGCCAACCGGGAAGAGATCCTTTCGCTTCTTATCCCGGATCAGATCGACGACCGTAGTACATCTTGCGTCTTCCGTGGCAGACACGACGCCGGACGGCTTATTTAGCATATAATACTCATAGTCCGCATAATCCACTTCTCTGCCGTCAAAGGTTATCTTGCGCGCCTTTTCCTCTATTTTCGTCTCCGGCGACTTGGCAGGAATGCCGTCAATGCTCACCCGTCCCTGACGGATGTATCTTTTTACTTCCTGGCGGGTTCCGATTCCCATATCCGCCAGATACTTATCCAGCCGTATCATCAGCATAGCCTCCATCCCGGCAGATACTTATTCTTCAATGCTCCTCCGGCAAGCTTGCCCCAGCCTAAGGGATATCCGTCCACGCACACCAGGCACCATCCCTTGCTGATGGGCAGCGTCATGTCAGCAAGTTCCAGCGTCTCGCCCTTCAGATACCTTCGTACCCGTTCGTCTTCTGCCGGAAGATCAATGCAATGAGCATACTCGCTCTTTTTCAGGCACATAGCCAGTGCCTGGCTTGGCTCAAACCGGTTCTTTTTCAATTCGCCCAGAAGAAGGCCGGTTCGCAGGAAACGGATTCCCCGCACATCCGGAAGTCCTTCCGGCATATAGTAAACCCGTTCTCCCCGGATATCCAGCCTTTGCGTTTCCAGGTTCCAGGATACGTCGCGAAAGAATTGCTCCAACTCTTCCGGCATCTTCCGGGTGTTCTTCTTTCTTAATTCTTCCGGCGCTTTCTTCTGCGCCTCGCCTTTTCTCAGAAGCGCCAGGTAATGTCCCTCCCCCTTCATTCTGTGCGGAAAGATCCGCACCGTCTTCGCAAGTTCCGGATCATTGTTCTCCGAGCACTGTGGCATTCCCTGGCAGAAGCCGGAATAAGGGCTGATCTTCAAAATCTGGAATTCGGGACAGGATTCCTTAAGGTGCTCTATGATCCGCTCATTCTCCCTGCCATCAAAGGTGCAGGTAGAGTACAACATCATGCCCCCGGGCTTTAGCATCCGCGCTGCCTGGAGGATGATGTTCTTCTGGATGTTGCTGAAGAACTCCGGCCCATGCTCTTCCCAGGCCTTCACCATCTTCTTGCCCTTGCGGAACATTCCCTCTCCCGAGCAGGGGGCGTCGATCAGTATCTTGTCAAAATACTCCGGGAAATACTGTTCAAGCCTTCCCGGCTCTTCGCTTAGCACCAGCATATTGCCAATCCCGAAGACCTCCATGTTCTTAAGAAGTCCCTTAGCCCTGGAACTGCTGATATCATTGGCAACCAGCATTCCCTGCCCCTTTAGCCTTGCTCCCAGTTCCGTCGCCTTGCCTCCCGGCGCGGCGCACACGTCCAGCACCTTGTCTCCCGGCTCCACCGGAAGACGGCTGGCCGGCGTCATAGCGCTTGGTTCCTGCAGATAGTAAAGGCCCGCAAAATAATATGGATGCTTCGCCGGCGCCACATTCTCGCCATCATAATAGAATCCATTCTCAATCCACGGAATCGGCGTTATCTCAAAAGGGCAGATCCGCTCAAATTCTTCTACCGTTATCTTGGCGGTATTAACCCGCAGGCCATAGTATCTTGGCTCCTCGTAACAGTCTATATATTCGTCAAACTCTTCTTGCAAGAGTCCTCTCATCTTTTCCTCGAATGCACTGGGCAGATTCATTATCCATCCTCCGTCAGTAAGTATTTTTTTACATATGTAGTTAAGTATAACACATTCCATGGTATAACTCTAGGAATATGCATACTTTAATTTCTTATTTTCCAGATACAGCAGCACATAGTAAGGATTTACGCTGATTTCCCTACCCTCTTCATAAGAATAGATTCCCACATGGAGATGCACATCAAATTTACCTTTCGTCCCTTCTTCTCCGTATCCAGTGTCCCCCATATAGCCCAGCAGTTCCCCGGCCTTCACCCGATTCCCTTTCTGGATGTTTGCATAGGAATCCAGATGTGCGTAGTAATAATAAGTACCACTATCTGTAGTCACACCGATCCGGTACCCGCCTTTCTCAAGCCAGCCTAGATTTGTAATTGTTCCGTCCGTCATGCTGAGCACGGGATAGACGCCTCTTTCGTTTTTCAATGCCATAATATCCGTCCCTTCATGCCCGCTGGTTCCTTTATATTTCCGTTCTCCCATCCAACTGTCTACATAGGAGACTTTCAGCGACTTATCCACAGTGGATTCAGGAATTGGGAAATAAGTCACTTCGTTTTCCACATTGGAGAGCATCTTTCTGCACGCTTCAGACATGAGTCCTTTGTTCTTTCTCATAGCGTCACAAAAGAATTCTCTCCGATATTCTTCGTCCTCTATCGTCTTTTTCTGGAGGGTATTGTAATGGCTAAGTTCTTTCAAATAGTCGGTTCCAAGCACTGTAAATAAGGCCAGCAGCAATATGGCCAGCAGAATTCTTCCCGGTGTTTTCTGATTCATAGGGTCAATTCCTTTTTTATCACTATATGCAAAAGAGCCGGATCCCTATGCCTGTAGGGATCCGGCTCTTACTGCCGGACTATCTGCAATTTTCAAGAATCTTTTTCAAATATTCCCAGGTACGCACAGTAGACTCAATATCCAGTCTTTCCCGGAAAGAATGGACATCCGGTATATTTGGTCCCACGGAAACACAGTCCAGATCCGGCTGCTGTCCTACGAACAGTCCGCATTCCAGCCCTGCATGCATGGTTGATATATCCGGCTTAGCGCCATACTGATCTTCATATGTATCTTCCATGATCCTTCGAAGCCTTGAATCCGGATTAAACTGCCATGCGGGATACTCCGAGGTGATCGTTCCCGTACCTCCCAGCGCCTTCACGCACTGCTCCACCTGCTCGAAGAGCTGGGTCTTCCTGCTTTCCACGGAACTTCTGATTAAATGAACGGTTCTGATATAATCGGATGCCGTCTCCACAATACCGATATTCAGGGAGGACTCTACCACTCCTTTCAGGCTGCGGTTGAATCCCTGCAGGCCATCGGGGCAGATCTCCAGGTATGCCACGATCCGATCCGTAGAATACTGATCGCACACGTCCACCGTAGAATCATGAGATACCTTCATGTCCACCGCCAGATCCGGCTCGTCATTTAAGAATTCCTCATTCCATATCCCGGTCATCTCGCGAATCATGCCTATCGCCTTCTCCGCCTGGAATTCTGGAACAAGGATCTCCGCCATAGATTCCATGGCAATCACATTGTCCTTGGTGCCGCCATTAATCTCCACCAGATCTGCAGGCATCTCCTTGGTAATACGGTATAAAAGTCGTCCCATCATCTTGTGGGCGTTTCCACGCTGTTTGTGGATCTCCGCGCCTGAATGGCCGCCCTTAAGGCCATGAATCTTGATGGTGATCAGGCTGCCGGACTTCTTCTCCCTGTGGATAGGAATCCTTGTCTCATATTGGATCCCGCCTGCGCATCCCGTCGTAAGGATCCCCTCTTCTTCAGAATCGATATTAATCAGCATCCGTCCCTTAAGCAATGTCCAGTCCACCGCTTTTGCCCCTGTCATTCCCACTTCCTCGTCGATGGTGAACAGGGCCTCGATCGGAGGATGCGCAATATCGCTGCTGTCAAGTACTGCCATAACCATCGCCACTAAGCACGTCAGGCCTCTGCATGCAGAAGATGAGAAGCATCTCGGCGGTCCATACGCCAATCCCCCTCAAGGATGACAGGGTCTTGATCACCTTCTGGTCATCCATCTGGCACAACTCCTCCAAATCCAGTTCTCCCTGACAGACTTTTTCGGCAAAATTCCGGATATACTCAGCCTTTCTAAACGACATCCCCAGACCTTTTAGTTCCTCCGCCTGGTACTTTAAGACCGCCTGCGGCGTCACTTCTCCCACCATATTCCTGAATCTCCCCCACACGGTAGCCAGAGCTGCATTGGATATCTGCTGGCCTATGATTTGGTGCACTACTGACTGGAAGATATCTGCGTCCACCTCCCGGTAGATGTGTCCGATATGATCAATGGCTTCTCCTAATTTCTTATCCTTTCTTTTCAGGTATTCAATCTCTGTATCACCATATTCAAAATACATCCGTCTGTCTCCTTATCTTGCATTTTCTTTTACGGTTCCTGAGAACACTCATGATCAGAACAAAAATTCACTCATCACATAATTGCTGATATCAATCCCCTGGTCGGTAAGCCTTACATAATCCCCTGATTCCTCCATCAAGCCTTCGGCATACATCCGCTTAAGCACATGGCTATACTTGCTCTCCATGGTACAGCCAAATTCTTTCAGGAATTCTGACTTTGTAACGCCTTCCATCTTGCGAAGTCCCAGAAACATATACTCTTCCATCTGATTTTCCCGGCTTAATGCCTCCGGCTCCTCTCCTTCGCTCCATCTCCTGTTACCGATCAAGGAAGCTGCGCCGGTTCCGATGCCCAGATATTCCGTCCGGTTCCAGTAGCCAAGATTGTGCCTGCATTCATAGCCTTCTTTTGCGTAGTTGGATATCTCATACCTTCGATAGCCATACGCCCCAAGTATCTCCCTGGTATGATGATACATCTGGCGCTCCGTCTCCTCATCCGGCAGTTCTTCCTCATGCCTTGCATCCCGGTAACGCTCATAGAAAGGAGTTCCCTCTTCGATGATCAGACTGTAGGCTGAGATATGCTCCGGCTCAAGGTCTGCCACCCTTTTCAGGCTTTCCTTCCATCCGTTCAGGGTTTGGAACGGTATCCCGGACATCATGTCAATGTTAATATTTCCAAATCCCTCTCTTCTTGCCATCTCGTAGGTATGAAGAAACTCCTCAAATGTGTGGATTCTACCCAGCACCTCTAATTCTTCGTTCCGGATGGACTGCAGACCGATGCTAAGGCGGCTGATTCCGGCCTGGCGATATGCTATCAGCTTCTCCGGGGATACCGTTCCCGGATTCATCTCAATGGTAATCTCTGCATCCTTGTCCACCATGAACGTCTCCCGGACCGCGTGAAATATGGCAGATATCTGTACTGGATCAAGAAGGGAGGGGGTTCCTCCTCCTATAAATATGCTTACAACATGATAAGCCTCTGCCAGCGTCCCATAAGAACGGATCCGCTTGCAAAGGCTTTTCACATACTTCTGCCGCTCTCCCTCTTTCGAAGGCGCGGACAGGAAATCACAATATTTACATTTACTGATGCAAAATGGAATATGAATATATAATTCTAATGGTCTCATTATTTATCATCCAACTTTAATACGCTCATAAAGGCTTTCTGCGGGATCTCCACGTTGCCTACCTGCCGCATGCGCTTCTTGCCTTCCTTCTGCTTCTCCAGAAGTTTTCGCTTCCGGCTGATGTCACCGCCATAGCACTTGGCAAGCACATCCTTTCGCATAGCCTTTACCGTCTCTCTTGCTATAATCTTGCTTCCGATCGCCGCCTGGATTGGAATCTCGAAGAGCTGCCTCGGAATCTCTTCCTTCAGTTTCTCACACATCTTGCGGCCCCGCTCATAAGCCGTATCCGCATGAATGATAAAGGAAAGGGCATCTACCTCCTCCTTGTTGATCAGAATATCCAGTTTCACCAGATTCGACTGCACGTAGCCGTCCATCTCATAATCAAAAGAGGCATAGCCTCTGGAACGAGACTTCAGTGCATCAAAGAAGTCATAGATAATCTCATTCAAGGGCAGATGATACCGAAGCACCGCACGGGTTTCTTCGATATACTCCATTCCTTCATAGATACCACGCCGCTCCTGGCACAGATCCATGATCGCGCCGATGAACTCGGAAGTCACCATAATCTCTGCCTTTACCATAGGCTCTTCCATATATTCGATCTCCGACGGGTCAGGAAGATTGGAGGGATTCGTCAGTTCGATCACTTCCCCGTTGGTCTTATATACTTTATAGATAACCCCCGGCGCCGTGGTTACCAGATCCAGATTATACTCTCTCTCCAGACGCTCC
>OGRT01002282.1_pt1 | contig 10890 bp, 9 predicted proteins | sample 1553581 | NCBI WGS metagenome assembly OGRT01 (sample SAMEA2580113, study PRJEB22360) | human gut metagenome | biome: human gut; feature: human-associated habitat; material: faeces | place: Denmark | collected 2008/2010
CTTCACAATTTTGTCGTAAAGATCCACTGTTGCAGCCGGCCCTAATCCCCCAATTAGTCCGACCTTAAAGGGCTTGGGCCGACGAGCGGGAGTTGAAGCAACGGCCATTTCAGCCGCATCAGAAAGGAGGTCTTCTACGGGCAGACCTTCAGCTCGAAGTTCTTCAACAAATCGAGCCATCTGCGAGCAATTAGGAATCAGCACCTCCGCGCCTTGTGCCATGAGTTCATGACCAGCCTTGACGAGATAGGCTTTAAACGCCGGCGTCAAGCCATTGCGGCGCAATCCCTCGCACGGATTTTGGATCTTGGCAAATTCTGCCTTCATCTCGTCATTGGGAGAAACCCATTTGACCGCTGGACCAAAATGCTCTGCGAAGAAGTCCTGCGGCACTGCAGTCCCAAGACAAGCCATTGTCTGGATAGTGCCGCTTTTCACTTTGTCATCCAATTTTGACAGCAGCGAAACAATCGGCATCTCCAACTCTTTTCTCAACTCATCAAGAAAAGGTTCGCTCTTAATGTCAGCCAGCACCGCGGCTTCACAGCCTTGACGCTGAAGATGTTCAAGCGCAATCAGAGCCGTAATCTTGCGGTCTGCGAGCGCTATACGCGGTGTGGGGGCGTCGAGCGGAAGCTCCGCATTGCTTTCCACCACTTCGACCGGCAGGTCGAGTTTGGCGCCGACACCGATCAGACAAGACTTCATCTTCAAAGCCGGCAGCGGATTCAGCCCCGAAGTCAAACCAATTTTTTTTCTGCCCATCATTCTTCTCCTTTCGCGCAGCAGTACGACGAACTTCGATTCGTCGTACTGCGCATGAACTCAATTGGTACGGAAACGACTTATTTCGTACTCAATCGCTCAGACGGTTCCCAAGTGTTTCACCCCAATCGTAAAGTGCTTCGAGCACTTGTTGATGTCTTTCATCATCATAGAGTCCGCTTGCTTGCGCTTCATCGATCTGATCAAAATAGTCGGAAAGTTGAAGCATTCCGTCTCGTCCTGACATGACCCTATCTACACAGAACTGCCTCCACCGTTCAGTCTCTTCGGCTGTGAGCATTTCAGGCCAGTTCCGAGCGCGGAAGCGGAAGAGCATTTCAGCAAACTTCTGGTCGTCAAAACGAAATTTTGGAGCTTCCGCAGTGAGACGCTCGGGCGTCATGCTACGGATCTGAACAAATCGCGCCTTATCCCCACTGCTCGCAAATCCAGAATAAAGAGATTGTTCTGGATCCACGCTTGGCGCTGCAGCATCGTTAGAGCGCCGTTCTGCAGCCAATTCCGCAAAAATGGTCTGTACCGCCGGCGCTACAGTCTTCAGTTTTTGAAGATTAGCGGCAACAACGTCCAGATCAATGCCGTATTTCTGTGCCCGTTCCCGAGAGAGCACTTTGAGATTTGCACACACAAACGGTGAAGCATTCGCCTTCAATCGCCGGATCGGCAGCCGCTCAATACCCTGCGCTCGCTCCTTTATCGAAGGGAAGAGCCGCTGCTTGATTTCTTCATAAGAGAGCGATTGCAATACAGTTGGATCAAAAGAAAGATCCCACATCCAACAGTCGTGCTTCTCTTGAAAGAAGCAAGCTACGATCCCCGTACATCCCCGAGCGATACCAAATTTAGGCGTAACCCAGACCACAGGTTTCATATCCGCTACTGCAGCAGACACTTTGGCTGTCGTCCGATTTTCAAAAGCCCAACGCCATAGCTTAGGCTCCCTCTCCGCCAAAAGTTTCGCCATTCCAATCGTGGCTTCGACGTCGGAAAGCGCATCATGCGCATGACCATGTTCAATCCCGTTGGCCTTTGTCAAAAACTCCAGCTTGAAGCACACACCTTTACGACCTTCGGCCTTCGGGTACTTTATTGGATCGATATCTTCCCATCGAGGCCACTTGATGGTGTCTCCGCGAAGCGCCCATGCAGCACAGACAACAGGAAATAGATCCCATCGGGAACATCCTTTAGCCCAACTATGAGTGTACGGGTCAAGAAAATTGCGCCAGAAGAGGAAGCGATTGACTTCGTCATCAAAACCCAATGTGTTGTAGCCAATGCTGACGGTTCCAGGAGTATTGAGCCGCTTCCAGATCAAATCCGCAAATTCACTTTCGCAAACGCCTTTTTCTGCACAGCATTGCGGCGTAATGCCGGTCAACAGACAGCTTTCAGGATTAGGCAACTGATCATCCGTTGGGCGACAGTAGATAATTTCACCGATATCGCCCGAAAGGGGCGATAAATCGAGTCTTGTGCGTCGCCCTGCGAATTGAGCCGGTCTGTCCTTGCGTGGATCGACGCCAAAAGTTTCATAGTCATACCAATAAAAGGTTGGCTCAACAGATTGGGCGCCCATCGAAGATTGAGTCATGATGCTGTCCTTCTTATTTTTAAGCGATGATGACATCCCATTGCTCCTGCGTATAAATGGATTCCACCTCCAGCAGGATGGGGCGTTCAATCGCCTGCTGCAAAAGCTCAAGCGCCTGTGATTCTTCTTCTAGCAGTAGGTCAATGACGGTTTGGCTTGCCAAAATACGAAATTCCTTCATTTCCTTATAGAGTTTCGCTAAGCGCGTAATTTCGCGCAGAATGTCATAACAAACCGTTCTCGCTGTCTTAATCTCTCCGCGCCCACCGCAAACAGGACAAGTTTCGCAGAGGGTATGCGCAAGAGATTCACGTGTGCGCTTCCTCGTCATTGCAACGAGACCGAGCTCATTGAAGCCGCTCACCGTCATCTTGGTGCGATCAAGTGCAACAGCTCGACGCAATTCGCTCAGCACCGCTTCGCGGTGTTCGTCTTTAGCCATGTCAATAAAGTCGACAATGATGATGCCGCCGAGATTGCGTAAACGAAGCTGGCGAGCAATAACCTGAGCAGCCTCTAAGTTAGTTTTGAAAACGGTATCGCTGAAGTCTCGTTTTCCAACGTAAGCGCCTGTATTGACATCGATCGTCGACATTGCTTCTGTCTGATCGAACACAAGGTATCCGCCGCTCTTCAACTCAACTCGGCGCCCAAGTGCAAGTTCAATTTCTTCATCAATGTCAAACTGTTCGAAAAGCGGTCGCTCTCCCTCATAATGATGGAGTTTGCCAACCGCTGCAGGCACGAAATGCTTGGCAAACTCTAATAAGGCTTCATATTCAGCCTCATCATCAACCTCAATGACTGCTGTCCCCTCATGCACCATATCGCGCAGCGTTCTTTGAGCTAACGTCAAATCTTGGTACAGCAATGTCGGCTTCTTGACTTCCTGCGCCCGATGACGAATGCCATCCCACAACCGAGCCAGATAAGCCATGTCAGAAAGGAATTCCTGTTCTGTCGCCCCTTCTTCAGCGCACGTCCGAACGATATAGCCTCCCTTTTCATCCTTTTGCCGAACAGTCGTTGCTAGAGTCCTGAGTTCTTCACGCAGAGCCGCATCCTCAATACGCTGCGAAACTCCAATATGAGAATCGTTGGGGAGATAGACAAGCTTACGGCCAGCAAGTGAAATTGTTGTTGTCAGCCGTGCGCCTTTTGTACCGATCGGATCCTTAGCCACCTGAACCATCAAGCGCTGTCCCTCATGCAGAAGAGACTCTATCGGCTTGAATGTTCCAGTGTCCGTTCTGGCTCCTTCAATCTCTGCAATGTGCAGAAATGCCGTACGCTCCAGACCAACGTCCAGAAATGCACTTTGCATTCCCGGCAGAACGCGAACAACCTGTCCCCAATAAACGTTTCCAACTAGCCCGCGAGCGCAGGCACGTTCAATAAAGAGGTCCTGAAGAAGGCCGTCATCTAAAATAGCGACACGCGTTTCTTCTCTAGAAGTATTGATAAGTATCTGTTCCACAGGACGATGCTCAACTTGCCGTTTGAATAGTGTGCACATTGTAAAGGGCTAATCGTTAGGCAAGTTCTTGCCCCAACTCATCTTACGTTCATGAAATTCCTCATCGTTTCCCTTCGCTATCTTGGTGACTGCCTCTTGGCTGCAGCTTTGGCACCAGCACTAAAAGCTCGCTTCCCCGATGCCCAAATCGACATGCTCACCTTTAAGGACAACGCTCCCATTCTGGAAGGCATTCAGGATATTAGTCATGTAATAGGTGTTGAACATCACCCCAATAAGTTTGTACAAGCCTGCAGCCACCTTGCATCTTGGAACAAATACGACTGGGCATTAATTACTATGAATAGTACCCGCACAGTTCTATATGGTTACTTTGCAGCAAAGCATCAAGTGATGGTGCGTCCGTATCCATCTCTAGAGGAACTTTGGAAACGAATTCTGATTACAGATCAAATAGATTTTGTCGGCGGCCAAATCCTTGAACGCACTCAACCTCTTCTCGGACCATTTTTCAAGGGAACAGCCCCTCAACTCTGTCCTATTCATCCTGATCGGGAATTATCGACCGACCTTCAAACAAAGTTACATGTGCTTGGGTCGTACATCGTATGCCAATGTAATTCTCGATACCAAGACAAAAATTGGGGCATAGAAAAGTGGATCGAACTAGCACACCTGCTTATGACAGCCGGGTATGGCATTTGTTTCACAGGAGGACCAGGAGATGTTGACTATCTCCTCAAAATTACTGAAGCGCTTCCTCCCCAAAAAACTTTCATTGCGGCGGGTCATGCCAGTTTTGGACAGACCTCGCGAATCATCATGGGGGCAGTCGCCTATATTGGCGTTGATACAGCAACCTCTCATATTGCTGCAGCTACGGGCATACCCTGTGTGTGTCTTTATGGTCCAACGCCTGTCGATGCATGGGGTCCAGCACCTAAATGCGGCCAATCAACACCTTATTCCAATGATTTAGATATTCAAACAGTAGGCAACGTCACCATTGTGCGACGAGATAACACAGATATCCCTTGCTCAGGCTGTACTCGACATCTCTGCGCTCACTACAACCCGCCTCAACTATCACGTTGCATGCAGAGTATTTCTGTAGAAAAAGTTTGGAATGCACTCTGCTGTCATACACCGATAGGCTCTACATTGCTTTAATCTCAGTGCGATGAAATACTCGCACTGAAGCAAAAACACCTGCCAAAAGAAGCACCATACCGATACTCATTAATGTTGTGGGCAAAGCCTGTCGCATAATGTGTGCATAGATCACGGCGAAGATTGTTTCGAAAATAATCATTTGACCGCCCAATGCGGGTGTCAATCTGCGACTCATATCATTCCAAAAACAAATGGCAAGCCAGGAACACACGATCCCCAAAAATAATACGCCGATAAAAAAATGTGTCGGTGTAGGCTCCCAGAGTGAAGTTGAGGACTCCGTCATAGCGGCATAAGCTGCCAAACCAATGGCTGCTGTCGGCAGAGTTGCAGCACCTTGAGCTGCCGTCCAAAACATTGGAGAAATTTTCGGATGCGCAATTAACCAGTTCGCATTGCTGATTGGATACCACGTCCAAACCAACAAACTTAAAAATGCATAGAACACCCCCAGCCAGAATCCGGCAGGAGGCTCGTTAGAATTAGCAAGGAAGTAGCTAAACTCTGTCCAATTGAGGCAGACCATACCGGCAGCTACCAAGCTGAGTGGGAAGACGAGACTGCTCCATGGCACTCCAGCCCCACGCCGCCTTGCTGAGGAATTGGCCACAATGGCAACACTGATTGGAATAACCGCAGTAAAAGCACCCGCAATCGGCGCGCCTGCCAATTGGACTGCAGACGCCAACAGCCAATAGAAAAAAAGATTTCCCACCACGCCTAAGGCAGTAGCGCTAATCCAATCTTTTTTGGAGACTTGAGTCAGATACTTTCCGTTGAAAACCAGCAGTACTGCCGAAAAAAGACCAAAAATCGTGTATCTAGCCAGCGCTATCAACATCGGGTCATATGTAGAGAGCCACAGCGGGATGATGTAGACAAGCCCCCACAGAGCACAAGCGATGATGCCGAAAATGATCCCGATGAACATGAAGCAGACTCAGTTCTCTTTCGAAAACTGAAGAGTATAAAGATGGTTGTATAACCCGCCTTTGGCAAGCAACTCTTCATGCGTACCAATTTCGGCGATACCGCCATCCTTCATCACAATAATGCGGTCAGCATTGATGATGGTTGATAAGCGATGTGCAACAACAAATGATGTACGTCCCTTAAGGAGCGTATCCAGCGACTTCTGAATGTGCTTTTCACTTTCCGTGTCCAAAGCACTCGTTGCCTCATCCAAAAGTAAGATGGGTGCGTTCTTAAGAAACGCTCTGGCGATAGAAACACGCTGCCTCTGCCCACCAGACAAATGGTTGCCATTGGGTCCTGCCGGAGAGTCCAACCCTTCCGGCAGGGTTTTGATGAAATCTGTCAATGCTGCAGCCTCTGTTGCAGCTTCAATTTGCTCCCGAGTCACCTTGTCACGACAGCCATAAGCAATATTGTTGGCTATTGTGTCATCAAAAATTGTTACGTCTTGACTGACAAGACCTATTTGCTTACGCAAACTCTTGAGAGTGAGCTCACTCTGAGCGATGCCGTCATAGTAGATCTCACCTTCTGTAGGAACCCAGAAGCGAGGGATCAAATTGATGAGGGTCGATTTACCTGCTCCAGACGACCCGACTAACGCAATCATCTCCCCAGGCTTAACTGATAGCGAGAAATGGCTAATCGTCTGCTTATCCTCGTTAGGGTAAGCAAAACTCACATCGCGGAATTCTACGGCACCACTATAGTTTTCTAGAGTCTTTGTACCGGCATCTTTTTCCGGCAGTTCATCAATCACGCGAAATAAGCTTTCTGCAGCGGCAGTCATTGCTGCCGTTGTACCGTTGACGCTAGAGAGTTTTCGGGTGGGCGGCAGTAACAGAAGCATTGCCGCTAAAAATGTTGTGAACTCCCCAACAGTTAGCAGTCCCATATTGGCCTGCATCAGGGCGAAAACAATAACAATCGATACCCCGGCCATCGAGGTGAACTGAGTGAGCGGCGTCCCTGCAGAGTAAACCTTTTGCGCTTTCAATGTAAGTGCACGCAGTCGTTCATTGACATCACGGAAACGCGCGGTCTCGTAGTCATAACCATCATAGACTTTAACCACCCGCTCACCGCTGTAGCTTTCCTGAATTGTGCCGATCAGCTCCCCAAATGTTTGTTGAGTCTGCGTTGTCAAACGCTTGATATGTCGGTTCACCCATTTAAGAATTAAAGCAATGACCGGCCCCACGATGAAGGTCACTAATGTAACCAGTTATGCCAAAAAAGCACCCCTAAAAGGCAGACAATTTGAATGGAGTCACGAATGATGATAGTGAGTACGCCAGCCGCATTGGTCAGAGCTGTGGAGGCTTCATTGATGAATTTCGCCTGCAATTCCGCACAGCGATACTTCATGAAAAGGTCGTCACCCCACCGAAGAATTCGTTCGAACATTAGCGTTCGAATCTCAAGCATCACTCCTTGCGCCACAAAAGGAATTGACTTAGGTATTGACTACCACCATGTAATACCGAAATGCCTAGTAGAGCGACAGGAGCAAGATAAACAACAACCGAATCCTGCTGGTAGAAAGCCATATCCGTCAGTTTGCCAAGTACTAAAGCAATCAATGACGAGGCTCCTCCGCCGGCGATCATGGCCAACGCAGCTCCGATAATGTAGTTTTTATAAGGTGGGAGATATCGGAACAACCGGAGCAATTGCGGGTTGCCCAATATAGGAATGTACTTAAAGTTCACTTTCAATGCAGTAAGATCAAGGCCGACATGCCATGATACTAGGAAAAGAGTTCATCAACAGATACCTTTTAATGGTCCACAAGTCATAACTAAAATGTTTAGTCAAACTCCTCACGCCTCTTATCAGATGCCAACAGTTGGTATCGCCTGCCACTCACTTAGACTTGATGGGGGTATGGGAAGATATTGCCTCGCCTTGGTCAAAGGCCTTAATGAACTCAATATTGAACCTGTCGTTTTCACAAAAAAAATCGATAGGAGTGTAACCACAGATTTAAAATTTCAACTAGAGTTAATAAATTGCAGATGGTTACCAACAAAACTTCGCGACTACTTTTATAATATCCAAGTAGGGAAAATAGCAAAAAAATACAACTTAACCAGCATAATCTCTTGCAATAGATATGTTGGAGCCAATATTTGCATCTGTGGCGGCACACACAAAGGTTACCTCACTGCTATAAATAAAAATCCATCATTCTTTGACAAAAGAATGATAAATCTTGAAAATAAATTCTATCAGAGAGGCCAATTGATTGTTGCACACTCTAATGGAATGGCCAATGAGGTGCACAAACTTTACAACATATCCTCATCAAAAATAACAACCATTTATCCTCCATTTGATACATCAAGATTTAACAATGCCTCCGCAAATCAGTTAGATCGCCTTTCCTTTTATCAGCAAAACAACATCCCATCAGATAATACATTATTCTTAATCCCATCTGCTGGCAATCATTATGTAAAAGGACTAGATTTTCTCATAAACTTTTTTAATGAGACACATCTACCCATATCATTAATAGTGGCCGGGCGACCAATAAAGCCCTCGAGAAACGTTTTCTATATAGGCTTTCGTCATGATATGGAGATGATATATAAATTTGTAGACTATCTCATTTTATCATCTCGATACGAAGCCTTCGGAATGGTCGCAATAGAGAGTATACTAAGCGGGACCCCTGTAATTCTTTCGAAAAATATATATTCTAATGAGATAATTCGTCCGGAAGCGAAAATTTTGTTTGATAGACTCAACCAAGAATCTCTAGAAACAGCAATTAATACAGCAATTGCTCATAAACATAAACTCACCAATCCACTGCAATATATTTTGCCTCCAGATACTGAAGTGGAGCATGTAACTAAAATCCTCCAAGCAGCTCAGCTCTTTTAATCCTCTTTCAGCAATCGAGATGAACAAATCCTACATCATCTGTAGAATTCCTAACCATGTTGGTGACTGTTGCATGGCCTTGCCGGGGCTACGACTTCTTGAGGCCAGCGGCCTTACCCCAGTGCTGACAGGCAAACGTTGGGCTGAAGATCTTCTAGCCGGTACAGGCTGGCGCTTCGACCCTATTGAAGGTCATGTCACTGAAGACCTAAGTCGCATCCGCAATATTGCACGTCGTTGGGGAGAACATCCTAAAGGTCTGCTCTTTCCGAACTCATTAAGCTCCGCACTTCTTTACCGCATTGGGGGTATTCGCAGTGCGGGCTTCCCCACAGATTGCCGACGTATTCTGTTGGATACCGTTGTGCCCGAACCTGAAGCGGTGATGCATGAAGTTGAACGCTTCTTCACGCTTGCTCATGAAGCACTCGAAGCTTGGGATATCAACCCAGTCTGGGATAAAGTTCCCCCTAGCCTTGGTCTTGTACCGCTCAAACGTCACGAAGCAGGTGCTAGAAACTTGATGGCGCAATGCAATATACCAACCAACTATGCGCTACTTGCTCCAATTGCTCGAGGACTGCACCACGGAAAAGAGAAACACTGGAAACACTTCAACGAGCTTTGCGGACCGCTTCGTGATATGGGCATAGAACCAGTTGTCTTTCCTGCTGCCCGAGAGGTTGAATTGGCGAAAGCCGCCTGCCCAGACGCCAAAATTTGTCCTCCGACGTCTCTCGGCACGATTGCTGCGCTTGCCAAACATGCTCGCGTGGTCATTGCTAACGATTCCGGCATGAGCCATGTAGCTGCAGCGGTCGGCGCCAATCAGATTACATTGATTGGCGTTACGAACCCAGCTCGCACACGTCCGTGGAATCCTCGTGCCATAGTGTTGGGCAACGAAAATGGATGGCCCACATTAGACGAAGTTATGAGTGCTCTTCAAAAAATTGTCAATAAATCCCCTTAATAGGCCGCACTATTTTTTTCTCAAGGCGCTCCATCAAGAGCGCTTTTTTTTCGTGTTCTCCTTCACGTGTAACTTGCCTATGCCATAGGTGAAAAACGGGAATCCCTCCATAACGTCCAGTGCGCAAATGTACTGCATTGTTAATTAGTCGGATAACCATATCCGAATCCTCTTGCCCCCAGCCTTCAAAACTTTCATCGAGACCGTTTACGGATAAAAAATCACTTTTATACAATGCCCAGTTACAGCCGCGTAAGTGTTGCCATCTTAACGGGGCAATAAGGTCTCTCAATCCACCTATTGGCAAACTAATAGCTTGCATCCAACGATTACTGTAGCCTTGCAACCAAAGACGTAAAGCGCCTCCTGCATGATCAAAACTTGACCATGGTACTACAGATTTATTTTGCAGATCCATTGAATATGGTTTCGTGAGAAGTATTCGTGGTCCCGCCACAACTTTTCCACTAACAGCCAATTTAAGATGGTTAGCAACAAAGTCTTTCGGAACAATGCAGTCTCCATCGACAAAGATCAGATAATCACCATGAGATTTTAAAACAGCTTGGTTTCTTGACCTTGCCAACCGGAACCCAATATCTTCCTGCCAGGAATGAATTATTGGAACAGGAGAGGATTTGGCTAAACTTTCGATTAACTCTCTGGTTTCATTTCGAGAACCATCATCAGCTACCACAATCTCAAAATTATGAGCGGTCTGTCTCATCAGCGATTGGAGAGACAAGCGAAGTGCTGAAGGCCAGTTATATGTTGCAACGATTACAGAGATCTTCATGCAAATTCATCCTTCAATTAGATATGAGATTTCTGGCCACTATTTGCACGCACCATTTCTTCTGCAAGCACCTTCGTTTTCTGCGTGATGAGGAGTCCTCCCAACATGCGGGCAATCTCTTCCACACGCTGGGCTGGAGCAAGTTCTCTCAAATAGCTCACGGTCTCAATACCGTCAGAAACCTTCTCTACTTTGAGATGATGGTCGCCGCAAGCAGCTACTTG
>OGRT01002283.1_pt1 | contig 10883 bp, 5 predicted proteins | sample 1553581 | NCBI WGS metagenome assembly OGRT01 (sample SAMEA2580113, study PRJEB22360) | human gut metagenome | biome: human gut; feature: human-associated habitat; material: faeces | place: Denmark | collected 2008/2010
GAAGCAAAACTGCGCTATATGAGGCAAGAGAAAAACGGATAATTGCGGAAGAACCCTTGATGCAAGAATATTCATACAGGTGTTTTGAAATGAGACTATATAGAGGAAACCAGCTCAAAATTTACTAGTTTATAAAGAACTCTATCTAGTTTTGAAAAGTGAAAATACTTGAAATGGTGTTCCTATTTGTTGTCAAATGCAATAATCCTTCTATCAATTAATTATTCGCTTTAATGATCTTGCAATTTTTATTACTTCATTTTCTGTGTTATTGATTCCTAGAGATATTCTAATTGTTCCATGTGCATATTCTGGTGATACATTTATAGCCTGAATTACATGTGATATCTGTATATTTTCACTATCACACGCTGAACCGGTAGAAACACAGATTCCCATCAAATCCAATCTATGCAATAGCATTTCGCCATTGCAACCTCTAAACGACAAGCTAACATTACCTGGAATTCGATTGTTTGATCCATTTCGAATAAAGTCAATATTTAACCCCTGCAGCTCATGAATAAATTTTTCCTCAAGTCCTCTAATATAGTTTTCATTCTGCTTTATATGATCACAGTTTTTTTGCAATGCACCCGCCATTCCAACAATCGAAGGAACATTTTCAGTTCCTGCTCGACCCCCTCTTTCTTGACCTCCACCATCAAAAAATGCAGGAAGAATAATGCCTTTCTTTACATAGAGAAAACCGATGCCTTTAGGTCCATTAAATTTATGGGCAGAAGCAGATAGCATGTCAATTCCCATTTCATGAACATTTATATTAATATGCCCAACTGCTTGAACAGCATCTGTATGAAAAACACAATTATTCCTATGCACAATTTTAGCCAACTCCTCTATAGGTTGAATTGTGCCGATTTCATTATTGGCAAACATTATAGAAACAAGCTTTATCTCTGAACTGAGATTTTTTTCAAGCCAAGTTATATCTATTTCCCCAACAGAATTAACAGGTGCATAAATAACCTTTACACCTTTTTTTTCTAATGATTTACATGAATTTAGTATTGCATGATGTTCAATAATAGATGTCGCAATGCCAGATTCCCCACCTGATTTTATTGCCCAATTATCACTTTCTGTGCCACATGAAGTAAAATAGATTTCTTCAGGAGCAGCGCCTATACAAAAAGCAATGCTCTTACGAGCATTTTTGATTGCATTTTTACTCTCTCGAGAAAAAGAATATGGTTGTGAAGGATTAGAATAATCCTCTAATAGAAATGGTTTCATAGCATCAAAAACATCTATATCTAGTTTAGTAGTTGCCGCGTTATCAGCATAAATCACTTCTCTTGCCTCCATTTAATATTTATACTTAATAGCTGGTACCGTTCGCTTTCCAGGTAAATCAAACTCTTTTGGGTCAACAACACACAATTGATTTTTGATACTCTGCCTCATTTCAATAGCTGGATTTAAGCAATATTTTATGAATTCACTGGGAGCAATATCACTTTTTCTCTTTGCGTGTGGAAAAATCAACTTCACAAATGCTGTACACAATCTTTTTATGGCTGTTAAATCTCTCATATCCGGTTTGTCGGGTACATCAAGACATTCATCCACTATTGCTGAATAAATCACTTCATCTCTAAGTAAATGTAAAACTTCAGCGAAATACTCCGTATTCAGCGCCCAGCCGTCCGCCACTAACCCTTGATGCATTCTCGGGATTTCCCACCCTGGAATTAGGCCATGAAAACGATCTAATGTTGCAGATTCCCTAAACATCGGATTAATCTCATCAACCATATTAGCTTTTGTATTAAACTTAGTTGCGTCTATATTACCCAATACAATAATTCCGGCATCAGCTTCCGTCTTTGCATCGAAACCTTTAACTTCTCCAAATTCCATGTAATCTTTTAAAGCAGTTTGAATTTGACCCGGATCAACAAACTTCATCGTCTGTATCTCATCAAATGCGACAAAGTCAAATCTGGTAATTAGTCCTCCAGTTTTTTTGGCATTATCATATATGAGAGAGGCCCTAGAAACTGTTCCTCCAGATATCAGCCACCCCCGCTTGCTTATCTTATGAAAAACATAACTTTTACCAGTCCCTTTAGGAGCTAACTCCATTAGATTAATTCGGCGTTCAACAAACGGCAGTAAACGTCTTAGAATAAATAATTTCTGACGTTCTGAATCGTAACCATCTGGATTGTAATCTGCTGCAGAAATTAGGACATCAATCCATTCCTCTGTTGAAAATTGGCTTCTGCCTTCACAATAGTCTTCCAAATCTACGGTATAAGGGCAAAACGGGCTATAATCAATCATTTTAATATATCCAGTTGCTTTTTTAGTGGAGAAATCACGTGTCCACATTAACTCAACAATTCCCCAATTCTCACTTTCTTTCAAGAGAGTGTCCTGCCAAATTTCAACAACTTCATTTTCAACCACCCCACCTGCACCAGCTCTTAAACCACCAAAATCTGGTAATTCAAATGTTGTTTTTCCAGATTTAATATCAACTGTCACACGTAATCTTGCTAGAAATCTGACAGTTTCACCATTGATTAAGCGGAATTTAAATTTCTCGAAATCATCTTTACTGGGAATATATTTATTTATATAATCCGAAACTCTCTCTAAATCTGTTTCTCCATTTTCATCAGAAAATTTCATAATCAGCCAATCTCGCATATATGATGGAAGACTTAAATTTGAGAAAAACTCTGTCCTCTTTGGATTTTTTAAAACGACCATATCAGGAAAGATATCTCTTATTTTTTTATCATTCAATGTTTGTCCTCCTTTACAAGAACAAGGTACAACCTTCTTCCTTAAATTCCTTTATTTTTATCTCGAGGTCACTCTTATCACATTCAAGATATTCAGCAAAACAATTCAAGCAATAGAATTCCTCCGTATCAATATCAATCAGTTTTTTTGATAAAGCAATCTCATCTTTTTTCAATTTTGTTCCACATTCAACACATACTTTTGAAGCCATTATGGTAAAAGTCCCTTTCCTATTCCCAATGGTGTCATTATTTTCAAAGATGTTCCCTCTACGATTAGTTTCCCATTGGCTATAATATCTATTTTTGTTTCGCTACCACTCAATTTATTGAAAACCACTTCCCATTTATCCGGGTTTTCGGTTTCTCTACAAAAACAATTTCCAACAGATGTACCAACTTCCAAAGTAGTTATGGGGCGATTAAAAGACAAATAAATTTTCCCATCTCCTCCCTTAGCTTTAATGCTGCTTGGAACTTGTACTTTTATTTCTTTGAATGAAGTCTTTTTATGCAAAATAATTACAGGAACAATTGATTCTTCAGGTGTTAATCCTCCATGTAATTCTCCTGCCACAGCATTTTCATCTGTATTTCCACCAGCTGCATTACCTGGCTTCGAATAATGATTATAGTCTTTCATAACAAGATAGTATTTTTCATCGTATATCACACTTTCGACATTCTCTAATATATCTTCAGTCCTTGGCTTCCCGCCTAATTGACAAAATCTTCCATAAGAAAGCACCTTTGCATCTTTTGGGGCAAAAGTATATGCCTTTTCATGAAACGCCAACGCAGCCAATCTACTACTTCCATGATCGCCAGTAATCAGTATGTATTCATGATTATCTAACAATGCCACAGCCTCATTCATTAATTCTTTAATAATAGCAATTTGATTTGCAATGCAAGAAAAATAGTCCTTATCATCCGGCATACCTTTATGTGATAATTTATCCAATCGATCTCTTTTTACATCACTCTCTGCCCACTGATGATTATATTCGGTTTCTGTAGGAACCCTTGCAGATGTTATATATGTTTCAATCTCAAATGTATTAGACTGTAATTTTTCCAACACGCTATTTGCCAAAGATAACCACTCTATTCCCATTCCATCAATCCATAACACTTGGGAATCATACTTGTTATATTTTGATAAGACTGAAAATCGTGTATCAAGATTTTCAAAATCTGGGTGCCCTAACGGCTTATCTACTGGTCTATTAATTATTTTTTTCTTTTTATACCATATAAAATAATCGGAATATTCCCCATATAATTGGCTGTCTGTCTTAAGATAATCAAGCAACTCTGGATAAATAGCTTTAATTGAAGATAGAATTTCCGAATAATTTTCCGCAATTTCTCCTCCTGTTCTTAACCAATGACACAACGTTCTAATAATATATTTCTTTTCTTCCATCGTCTTACCTGTAAGAACATCAAAAATCGTTTTGGGACTGTATTTGTATTGATCCAATTTACTCAAAAATTGTTGAGAGGGGGTTATATCTCTCATTCCAAGTAAAAGGCTCTTACGTTCCTGCACCCAATCTGGTTTATTCTCAATATAAGGAAGGATATCATTGGCTATACATTCTGCCAAACCATCTAAATTATCCGGATGCATTCTGCGAATAATATTACCCACGTACTCCAATGGTGTATGTAATTGATACCATATCCATACATACACTTTAGCCTTTTCACTCAAGTGTTCCCATTGAGTAGCGATTATATTTGAGTCAAATTGTTGAAGATTTACAGCATTTAAGATGACTTTTTCGACACTATTAACTTCTTGTAATTCACTATATAAAGACACCCAAATTTGTTGTTTTAACCTTCCCTCTGCAATTGTTGACAATTCTGGATATTCCTTGCACAAATACTCATACGGATTTTCAACTACATTAACCGAATAAGTTCCAAAACTCTCTTCGCAATCCTTATACAACGAAGTTATTAATGTGGCTGTTGTTTTTTCCAATTGCTTATCCCACTTCAACAACCAGTTCTTAAACCCTTTTATTGCACCATTTTTAATTGACTGTGCAAATTGATCTGAATATACAGAAACCACATAACTTTTTCTGTCAGTTGGATCATCTAAATTCCAAACAAATAATTCTTGACGTGGACTTACATTTCCAATAACTCTTGCAAATATTTCTTTGCATGCAAACAATGGCAAATATACTCTAGTCATAGAATTCACTGAATATTGCTTATTCCAAAAAGGTTCGAATTGCTCATTCTCATTTGTAACATTTTCTCTTCTGATTGCTAACCGAAGATACTCATCTACAGATAACAACAAAATTTGTTTATTCTTCTCTTTATCTATGAATTTTTCTAGTTTTCGAAATCGTGGATGAACATCTTCAGCCGCACAAAAATCACCTAAGTTTACTGTCAAATCACAAGCGTTATTTAATTGCGCAATTAACTCCTTATAACCTTTAAGACTATTGCAAAATATAACTCTTAATGGATATCTGGATGTTATTTTTCGTTCTTCTTGTACCTTTTTTATAATATCTGCAATTGACATAAATAACGCCTCTCTTTCAGTAACGATATACTATACAAAATACTTATATAATTGTGGATAATCCTCCATTGCCCGTAAAATACGTTCTTTTAATTCAGCCTCTTTCATAGCTATAATCTTTTCTTTTGCTCCGTTTTTAACTTTTATCGCTGCCATTTTTTTGATATATGCTGTAACTATATTAGATATTTCGCCACCTCTAGAAGCCCATCCATAAACATTTGCTCCGCATTTCACGCGTATTTGAGTCATAATATCATTTTCGTATTGTTCAAACTCTTTTTCTTGATTCTTACATATCTGATCATACAGTTTAATTCTTGCATTCGCTCTATCTTGAAGAAATGTAAATTGATCCTGCTCAAAATACTTAATAGCATTATAAAGATCATGTTCACTAATTGTTTTCCCACTTCCAAGATCATTTACTAAAGCATAATAGGGTTCATCATCTTTTGTAACTACCCACTGAATAGGAACTGCATACTTATTGCACCACTCACTCACTGTTTCACAACCACTAATTTCCTTCCATCTACTCATCATAATCTGCTTATTATGTTCAAATCTAATCGACCGAATAGACTTCTCTAACGCTGCTTCAAAGGCAGGAGCGAGTGTTTCATACGGCCATTCTGGTGCCTCATTATAGATTCGTTCAATATCCTCTGGACTATAAGATACTGATTTTTTTATCAGGTATCTTTCCAGTAGTATTTTTTGGTTTTGAATGTTCTGCCATGCTTCAGTCCCATAATTTTCTAGATCAGACAATAGTTTTTCTTTCTTTTCAGCGTTAATATTCTGCCATACATTCTTGGTTAAGTAATACATTGCCTGCAATCCTAAAGTCCAAGAATCCGTTATCATATCCTCGACAACTTTACCAGGAACTTTCATAATTGAAAAACAATTTGACATAGTTGAAATATGCCCCGCTAAAGTCTTCTGTTTATCAGAAATTGCTTTATTCAATGTCTGAACCATACGATATTCAATCGTTAACGCTTCTAGTTTTGTTGCGACCTGCTCTTCAGTCCAAGTATCAATGTTGCCTTGCATCATCTTTTTAATGGAATCAAACAACTCAATATCACTAATACCTAATTCAACTACTAATTTCTCCAATTCATCTGATGAAGAACAAATAAATGTTTTGAACCCCTTGTATCTAAGCTTATCATCCTTAAAATTATTTGTTAAAACAGCACGTAATCTTCCTTTTCCTGTGAATAGATTAACTACTGTGGCCATAATATCTTCTTGATTATCATCTTCTTTATTCTGAATGAAATCACATAACGCATCTATTATTTTATCATGTACCTCTTTAAACTTTTCTCCTCCAATTGCGCTAATATCAACATATTTCATGGCCCAAAGCGGAACCCCATATGAAATCACCTTAGCACTCAAAGAATGACGTGCTTTTGATTCATTAGGAACCTCCGTGTCTTTTAGTTCAAATATATTGCTTAGGTAAGGCTTAAATTCTTGCCATACCTTAGACCCAGACGATAAAGTATTATTTACAACTTTATCTTGACAAATATTATAAATCATTGTGGCAAGATTCTGCTCTGTTAACGGAAATGGATTTGAATCACTATTGATCCAGTTAAAATCACTATTAACCCAGAATCTGAATACAAAACCTAATAAATATGCTACAACCAAATTATTATAGTATCCAAATGGTTTGGCTTGTAAATCTCTCCATAATTCATCTAGTGCAATTTTAGCTCCCTGCGTCATTTTTGAATGAATTACTGTTGCAAGTTGAGAAACTGCTACTGCCGCATCAGTGCCTGTAGCAGCTTCCAAATCTTCTATAGTTTGCACATCAAACAATTTTGCTGTACGAATTGAATCTTCAATATTCCGTATCTGTGCGCTATTGGGCGCAACTAATGTGATACCAGCTCTTGCAGCACTTTCCTGTGCCTTTTTGAACGCTGTAATAGTATTTACAACCTTTTCAGGAGCTGCCGGAAACAAAGTAAAAATCACATCTTTCTTCACTCTACTGATTAAATCTCTGTTTCCATAAATAGATGAATATATTTTATCCCTATAAAAAGCTGTCATCTGACCACCAGCCGCAGTAGTAGCCCAAGATTCCCTTTGAGTTGCCATTTCGATTTCAAAATTTTGTTTAGAAGCTTCCTTACCATCTTCATTGGCAAGCTCATAGTTTGTTTTTGCTCTATACCAAGCCATCAACGTATCCTCTGTCAATGCCTCTTTTAAAACACAGTAAACAATGCGTCCTTCTTCATCTAACTCTAAATATTCCTGTATTTTTGTCTGTGCTGCAGCGTAATGATTATTATCTGAGATAGCAACCGCAAATACACCAATTTTATATGGATATTTCTCTAAGTCAGCCGTAAATTCTGTATACCGCTGTCTCATTGAGTTAGTCTCTTCAGAAGCAACAACTAAACACATTCTTGGATTGGTTGCATCATTTTTATCCCACAATTTTTCCTCTATTGCCTTAGAGAATTCTGCACCTTTTTTAAACAGTGTATATCTAGAATTTTGGTTGATTATTTGCTCAAGCCTTACATCGAATTTCTCAACATTTTTTCCGTATGGCAACTCTAAACGAGCATCTTTTCGATTTGACGTCTCAGCCAAAAGCAAAATATTACTATCATGTAGAGCTTGCAAACATTGGTCAACTTTGTTTGAGGATAACTGTCCCACGAAACATCTTCTAAGAGTATTTCTTGTTGCATCAATTTTTCTACTATTTCCCTTGGTATACGTAGAAAATGTTGCCTTATCTGTCGACATTACTGCTATCAAAAGTAACGCTCCTTTAAATACCCTGTATGTATATTCATCAGCTTCAACCAGTTCTTTTTTACTCTCAAAAAGTTGATATGCCCTTCGCGCTTCCACAGAAAAGGCTCTTATATCAGATTCTGTTGTAAAAAAGTAATCCCATAGATAGTCTATCGTAAGCCACGACCAATCATCAGGACCACAGGTATTTATAAAATGCAGAAAGCCAACATTTTTATCTGCTTTAGCCTGATCTTTCATAAAGCTAAAAAGTGTTCTGGAAGATGCCGCAAAATTTTCTGATACCTTTGTTAGCAAAGATAATGTCATTGGATGAATTGGACAAAGACTTTGTAATTGCTCTTCCTTTAATCCGTATGAAACTTCATCAAATTCTCCTATGATACCTTTTACTAGTTCTTTTCTTTTAGATTTCCAGTTTTCCTCAACGCCTTTTCTTGCAATAATTGTTTCTCCAATCATTTCATATGCTGCCGTTTCCGAAATATGAAACTCTAACTCATGGTATCTATGCATAATTCTTTCATATGTTTCCTCGCCTAGTGCACTTACCCAACTAGTATCTACATGGACAATCAAAAACATATAAAACGGTTGCTGCTTACAATATTCAGATAATTGCTGAAGGACATTGTCATCTCCATTTTTTCTAATGAAGTCTGTAAACTCATCCCATATAAATATAATCCCCTTATCAGACAAATGATTTCCTTCGATAACATCTTCAATCCATTTTTTAAAATTATCTACAGATGCAAACATTGCAAATCCTTTATCTCTGCAAATCCTTGCAATCAAATTACACGCTTGACGATCTCCGGCTAAAACTTCTGCCCTAAATTCTTCCAACGTTCCATAATCGTTAAGACGATAAACTGGACTATTAAAAATAGATTCCCAATTAATATCATCATCATTAATAATTCTTTTAGCCTCATCAACTAATGAATTTCGTCCAAAATATGCTTCATCACCAAAACGATCCGAAAGAGCTTGACGTATAGCCATCTCCATTTCCATCATCAATTGGATACCTGTTACAATTCCAGTACAACCGCTTTTCCAAACAACTAAGAATTCTCCTTCACCCTTATTACGAATAGAAAGAAATTTTTTCTTTAATGGTGTAATCTTCTCCTTACGCTCAAAAAATTCTTCTATGTTCTGCGGTGTATCTGTAAATAAATGCTTAAGGACAATGGCTGCATAACTCTTTCCAGTTCCATATGTTCCATGGATCCAAAAAGATCTTCTTTTATCCATATCCTCCATCTTAAAGCTTTCGCATATCTTTTCGATTGCTTTTTGCATATCTTCATGAACGATATAATCCTGCCAAAGATTTGGATTTCGCTCTTCACTATCAATATCTACAACAGATTCATAACCAGGACGAAGTTCTATATATGAATTATATTTTGCCATTGTCCTTTTCCCCCTTATAACGCTAAATCTATAATATCCAACGATGAAATATCTTTTGACAAAACAACATTATCTAAATTCATCACAAACGATACCCGCAGATACTTCTCCATCCGCAGAGCAATAGATTGAAAGATTTCTTTAAGAGTTTCATCACTGATACCAAATATTGCTCCTGGGTCAACACCTGGGTTATTATCGTTTCCTCGGGCAGAAATCATTTGTCTCAGCGAAAAAGTATAATTACCTGTAGCCTCTGCCCATTTATAAAGAGAATACAAAATTGCTATAGCATCTGCACTTTCCCAGCCTTGACGAGCATATTTATAGCTATTTCCAATTGAAATAGGTAGACCTTGCTTCAGCACATTTCCTATAGGACTAAATCTCAATGTTTCAAACAGTGCTGTAACCGCATTATCCCTTGTCGATTTAGAGTAATCATCACCCAACATGAATATCAAATCATTTTTTTCATATACCTCGCCTGGTGTAGTATATAACATATACCACTTGCAAATAATGGAATTATAAGCTATATTTGTCCAAATTACTGCCCATGTTAATGGATTATATGGACCTAGTGATTCCAGCTTATAAAAAAGTTCTGTCGGTGCCCCAGCGTTCTGTCCCTTATTTGCTGGATTTATTAATTCTGCCTCTTTTAACCAAACTTTTAAAGCATCATATTGACGAGTCCCTAATACTTTCATTGAAAAGCAATCTGTTTTATATTCAAAGAAATGCTCTAGAAACTCTTGTCTTAATCCAAAATGCTGGTATCTATTCATTCCTTTTAAATTCATCCCTGTTCCTCCTGTTGTTGATAATGATTTAGCTGCAAGACATCCTTTTCCATGAGTGAATTCAATACAGTTACAACAATGTACACATTTATCTTCCCGTATTAGTATCTCACCATTCTCATCTATCACAAATGCATTGCACGGGCATTGAACCATGCAGGCCTTACATCCAAAACAATATGAAACTTTATTTGCAATTCCTCTCAAATGACTTATTACAAATCTATCCATTATTGAATATGGCTTATAAGAAACCTTTCTCTTATCTTCAGAGATAGAAAAATAATATTCTTGATGATCAATAATTTGAACCCCTTCACCATTGCGGAATTCAACAATTGGACCTAATATTGGTGCAACTCGTAACCAATCTTGAGTAAATTCTGTGAAAGAAAAAGTCAATACATTGTCTTTTAATACTTCGGTGACTCTATTTCCCCCATTAGGCAGCCCTCGTCCACCCATTCGTGCCTTCCAACCGCCTTGTTCTATAAATTTTTT
>OGRT01002296.1_pt1 | contig 10782 bp, 10 predicted proteins | sample 1553581 | NCBI WGS metagenome assembly OGRT01 (sample SAMEA2580113, study PRJEB22360) | human gut metagenome | biome: human gut; feature: human-associated habitat; material: faeces | place: Denmark | collected 2008/2010
AAGCCAGCCGAACATCGCCGCCTGAATCGGTCCGTTGATCGGTCCTGCACCGGCGATGGACGCGAACTGATGACCAAATACCACGTTGGTGTCCGCCGGCACATAATCCACGCCGTCCATCTGCATGGGCGTGAGGAAATTGCCCGCCTCGTCGAACATGCCGATGCGCGTGCCGTCCACCGCGACGGACTGCCCCTGCACCTCGGCGCTCAGACCCATGTTTTCACAAAACGCCTGCAACGGCACATAGAGCAGGCCGTTTTCCGTTTTGGGCGTGAGCAGATTGCCGTCCGCGTCGAAGAACGCAACGCGCACGCCGTCAATCAAAATGGGAATCTGCGCATTTTCAGCGACAGCCGCCGTCAAAAACAGCAGCATCGTCAGAAGGATAATACTTCCCCTCCGAATCCAAGCCGACATCGATTTTCTCATCCGTTTTTCCCGTCCTTCCGTAAGTAAAATGGGGATTTTATCTTCATTTCGACGTCAACCCGCCGAAACCTTGCCGTTTTCGCCCGAAGAGGTTATTTCTTCGCCTTTTTTCTCAGTTTCGCGACAAAGAATCCCTCGTACCATTCATCCGGGCAGACGCACATCACGCCTTCCAGCTTTGTCGGCAGCAGCGGCACGCCCTCAAACGCGCCCGTATCGATCGGCACAAGCTCCACGCCGCCCTTTTTGAGCGCGGCGGCAACAACATCTTCGTTTTCCTCTCGCAGCACGGAACAGGTGGAATAGACCATCTCATGGCCGGGTTTCAGCAGACGGATGGCCTTATCCAGCAGGGTTTTCTGCATCTTCACCGTGCGGTCGAGATATTCCCGGCTGAACTGCCCGCGCGAGCCTTCCGTCACCGTGCCGCTCCCGCTGCAAGGCGCGTCGAGCAGCACACGGTCAAAGGCAAACAGATCGTCGAGCTGGCGCGCGTCCATGTTCATCACGGTGACGCGGTTTGCTCCCTGCTTTTTCACGTTGTATTCGAGCCGCTCGGCGCGCATCTTGTTGCGCTCGCACGCGGTAATCATCGCGCGCCCGCCCGTCAGCGCGGCGATCTGCGTCGTCTTGCCGCCCGGCGCGGCCGCCATATCCAGAATATTTTCCTCCGGCTGCGCGCCCAGCACGAGCGGCGGAATCATCGACGAAAGACTCTGCATATAGATTTCGCCGCTTTCAAACATCGGCAGGGCGGCCACGGCGCCCTCGTCGGCATGATCCAGAATCAGCGCGTCCCCGCTCCACGGCACGCGCTGCGCCGAAAGGCCCGCGTCCGCCAACGCTTTGAGAATCTGCATCGGTTCAGCTTTGAGGCGATTCACGCGCAGGGTCGTCTTTCGTTTCGCCTCAAAACCCGCAAAAATGCGCCGGGCCGTCTCTTCGCCGACCTGCGCCGTGAGCTTTTCCGTCAAAAAAGCGGGAATATTCATCGTTTTTCCTCCTTGATGGTTCGTCATATGCGGGCGTGTTCGTCGCTGAGCACATGCCCGATGCAGAGCTTATACACAATCGCCGACACCAGCGGGCCGACAATATCGCTGACCGGTTCGGCATAAAACGCCGCCCTCGCGCCGAAGCATGCGGGCAGAATAAACAGCGCGGCGAAATACACGCTTTTTCGGAAAAAGGACAGCGGAAACGAAATTTTCACCTGTCCCAGCGCCGTGAACCCGTCCACGATTTCATACTGCGCGCCCAGCGGAACCGCCGCCAGCGTACACACGCGGATCGCCCAGACGGAAAGTGCGGCCACCTCGTCGTCCTGCGTAAACAGCCGCACGAACAGCGGCCCGGCCACGCGCGCCAGCACAAACATGATCGCCGTGAAGCCCATGCATAGCGCGAGAATCTTTTTCTGCGCCGCCCGCACGCGGTCAAACTGCCGCGCGCCGTAATTATAAGAAAGAATCGACTGCGTGCCGCCGGAAATGCCGCCCAGCGGCATGGTCATCACCAGCATGAAACTCTGAGCGATGACCGCGCAGGTGACCAGCCTGTCGCCCATCTGTGCGCCGCCGTAACGCTGCAAAACCGCGTTCATCGCAATCACCATCACATTGTCGATGGCGATGATGGCAAAGGGCGTGAATCCCAGCGCCAGTATTTTTTTCGCCGCCGCCATGCTCAGGCCGCCGCGTTCCAGCTTCACCGCCGCCCGCCTGCCGCAGAGGAAAAGCATCGCGCCCGCCGCGCTCGCCAGTTGGGAGAGCACGGTCGCCAGCGCCGCGCCGCGAACGCCCATGTTCAGCGCAAAGATGAACACCGGATCGAGCGCAATGTTCAGCGCCGCGCCGAGCACCACCAGCCGCATGGCCTGCGCCGCAAAGCCCTGCGCAATAATCATCTGGTTCAGCCCCGTCGCCAGCAGGGCAAACACCGTGCCCATCAAATACGTGGTGAAATAGGCGTCGGCGTAGGGATACGTCGCGTCGCTCGCGCCGAAAAATCGCAGCATGGGTTCGCGCAGCGGGATGACCAGCGCCATCATCGCCAGCGAAAACGCCAGCAGCATGACAAAGCCCGTCCGCAGAATGCGCTTTGCCTCCTCCGGCCTGCCTTCGCCCATGCGGATGCCCATCAGCGGGGACGCGCCCCACGATATCCACACCGCCGCCGAGCCGACCATGGTCACCACCGGCCCGCAGACGCCCACGCCCGCCAGCGCCGTTTCACCCGCGCCCGCGATGTGGCCGATGTACATTCTGTCCACAATGCTGTACAGCACGCTCACAAACTGCGCCAGCATGCTCGGCAGCGCCGTGCGCCAAACCAGCGCGCCAACGTCGTCGCGGCCGAGGTCATTTTCTCTTTTCATCTATCCCGTTTCCTTTTTTATCCGTTGCGGACGGCGCTCAACACGCCCGCAGGCTTCATCGTTTTCAAATTCACGGATGAAGCCATCCGGTTTTTTTTCTGGATTTTTATTATATCTTCTTTCCCCGCAAACATCAACCGCGCGGGCCTGCTTTTCCTTTCCGTGCGGTTTTTTTGAATTGTTTTTCACATGTTGCATGATTTGTTTCACCCGATTTTTACAATCCGTCAAAAAGCCGAAAAAAAAGCCGAACTTTTGCTGTTTTTCCTCTTTTTCCATTTGAGCACCTGTGATATACTGTATGTGTCAACCAAAGAACCGCGCGAAACATCAAGGAGGATTTAGCTATGAAAAAGCTCCTGACCCTTGCCCTGGCCGTGCTGATGTGCGTTTTCGCCATCTCCGCTCTGGCCGACACTGTTTCCATCGACCGGACTCTTGAACTCCAGTTCGTCCCCTCCAAGGACGCTGACGTCATCATCACCGGCACCAAGAACCTGCCGGAGCTGCTCAAGGCCGCGCTGCTGGAGCAGGGTTATGACGTGAAGGACATCAACATCACCGTCGGCACCAACTACGAGGCGACCGGCGAGGCCATGGCCGCCGGCACCGTTGATCTGGGCTGGCTGCCGGGCGGCACCTATGCGCTGTTCAGCGACGACGTGGACGTCATTCTGACGGCTACCCGCGCCGGCCTGTCCAACGACAGCGAGGACCCGACCACCTGGAACGGCGAGGCCAACAAGACCCTGAAGAACGGCCCGCAGGTCACCTTCTACCGCTCCCTGATCTACGCCACGCCTTCCGCTTACGGCAAGGAGCTGGCCGCCAAGGTCAACGCGGGCGAAGCGCTCACGTGGGATGATCTCTCCAAGGCCAACTGGGCCGTGCTGAAGAATTCCTCTTCCGCCGGTTACATCTACCCGACCCTGTGGCTCCAGGATCACTACGGGAAGAAGATCACCGATCTGCCGAACGTCATCACCCTGGCCGGCTACGGCGACGCGTTCGCTCAGGCTGCCGCCGAGGCGGTTGACATCATCGTCTGCTATGCCGACGGCCGCAACGATTACGAGGCCGCTTGGACTCTGCCCACCGGTCAGTCCGACGAAACCGGCAAGGCCGGCATGGGCCGCACCGATTCCATCTGGAACGAGCTGAATGTCATCGGCGTGACGCCGGGCATCTACAACGACACCGTTTCCATCACCAAGGCGAACGCGGACGTTTACAATCCGGAGTTCATCGCCGCGATGCAGCAGGCGCTCATCAACGTCATCAACACGCCGGAAGGCCAGGAGATCTTCAGCGTGTACAGCCACACCGGCTATGCCGTTGCGACCGACGCTGATTACGACGGCGCTCGCGCCGCGCTCAAGGTTGCGCAGTAATTTCGCACCCACAACGGGCGGCTTCCCTGTGGAAGCCGCCTTTTTTAAACTCCTTCAGTCAGCTTCGCTGACAGCTCCCTCAAAGAGGGAGCCGTCACGTTAAGGATACGTCTCCCGTTTCATAAAGACATTTTATCCTGTCGGCGAGTTTATACAAAGAGCCTCCCTCTTCGAGGGACAGCGAATCTGCTGCCGCCTGTGGCGGAAACAGGCAGATAAGCTGCCGTAGGTTGGCTGCCGAAGGCAGACGGAAGGAGTTTAAAAGCCACACTTGACCGAAAATAGTTTGAATCCTCATTTTTGCAAAAAGGAAGTGTCCCCTTTTGATCGAGTTCAAGCATGTTTCCAAAACATACCCCAACGGCGTCAAGGGCCTCAAGGACGTCAACCTCAAGTTTGAGCAGGGCGAATTTGTCGCCATCATCGGCCTGTCCGGCGCGGGCAAATCCACGCTGATCCGCACCATCAACCGCATGATCGATATCACCGAAGGCGAATTGACCGTGGACGGCACCGACGTTTCCAAGCTCTCCGGCAAGGCGCTGCGCAAGTTCCGCCGTAAAATCGGCATGATCTTCCAGTCCTTCAACCTCGTCACCCGTGCGACAGCGCTCAAAAACGTTCTGACCTCCATGGTGCCGGATATGGGCTTCTTCCGCGTGCTCTTCGGCATGTTCACCAAGGAACAGAAGCTCGCCGCCCTCGCCGCGCTGGATAAGGTCGGCATTCTGGATAAGGCGTATATCCGCTGCGACCAGCTCTCCGGCGGCCAGCAGCAGCGCGTCGCGCTTGCCCGCACGCTCAACCAGAATCCCTCCATCATCCTCGCCGACGAGCCTGTCGCCGCGCTTGACCCGGTGACCGCCCATCAGGTCATGGCCGATTTCAAGCGCATCAACGAGGAAATGAACATCACCATCCTCATCAATATCCATCACGTCGATCTGGCGCTGGGCTACGCGCAGCGCGTGGTCGGCATCCGCGCGGGCGAAATCGTCTACGACGGCCCGGCCAGCGAGGTCACACAGGAGATTCTGGACAGCATCTACAACGGCTCCGCCGTGCCGCAGGCCGGCGGCAACTGAGGAGGGCGCGGTTATGAAGAAAACCGCCGCTTCCGGTGCGAAAACGCCGCTGTTTGACCGCATCTTCAAGCCCGAAGTCATCACACTTGAAAACGGCCATACTGTCACCCGCCCGCGTTCCCGCACGCCGCTGATCGCGCTGCTGGTGATTGCCGCACTGGCGATCTCCGTCAAGGTCACGGGCTTCAACCTCGCCATCATCGTCAAGCGCGCCAACCAGCTGACCAAGATTCTCTCTCAGATTTTCCAGCCCGATCCGTCCTTCTTCAGCAAGGTCGTCACCCCGCTGCTGGATACCATCAAGATGAGCATCATGGGCAGCGTCATCGGCTGCCTGCTGGCGCTTCCCTATGCGGTCGCGGCTTCCGCCAACATCAACCGCAACAAGGTCTCCCTGTCCGTTCTGCGCTTCATTCTCAACATCGTGCGCACGCTGCCGACGCTGGTCATCGCGAGCATCTGCGCGCTGGTGTTCGGTCTGGGCACGTTTGCCGGTACGGTCGCCATCGTCATTTTCACCTTCGGCGTGGTGACGAAGATGCTCTATGAATCCATCGAGACCATCAACATGGGCCCGTTTGAGGCGCTGGAATCCGCAGGCGCGGACAAATTCCGCGCATTTTGGAGCGCCGTATTCCCGCAGGTTCTGCCGACGTATCTCTCTCACTGCCTGTACAGCTTTGAAATGAACGTGCGCGCCGCTTCGATCCTCGGTTACGTCGGCGCGGGCGGCCTCGGCATTCTGATCGACGAGCGCATCGGCTGGCGCGATTACAACGGTCTGGGCACGGTGCTGCTGACGCTGTTCGTCGCCGTGCTCATCATCGAAAACCTGAGCCAGTTCCTGCGCAGCAAGCTCAGCTAAGGGAGGGATATCATGCAGTATTCAAACAACATCCTTGAAAAGTACGAATCCCGCCCGCGCAAATGGTGGCTTTACACGCTCATCGTGTTCATCATGGCGCTGCTGCTGAGCTGGTCTGCCTCCAGCGTAACCTTCAAAGGCTTTGCGGCCAAGGGCACGGAAGTCGCCAAGGGCATTTTCTGGGGTCTGGTCAAGCCGGATATGAACCTCCTGTTTTCCACCTCGACCGACGGCGTGCCGTATCTGCTGATGGAAACGGTCTGCATCGCCATCCTCGGCACAGTGGTCGGCGGCATTCTGGCCCTGCCCATCAGCTTTCTGGCCAGCCCGAAGATCATGCCCAAGCCCGTCGCGTTCATCTTCAACGCGCTGATTCTGCTCATCCGCACGCTGCCCTCCATCGTCTGGGCGCTGATTTGGATTCGCGTGACCGGACCGGGCGCGTTCTGCGGCGTGATTACGCAGAGCATCTGCTCCATCGGCATGATTTCCAAGATGTATATCACCGCCATCGCCGATCTGGATACGAGCATCCTTGAATCGCTGGATGCGTCGGGCTGCACCGCTTTCCAGAAAATTCGTTATGGCATCATCCCCCAGCTCACGCCGAACATCATCTCCACCGTGATCTATCGCTTTGATATCAACATCAAGGACGCGACCACGCTGGGCATCGTCGGCGCGGGCGGCATCGGCGCGGCGCTGATTCAGTGCATCAACTCTCGCCGCTGGACGATGGTCGGCTCGTTCATCCTTGCGATGATCGTGCTGATGCTGGTCATCGAGTTTGCCTCGACCAAAATTCGCGGCAAGCTTGCCCGCGGACAGTAACCGGGCTAAGCCCGGCCTTGCCTCCGCCACGGCTTCGCTTTGATTCGGCCGTCGGCACACGCGGCCAAATGCAGGTTGTCTGCCTTTTCAGTCGCTTCGCGACAGCTCCCTCTCAGAGGGAGCCTTTTGGTTTCAAACGCCTTTACGGAAGGAGTTCATATGTCCAAAACCCTCACCATCCGCTACACCTCCGACACCCATGGCTATCTTTATCCCACCAGCTACGCCGACATGCAAGATCGCCCGATGGGACTGATGAAGCTGGCAAGCGAATATCCGCATGACGGCAACACGCTCATCATCGACGGCGGCGACACCATTCAGGGGTCTCCGCTGACCAACCTGTATCAGCGCCTGTCGCCGGAAGAGAAGGCCGCCTGTCTGACTGAAGATACCTACGGCACGCACCCCATCGCCGCAATGATGAATCTGGCTGGCTATCAGTTCGTGACGCTGGGCAACCACGATTTCAACTACGGCGTGGATGCGCTGCTGGATTATCTGACCAACCTCGACGCGCTCTGCCTCTGCGCCAACATCCGCGACAAAGAAGGCCGCCTGCCCATCGCGCCTTACGCCGTGCATCAGCTGGAAAACGGCCTGCGCGTCGGTCTGGTCGGCGTATGTACGCACTTCGTCCGCCGCTGGGAGAACCCCAAAACGGTCGAGCAGCTCGTCATCGAAGAACCTGTGCCCGCTGCCAAAGCCGCGCTGGAAGCCGTGAAGCCGCTGTGCGATCTCACCGTGCTGATCTATCACGGCGGATTTGAATGCGATCTGGAAACCGGAAAGCCGCTGACCGCCAGCGCCGAGAATCAGGCCTGCCGGATGTGCCGCGAGCTGGATTTTGACCTCGTGCTCACGGGGCATCAGCACATGCGCGTGGACGGCGTTCATTTTGGCAACAGCTTCGCCGTGCAGCCAGCCTATCGCGCGCCGCATTGCTGCGGCGTCACCGTCACCGTGGAGGACGACGGCAGCAAGCGCTTTGAGAGCCGCATCATCCCCGCCGACGGCAGGCCGCTGGAAAGCGCCTACAATCTGCTCATGCCGCTGGAAAAGCGCGTGCAGACGTGGCTCGACACCCCGGCCGGTCACCTCAACCTGCCGCTGGCGAGCGAGGATCACCTGAAAGCCGCGGTAAACGGAAGCTGTCTCGCGAATTTCATCAATACCGTGCAGCTCGAAGCCTCCGGCGCGCAGATCGCTTCCAGCGCCCTGCCCAACGAGTTCAAAGGCCTGCCGACCGAAGTCACCATCCGCGACGTGGTTTCTACCTACATCTACACCAATACCCTCGTCGTGCTGGAAATGACCCGCCCCGCGCTCAAGCAGTACATCGAGCGTTCCGCCGCGTATTTTGACCACGACGAAAACGGCAGCGTCTGCATCTCCGGCGAATTCCTCCTTCCAAAGGTGCAGCATTACAATTACGATTTCTTCTCCGGCATTGATTACACCATCGACGTGCGCAAGCCTGTCGGCCAGCGCGTGACCTCCATCGTCTTTGAGGGGCACGAGCTGGGCGAAGACGAACCCGTCACCGTCTGCATCAACAGCTACCGCTTCTGCGGCACGGGCGGCTACGATATGCTGCCCAGGCAGAAAGTCGCCCGCGAGGTGCTCACCGACGTGGCCGACGCGATGATCGATTATATCACCACCCACCCCGATATCCATGTGGATACCCATCGGTATTGCACCGTGATCGGCTGATTTTACCAAAACATGCCAGTTTCCTCCTTCCGCATCGGAACCATCCTAAAGGATGCAAAACGACGCGTTCAAGGAGGATTTTTGTATGGAAAAAATCAAAGTCGTTCAGTATGGCTGCGGCAAGATGAGCAAATACATTCTGCGCTATCTGCACGAGCACGGCGCACAGATCGTCGGCGCAATCGACGTGAATCCGGCTGTCGTCGGTATGGACGTCGGCGATTTCGCGGAATTGGGCATCCGGACGGGCGTGATCATCAGCAACGACGCGGACAAGGTGCTCGACGAGTGCGACGCGGATGTCGCCATCGTCACCCTGTTCAGCTTCATCGGCGACATTGATGATCACGTGGAAAAGTGTGTGAGCCGCGGCGTCAACGTCATCACCACCTGCGAAGAGGCCATCTATCCGTGGACGACCTCCGCCGCGCAGATCAACCGGCTCGACGCGCTCGCCAAAGAGACGGGCTGCACCATCACCGGCAGCGGCATGCAGGATATTTTCTGGATCAACATGGTCGCGCTCATTGCGGGCGGCTGTCACAGGATCGCCAAGATCAAGGGTGCTTACAGCTATAACGTCGATGAATACGGCCTTGCGCTGGCTAAAGCGCATGGATGCGGCTTAACCCCGGAGGAGTTTGAGCAGCAGATCGCGCATCCGGAAACCTTCGAGCCATCCTACGCATGGAACGCCAGCGAGGCCATCTGCAACAAGCTCGGCCTGACGATCAAATCCATCGCGCAGAAGCACGTGCCGTGCATCATCGACCACGATATTGAGTCCTCCACCCTCGGCCGGGTCATCAAAGCCGGGCGCTGTATCGGCATGAGCGCCGTCGTTACGATCGAAACCATGCAGGGCATCACCATCGAGGAGGAAACCATCGGCAAGGTCTACGGCCCGGAGGACGGCGATCTGTGCGATTGGAAGATTTCCGGCGAACCGGATACCGAGTTCCATGTCGTGAAACCTGCCACGGTCGAACACACCTGTGCGACGGTCGTCAACCGTCTGCCCAGCCTTCTGAGCGCCCCGGCCGGTTATGTCACCGCCGACCAGCTCGACCCGGTTCAGTATCTGACGTATCCGATGGAGATGTATTGCTGAATCTCCCCGAAACCGTCGTGAAGCGATCTACGATTGAAACAGGTTCTAAACGCAAAACAGGCTTTTCCCGCAAATCAGGAAAAGCCTGTTTTTTGGATTCTCTTAAAACTCCTCCAGCGCTTCCATCACCACAACGCCTTCGGGCACATTTCCCGGCCTGACCTCCAGCTTCCGAACAGGCTTCACGTTCTCCGCGCCCATCGCGCCCAGGAACGGTTCGACTCCCGCGATGGGATAGGTGCAGTGCGCCGTCTTGTAGTGCATCGGGATCACGCACTTCGGGCGCGCCTGCTCGATGATGGCTTTCGCGCCCTTCGCGTCGATGGTGTAAAACCCGCCGACGGGAATCATCATGACATCCGCATCCAAAATCGCCTGCATCACAGTTTCGTCAGGCATACATCCCTGGTCGCCCATGTGAACGACCTTGAGCGCATCGATCCGGAAAATGCGCACGTTGTTCCGTCCGCGCAGTGCGCCGCCCCGATCATCGTGATAAGAGCCGACAGCCCGCGTCGCAACGCCGTGAATCTGCGCCGTTTCTTCGCCGCGCGCCACCTGCGGCCGACCGGCAATCATCGCCAGATTGTTGTGGTCGTGATGATCGTGGCTCATCGTCACCAGCTCGGCGGCCAGCTTCGGCACGCGAATCCCCACGCTGTCGTCATACGGGTCGGTCACGATCACCGTCCCATCTTCGGCAGTCATCCGAAAGCACGCGTGTCCAATCCATTCCAGTTTCATGGCTGCAACCTCCTTTTTCGGGTTATGCCCGCAATTCAATTCCATTCGTTTGCTTTTGACATCGTTCGGCCAGCAGCGCCCCGGCAAGGAAAAAACCGCTGTCGTCGTGAATCCGCAGGCAGGCGGCCGCCCGCGCGCGCAAAGCCGGCAGTCCGCAGCGCACATGCGCGTCATCCTGCCAGAGCAGGCGAAGCGTTTCCACGGCAAAGCGCAGGCCGTTTTCCGTCAGC
>OGRT01002299.1_pt1 | contig 10750 bp, 5 predicted proteins | sample 1553581 | NCBI WGS metagenome assembly OGRT01 (sample SAMEA2580113, study PRJEB22360) | human gut metagenome | biome: human gut; feature: human-associated habitat; material: faeces | place: Denmark | collected 2008/2010
TGAAGCGTACGGGCTCCGGAGCGTGCCGCCCGAGACAATCGCCCCCATGACCAGGAGCAGATTTGTGCCGATGCTCTCCGCCAGCGGCAGCAGGATTGGCGCAACGATGGCCGGAATCCCCCACACGCTGCCTGTACTGAAATTCAGGATCGCCACCACCAGAAATGTCACCAGAGGGAAGATCACGGCATTGACATGGGGCTGCACCAGGGTAATGATGTAATCGGCAATCCCGATATCGGTCATTGCCTCCTGCATGACAAACGCAAAGAAGATGATGGCCACCGTGGGAATCATGTTGCAAAAGCCGTGCATCGCCAGATCACAGAACCTGGAAAAGCTCATTTTGCCTCTGGGAATATAGAGTACAAAGCACACTGCAATCGCAGCAACCACGGCCAGAAACAGCTCTCCGGAAATGATTGCCAAGATAATCAACACGCCCACCGGCAGGATAAAGTCCATGAGGCTGCCCTGTGTCTGAAATTCCGACTCATCCTCCTCGTTGAGCGGTGCGCTCTCCGGCGAATAGACCTTGCCGGTCTCCTGAAGGCGGCGGTAAGCGGTCCGCATCCGCCCCAGCTTGGGAACAACGCCAACGATAAACAGCGGCACGATGATAACCGCTGCGATGGCGTAAAAGGCAAAGGGGATCACGTGATAGAATGTCTCTATCGCCGTTCCATAGCCCAGCTCCGCAATCCCCGGCTGCGTGAAAAATAGCCCGGAAAAGAAGATTGCCCAGGTAGAGAACGGCAGAATGGCACACACCGGCGCGCCGGTGGAATCGATGATGTAAGACAGGGCCTCCCGGGGCACACGGCGTTGGTCGGTCAGTTTTTTCATGCAGGTGCTCAGTGTCATGATATTCAAATAGTCATCCACAAAAATAAGAATCCCCATGATCCAGGTGACCATCATGGTGGACCTTGGCCCCCGGCAGAGCTTTCCAAGCGCCCTTGTAAATCCCAGTGTTCCATGGGATTCTCCCAACAGCGTAATGAGGCTGCCGAACAACGCGCACACCAAAAAGACCCATTGGTGCGAATAATCTGTCGCCACGCGGAAAAAAGCATCCATCCAGTCGGTGGCGATGTGAGACAGTGCATACACTCCCTCGGACGGGATCCGTGCAGCGCTGGTAATCACATAGGTCAGCAGAGTTCCAAAGATCAACGGTTCCAGAGTCCGCTTTGTTTTCAGCGCAAAGGCAATGACGAACAGGACGGGGATCAGTGTCCATATTCCATATTCCATGAGTACAACCTCGTTTCTACCACAGTCGCATTTATTGGAGTGCTTCTGGTGCCCGCTAAAGTCATAATAGAGCACTTCCGATGAAGATAGTGTTAGTTTCCCGGCTCTGGGATAAGGAATATATTAAGAACACCATTTGATTGAAATGACAAAATGATAGGCCGGCATTCCAGTCGATGGAATGCCGGCCTCTACTGTACAGCGGATATTCCTTTCCGGGCATTTTCTGAGTCCGGAATGTCCCCTGCGCAATTCATCAGCTGCCAGTTTATTTGCCACGCTCCAGATAGTCTGCCGCAAACTGCGCATACAGTGCGGCCCCCCTCTGCAGCACCGGCTCATGGACTGTATAGCGGTCGTTGTGGTTCCCCACCGTCATACCGAGTTCCTCATTTCTCGTTCCAAGAAAACCGAACACCGCTGGAATCTTATCGGCAAAGAAAGCAAAATCCTCACTGCCCATCATCTGGGGAAGTTCTTTCAAACACGCTTCCCCATAGAGTTTCACAGCTGCGTCATGGGCGATTTTATTCAACTCTTCATCATCGTTATAAAGAGAGTTTGCATAGTAATCATATTCAACCGTGGCAGTCGCGCCAAAAGCCTTGGCTGTGTTTTCAGCAATCCGCCGCAGCCCCTCTTCAATCTTCATACGGAATTCTGCGTTATAAGTCCGGGTGGTTCCAAACAGTTCCGCATGGTTTGCAATAATATTATACCGCTGTCCGGCGTGCATCTCTCCGATATTTACTACCAGCGGGTTTAAGGGGTCGTTCGTTCTGGAGACAAATGACTGGATATTGCTGACAATCGCTGCGGCAGCCAAAAGTGCGTCCACACCCAGATGCGGCTGTGTCCCATGGGCGGAAACGCCATCTACCTTGATTACAAAGTTATCCACACTGGCCATGCGGGGCCCCGCCTGCACATTGATGTATGGCTCCTCCAGTGTCGCCCACACGTGCTGGCCCATAATGGCATCCACGCCATCAAGGATGCCCGCTTCAACATAGTATTCCGCACCGTGGCAGGTCTCCTCCGCAGCCTGGAAAATCAGTTTGACGTTGCCTTGCAATTCGTCTTTCGTCTCCATCAGCATCTTTGCCGCACCGAGAAGCATGGAGATATGGCAGTCATGGCCGCAGGCATGCATGACGCCCTTATTTCGGCTTGCAAAGGGCAGGCCTGTCTTTTCCTCTACCGGCAAGGCATCAATATCCGCCCGGAGAGCCACAGTTCTGCACGCCTTTTCGGCCTTTCCCCCCCGCAGCATCGCACATAATCCGGTATGGTCCGGGAAGCGTTGGATCTCGGTATAGCCCATTTTCTGAAGCTCTGCCGCAATATGCTCTGTGGTCTGGACTTCCTCGAGGCTCAGTTCCGGGTTCTGGTGGCACCATCTGCGCTGTTCCACAATGTAATCCAATGCCTGTTCAGCCAGTTCTTTATAGTTCATAACAGTCCTCCTATTTCTGAAGAAGCATCTCCAAAATCAAATCATCACATTTAGAGGAACCCTCATTCCCAAGCCGCACGAAATTTCTGATCGTTTCTTCCGGGTCTGTTTCTACAATTCCATCTGTCGCTTTCACGCTTTCACTCCGAAGGGCCATAGCGGCACATTGGAAGGCGGCAAAGACACAGGTGCTGATCTTCAAGGCGCAGTCTGCCTTGGCACCGTCACAGAGCATTCCGCTCACATTCCCAAACATATTGTTTACAGCAAATCCGATCTGCTCCAGCGTGCCTCCTTGTAGATACACCAAGCCGCAGGCTGCGGCGGCAGCGGCAATGGTCGCCCCGCAGAGCCCGGAGAGCGGTCCGAAATCCGCGTGGATATGAATCGCCATCAGGTTGCTCAGCGTGACGGCGCGAAACGTTCTCTCTTCATCAATACCAAGACTCTTCGCGGCAGACAAGATGGGAACTGTTGCGGTAATGCCCTGATTGCCGGATCCGGAATTTGTGATGACCGGGGCATTGGCTCCCGCCATTCTGGCGTCCACCCCGCTGGCAGCGATGGAAACTACGGCATCCATGACAACATCGTGCCCCATCAGCCCCGCTTCCTGATTGTTCCGGATACCATGGCCGATATTCAGTCCGTAATCACCCGCTGCGCCCAGCTGCGCGATATGCCCATTGACTTCGATGGCCTCTTGGATCATGTGTAAATCATCCTGTCGGCGATCCATCGTCTCCACAAATTCATAGATCGTCCGGATATTCAGCGTCCTGCTGATCTGCTCCGGCGTGATATCCGTTTCCATCGTCTGCCCGGGCAGCTCACAGCCCACCCTCTGGTGGTCCCGCTCCACAAGGATCACATTGGTATGCGCTCCCTTAATAATGGCGCGGGACTGGTGTTCTTTATTCACCAGTTCAACTTCCACATACAGCTTGTCCGGATCAAACGCCCTTCTCACGTCCACATATCCATTTTCCACAAGATGGGCCGCTCTTTCAATGTCTTCCGGGCGGGCGTCATCCACAACCCGGAGCTGGCGGTCCACCGCCCCGCACACAGCACCCAAAGCAGCTGCATAATTTATTCCAGTATAGTTCGTTCCGGGTATCCCCGCAGACATCGCGTTCTTGATGATATTCGCGCTGGCCCTGACCTTGATATGCTCCAGCTCTCCATCCAACTGCTCTCGGGCAATGGCGGCTGTCAGCGCAATCGCGGCAGGCTCTGTGCAGCCGGTGGCCAGCATCATCTCATGATTCAATATTTGACAAATCAGTTTCCGATTCATAGCGATACGCTCCTATTCTATGATCCCAACCAACATTTGATTCTACAAAAGCGGAACACTTCGTGTCCCGCTTTTGTAGATGATATGGCCGTTACAATCAGAACATCTTGGCAAATACGCTTGCAATGATAACGGACGTGATCGTCACAGTGGTAAAGCCGCCGACAATCATGGGCGGGAACATCTTGCTCATCAGATATTCCTTTTCCTCCGGGGTCTCCGCCAGAGCGTTGCAGGTGTTTTCAGTGATAATTGCATTGGGCGGGAACCCATACAGGGCAGTCAATGCGGTGGCAAAGGCCAGCAGGAACGGGATCTTCAGTATTTTTGCGCTGACGAAGCACAATACCGCCATGCCAGCAACACCGACAACAATCAGAATGACCATCGGCCCGATGATGCTGCCCAGCATCTGGGGCGTGCAATCCTTCAGGCCGTCAAAGATATACATCATCAGAGCGAACATGACAATGCCATAGGAATTGCTTTTATTCAGTGCGTTCTCATCCAGAAAACCAATGCTGGTGAAAATAATGCCCAGAACCAGCGCATACACAGCGCCGCTGATCGTCATGTTCAGGCCGGGGATGACAACTCTTCCCAGCTGTGTGGCCAGCCAGGCCACGAATCCCAGCTTGCCCAGCATCACCACAACAGAATTCCACTTGGCAGGCGTGGGGGGCAGCAGTTTCTTGCGCGGACTCTCGGTGGTTTCCAGCTTTCCGTTGACTGCATCTACCGCATTTGAAACGCCGGCAACCGACACACCGCCGTTCCGGTATTCTTTCAGGAGCTTTTTGCCCTCCAGCTGGAGGCAGACCGCCGTAAGCGGATACCCCGCGAACCCCTGGACGCAGTACATGGCGATAGCAAACACAGCCGCTTCCTTGAGGCCGGCAGCATTGGCCGCCTCCATCATCGTCGTTGCAGCCACGATGCCTCCGGTGAGAGGAGGTAGTCCCGCGACAACAAAGCTGCGGTCCATGAGCAGGGGGCAGACGAACAGTGCCAGGACGCACATACCCGCAAGTCCCGCAAGGCAGACCACAATGGTCTTCCACTGCTCCAGCAGCTGCTTGATGCTGATCACGGTGCCCATGTGCGTAATCAGCAGATAGATACCGATTGTGCTGCCAAAGGGAATCAGTACGGCGTCGCTGATCAGCGTAGTGGGAAGGACTGTCCAGTAGCCCACCAGAATGATAGCGGCAGTTACGAATACCGATGGAATCCATGCTTTTGTTGCCGTGGAAACGACCTCGCCAATGATGTACACTGCAGCGCAGAGCACAAACGCTAGTGCAAAGTTATACATGTCTTTTCCCCCTCTTTACTTATTCAGCACATATTTCGGCGGCAGAACTGCCTCCTTTCATGGTTTTGCATTCTCCCACCCAATATGAGTCTGACCAATTACTGTGCGTTGAAATCCATTGCCACCTGCGCATAGAGCATGGCGCCCTTCAAAAGCTGTGCCTCATCCACGCAGAAATTGCCGGAATGGTTTGGCCAAACGGCTCCGCAGGCCTCGTTTCCGGTTCCCAGCAGTGCGATTGCTCCCGGCACCCTCTGCATGAAGTAGGAGAAGTCTTCGCCGCCGGTGGTAGCCGGATTGGATGCGAGGCAATTCTCACCCAGGACAGCAACCGCGGATTTTTGGGCGATGGAAACCACCGCCTCATCATTGACAGTGGGCGGCACGATGCGCAGGTACTCCAGCTCTGCCTCAGCGCGGTAAGCCTCGGCTGTGCCTTTGATAACTCTTTCCATCCGTTCCTCAAAGGTTTCCCACACCTCATTGCTGAAGCAGCGGGTGGTTCCTGTCATATAGCTGTTCTCCGCCACTACATTCCAACGGGTGCCCGCCTGGATCGTCCCTACGGTAACGACCGCCGGGTCCATAGGCGAGATCTCCCGGCTGACGACGGACTGCAGGTTATTGATGATGGCAGCCGTTACAACAGCTGCGTCCACACCCCGCTCCGGCTGTGCGCCGTGGCACCCCTTTCCCTTCACAGTGATATGGAATTCGTCTGCCGACGCCATCCGGGGGCCGGCTTCCAGAGAAACCATGCCGGACTTCACATCTGTCCACACATGAATGGCAAAACATGCGTCCACGCCGTCCAAAGCGCCCTGCTCAACCATGGACTTGGCACCCAGAGCTACCTCCTCCGCAGGCTGGAAAGCCAGTTTTACCGTGCCGCACAGTTCTTCTTTCATGTCATGAAGGATGCGGGTGGCGGTCAGGAGCATTGCAATATGGCAGTCATGGCCGCAGGCATGCATAATGCCCTCGTTTTTGCTCGCATAAGGCGCCCCGGTGGTTTCCTGGACCGTCAAGGCATCCATATCTCCGCGAAGCAAAATGGTCTTGCCGGGCTTTGCGCCTTGAATGGTGACCAGCACACCCGTCTCCAGCCCACAGGGCCGCCAGGAAACGCCTATCTCGTCCAGCGCCTCTTTGATTGCCTTGCTGGTGTGATATTCCTTGGTGCTGACTTCAGGATGCTGATGGAAATAGCGGCGCTTTTCGATCAGATACTCTCCGTATTGGGCGGCGACCTCTTGCACATTCATAACAATTCTCCTTTTCTCGCGAATTTTTTCGCTTTAAATGGTTAAATCATTTTGAACTTTCCAAATCTGATTACTTCAGGAATTCCAGAGCAATAGAAACCAAGGTCCTGATGCCTGCCGGCATAACATCCTCCCGAACCGCACACTTGGGATTGTGCAGGGGCGCCAGCTCTCCCTCGTGTCCTGCATAAAGCATCAGATAGGCGCTGGGGATACCACCCAGCTTTCCATAGAAGCTGAAATCCTCACTGAAAGGCATTGGATCGGGCATGGGGACCACCGCGTCCTCACCCAATTCCTTTCGGACCGCGTCAGCGGCAAGATCCATCAGCTCTTTGTCATTGAAAGCGCTGGGATATCCGTCGGCATAGTGAATATGTACTGTATTTCCGGAGGCGGCCTCGATACCTTTTGCAATTGCCTGGACCTGTTCCTTAATCACGCTTCGCACACTTTCCGAATACGCTCTGGTCACGCCGCCAAACTTGACCTCCGCCGGGATCACATTGGGCGCGTCGCCGCCATGGATGCTCCCCAGAGAGAACACCGCCATCTCCATAGGGTCCACCCGGCGGGCGACGATCTGCTGCATCATCACGATCATCTGGGCGGCAGCCAGCACGGGGTCCGTTGTATTCTGCGGCTGAGAGCCATGTCCCCCTCTGCCGGAGACGGTGAAGTCGAACAGGTCCACGGAAGTTGTTATGGGCCCGATGTGGAACCCAACCTGTCCTGCCCGGTGGGCGTCCGGCAGCACATGCATTCCATAGATCGCGTCCACATGGGGGTTTTCCAGCACGCCTTTTTCCACAAGCTCCTTGGCGCCGCCAGGTAATGTATCTTCGCTATGCTGGAATATCAGCTTGACACAGCCCGCAAAACGCTCTCTCATTCCGCACAGGATCTTGGCCGCGCCCAGCATCATGGATGCATGCATATCGTGGCCGCAGGCGTGCATAATCCCCGGATTCTCACTGGTATACGGCAGTCCGGTTTCCTCCTGCACGGGCAATGCGTCGATATCGCAGCGCAGTGCCACGCAGCGGCCCGGGCCTCTGGCTCCATGGATCAACGCTACAACGGCGGTTGGTACAGGCCGTTCGATTGCATCAACCCCGTATTCCTCCAGCTTCTTTCGAATCAGGGCCGATGTCCTTACCTCGTTTCTTCCAATCTCAGGATGGCGGTGAATATCCCTGCGAATCTCTACCATCTCCGGGAAATATTCCTCCACTCTTTCTTTTATCGTACTCGTCTCAAATTTCCTCCTTCCTGCATGGCTTCCGGAAGCCATTGTTTGTTCAGCATGGTTTCTATGTTTGCTTCGCAAACATAGAAACAGGGATCCCTGTTTCCGACAATACGATATTGCTTTAACTATACTTTATCTATAATAATCCTAAACCACAAAGTATATCAAGTCAATATTTTTCTCCTGACTTTTCCTGACTCCAGCATTTTGAGCACTTCCTTGTTAGAGTCGGAGACCCTTTTCCGGGTCTTGTTGAACGCATCATGCTTCTTGTCTGCCTTGACGACGGCCGCTTGTCTGGAGGCGTGCCCTTATCCCAAAAATATCATATCGGCGGAAAGCCTGAAGCTCACTGACACAGGCGGCAAATTTCCGCATGGCGAAAGTGCTCTGACGCCCGATCAGATACTCAATGCAGAATGTAGTTGCAATATCCGCTCATCGTACGTCCATCCAGCGCACGTTTCCAGGCGGTCAGGCCCATTGGTCTTGCTGCGGTCTGCATTGGTGCAAATGATCTCTGCCCCACCGCGCCCTGTGACGGCGTAAAAGCCCGCAGAACTTATTTTATACCACGGTATAGAAGTCCCGTACGGTGGCGCCCGGCACAGATGTCAATGATCTGCTGCCAGATACGGCGCTCACTGGTCCGAATGGAATTACCTCCGCTCCAGCGGTTTTGAAGGAGCCGATGCTGAAAGTAGTCCTACCCTGCCTGAGGCGTTCATCACCTCACTGGTGGCCCAAATGCGGATGTGGGCGGCCCGCAGCGATGGTCCAGGTTGTAAAAGCGGGCTTCCCTCGTTTTGGTCTTTCTATCCATCGCTCCGTAGAGCGTGCTTGTTACATTTTTTGCAACAACTCCTTTGTCCTGCAATTCGCCTTTCTGGACGATATTAGGTTCCTTTCTGAGAATGGCTTGGAATGGCGAGAAGGAAGATAAGCTCTCACTCTTAAGTTCACGAACGTGATATTATAAGAAATAGTATTTGCATTCGCCCCGCAAAAAGCCGTTGCACCGTGAAACGCCTTGAGAATACGGAATTTTTTGCCTTTTAGGACACTGGAAAACACACTGATTTTCGGTGCTGTGGTGCCCAAATTCCTTGCGGCGATATAAAACCACACAAGCAAATGTAAAGAAAAATAGTAAGATGTGTGCCCTCAAACCAAGATGCTTTGGAGGTTTCCGCATGAACAGTTATGAGACTTCTCTGCAGTAGGAGTCTCTGCTTGAAAGGACGTGTCGACATCCTGGGCTCTTTCACCACATGGGGTGAAAAACGATATCTACCCGTCAGTCCGGCGCTGGAAAATAAACACTGAGTCATTATGAAATGAAGAATTGGCATCCATCTCGAACGGCAGAAGCCGCGATGGATGCCTAAAATACTATTTACATGACCATCGTTGTCAAGATGTCTAAGTGATCGGTGAGCTGTTCTACACCACTATAGTGGAACACTGCAAAACAGACATCGCTTCCCAACGCTAAGCACTGGCAGATTCCAGCTGGTTCGGTTGCAAGGATTAGGAAATCAAGACTTGGATACGACAACTCCTCGTAGGTCCAGTATACATTGACTGCCCGATTTCGATCCGTCTGAGACTGGGCAACCGGTTTGGCTAGGGCGGGAATCAGAAAATGGAAGTAGGTGGCATTCAGACTTGGGGAGTAGCAGTATTTACCACCCTGGGAATTCGAAAAATACCCTGTATAATTTCCGACCTCTGAGAGGTATCCGTTCTGGGCAACAGTGCACCAGATGAGAGCTGGAATAGAAAAGTGATTTTCAGCCCGATTCTCGTCCTCATGAAAAGAAGACTCGCCGAACAGATGGGAAAAATTCTGTAGTTTGACTGTTTACAGCTGCTGAAGAACGATATACGGCCGTTCGAATTCTTCAACCGGAACAACAAAATGGCCAGCGTTACTCAATATCAGAATAATCTGACCTATAAAAAACAGAATCGATGGCAAGTGCGATCATTTTCTCATGAACAAGGGTATGGCTGGAGCCGGAAGAAGGTGGATGCTGTAAACCATCTTTCAATACTGGACATGTTTTTTCAAAATGCGGTAATCTCTGCTGCTGGTTCGGGAAGAAAAAAGAATAATCAGTAACACCAGGAGAACAGAGGGCTGAAACGATCCCAACAACAGCAGCGGGAGTTTGGCCAGAGCGTCTGGTTGTACATCAAATTTACTATGATAAAAGAAAACAGCCATACAACAAGCGCCGAAAAAAGAACAGACAATTCTCCTGGTGCGGCGGTAGTGGCGCACCCGCTTTTCCAGACGCTCCAGAGAAAGCCCTCTGCTTTCAAAATTGGTGTATAAATCAGGGGCTTTCGGATCGGTGGTGTAAAACAGGAAATAGACCCGTCCGAGAATAAAAACATACTCCCACCCTGCCCATCTTGTCAGATCCAGCTGTTCTCCGGTAGGAGAGGTGATCCCCTTGCCCCAGAGCTCCAGACGGAACCGGGGGCCTGATACCCCGGTGGATTCAAAGGTGGCTTACTCCTCCAGATACACCCGGAACAGGCCGGAATTGACTTGCTCCTCCAGCCAGCACTCAACGCCGGGAATATCATAGATGAACAGGGGAAGCAATTTTCGGATTTTTTCATAGCGGTCTTCTTTCTGTACGGATTAAGGGGAAACATAAAGGCTGTTATTTTAGAGATAACTGCAAAATAAGCAACTCCAGGGAGGCGTCACCATTAACAGCGCCTTCACAGTTTAAGACAAACACCTGGAGGAATAGACAGCCAAGTTCTGAGCGCGGTCTGTGGAACTGAACGACAGCGACGCGCCTCAGCACAAGGGCCTGTACTTTTTCATGACGTGACCATTCCCCCTGAAGAAAAACGGCACAGCCGCTCCGTTGAGGAGCGGCTG
>OGRT01002308.1_pt1 | contig 10725 bp, 9 predicted proteins | sample 1553581 | NCBI WGS metagenome assembly OGRT01 (sample SAMEA2580113, study PRJEB22360) | human gut metagenome | biome: human gut; feature: human-associated habitat; material: faeces | place: Denmark | collected 2008/2010
TCAGACCGCCGTTGTCTGTGGTAGCAGCTTCTAGCTCGCGAATCCTGCTTTTGATATCGTCATCCAACGGCTCAATATCTCCGATCACACGGATCTTCATATCATTCTTGGCCGCTGTTTTCAAGCATGTTTTCATATAATTACGAAGCAGTTTCATAAGAGCCGCAACTTCATTTTCCGGGCGGCTCCAATTTTCTGTTGAAAATGCATAAACCGTCAGATATTTAATTCCCATACGCCATGCCTCTTCACAGATTTTCTCCACATTTTTGCTTCCCTGTGCGTGTCCGTAGTTTCGCGGCATCCCCTTTGCTTTCGCCCATCTGCCATTTCCGTCTAAAATAATTGCTATATGCTGCGGTACGTTCATCTTTTCTTCCTCTCTATACGAAAGGGGGCTTACAATCAAAGCCCCCAGTTTTTGTAACGGCGTTAAGAATCCGATTACACAGTCATAATCTCTTTTGTCTTTACCTCGACCATCTTATCAATCTTTTCGATATATTTATCCGTAATCTTCTGAAGATCGTCTTCCAGATCTTTGATCTCATCTTCCGAAACTTCCGTTCCTTTTAACTTCTTAAACGCTACATTTCCGTCACGACGGATATTTCTGACAGCCACTTTCGCAGCCTCTCCTTTTTTCTTCACATCTTTTGCCAGTTCTTTTCTCCGATCCTCCGTAAGTTCAGGGAATACGAGGCGAACCGTCGAACCGTCATTAGTCGGATTGATGCCGAGATCTGACATAAGGATCGCTTTCTCAATCTCTTTGAGCATGCTCTTTTCCCACGGCTGGATCTGAATCATCCTTGCTTCCGGGACAGATACGTTTGCCACCTGTTGGATCGGTGTCGGCGATCCGTAATAATCAACTGTCAATTTATCAAGAACATGTGGATTTGCGCGACCGGCTCTGATCGTAGCTAATTCTCCGTCAAGATTATTGATCGTTTTTGTCATCTTTGAATCATATGTCGTCAATCTTTCATTCATATTTATATCCTCCTGCAAATTTTTTATAACGCTTATACAGTCACTTTCGTTCCCGTAAAGTTTCCGCTCATCGTTTCCACAATACTGTTTTCCTCGTTCAAACCGAATACAAGCATCGGCATCTTATTTTCAAGGCAGAGAATCGATGCTGTAAGATCCACCGCGGCAAGTTTCTGATCGATCACTTCCTGTATGGATATCTCGTCATATTTGACCGCTTCCGGATTCACTTTCGGATCGCTGTCATAAATACCGTCTATCGCCTTTGCAAGCAGCATCGCGTCCGCTTCAATCTCGATCGCTCTTAATACCGCCCCTGTATCTGTTGAAAAATACGGATGTCCCGTTCCTCCTGCGAAAAAGATCACTTTTCCTTCTTCCAGCGCCGCTACTGCCGCATCTTTTGAGAATAATGACGTAAACGAACCGCATACAAACGGCGTAAACACTTCTGTTTTCATCCCGACATAACGGAAAATATCAGATACATAAATACAGTTCATCACCGTTGCCAGCATTCCGATCTGATCTGCTTTTGTCCGGTCGATCGTCTCGCTCGTCCTTCCCCTCCAGAAGTTGCCTCCTCCGGTCACGATCGCCACCTGAATGCCATCCTCAGTCAGTTTCTTTACCTGCTCTGCAACTTTAATACAGGTTGCCTCGTCAAAACCTGTTTTTTTATCTCCCGCGAGCGCTTCTCCGCTCAGCTTTAACAGTACTCTTTTCATATCGTACTCTCCTTTGTTTTCTTCACATTAACTATTTAAAATCAATGCTGACCTAAAATGAAGTATAACATAAGTTTTTCATTTTGTCATGTACATATCCCGCATCTCGTTCATCTGCCATAACCGTCAGTTTATCGCCTGCCATAAGGCATGTTTTTCCTTTCGGAATAAACTCTTTTCCGCCTCTGTCTACCGCGACAAGAAGGCAGTTGTCCGGCAGATCTATTTCCATGACGGTGCGGTTTTCAAGAGCAGAACCTCCCATGATCACAAACTCGCTCAGCACTTTCTGCCCGCCCGCATAAACCGGCTGTTCTTCCTCTTTTTCTCTTTGCAGCAGATTTGCCAGAAGGCTTTCATAAATCGGTTCAGATCTTACCAAAGTTGCAGTGACATATGCAGTCACCGAAACAAGTGCAAGAGAAAGCATCTGACTTACCGAGCCGGACATCTCAAACAGAAGTATGATCCCTGTGATCGGCGCACGAACGATCGCCGTGAAAAATCCGGCCATTGCCAGTAAAACGAAATTATTCATATACATCGGATCTAAACCGAAGATTTCCGTTCCTGTCATAGAGAAGATTCCGCCGACCATTGCGCCTAATATCAGAAGCGGAAAAAAAATTCCGCCAGGAGCGCCGGATCCGAAACTGACTGCCGAAAACAGAAATTTCACAAGAAACGTAATGATCGCAACTTTCAACACCATCTCTTTATCCGTCAAAGCAACGATCAGATCCCCTCCGCTTCCAAGTACCGAAGGCATGCAAAGTCCAAGCACTCCCGCCGCCGAAAACGCGATCATAAGACGAGTCGTCTCGTTTAAAAATTTCGGTCTTTTATAAAGTTCCTGCGCTTTTAGCATTACCTTATTATAGAGCGCTCCCATCAGACCTAAAATCACTCCCAACACAAGGATCATCCAATAATAATTCTGGGGAAGCGTCTGTTCCAACTGAAATCGGAACACCGGATCAAGCCCCATAATATGAGACGATATATAATCTGCCGTAACCGAAGCTGTCATAACCGAAATAAGCAGACTTGTCGAAAACCCTTTGTGCAGTTCTTCCAACGCAAACATAACGCCTGCCAAAGGAGCGTGAAATGCCGCAGCCAGTCCGGCGCTCGCCCCACACGTCATCAAATACCGTTCTTCTGTTTTCCCTCTGCTTAAAATCCGTGATATTCCCTGTCCGCTCATCACTCCAAGCTGTATAGACGGACCTTCCCTGCCAAGAGACAGTCCGCCGAACAGACAAAGAAATCCTCCCGCAAACTTAGCGGGCAGAACTTTAAGCCAGTTTTGATTCAATTTTCCAAGTATTTCACCTTCAACCTGCGGTATTCCGCTCCCCGATATCATCGGTTCCCATTTTATCAGTTTCCCGACAAGCACTGCAAGCAGCATCAAAACAGCAAACCATCCCGCAATCCGCAGTGGATTTCCTTTTATAAACGCCAGCGCTTCACCAAGCCATTTTCCCGCACAAGTAAGCGCGATTCTGTAAAGGAGCACGATCAACCCTCCGACAGCTCCTACGAGAAGTCCTTCCCCGATCAATATAACAGGAAAACGCTGCGCTCTTTTTATTGTATGCGATGTATTTCTTTTCATTTTATCCTCATTTCTTCCATTCCTTTTTTCTACAGTTCCGACAAAAAGCCGTAAAGATCATCGAAGATCTTACCGAAAATATTTCACACCAGAAATATAGACACAATCACAGTGACAATACCGCATATACCGATTGCAAGTCCGCTCATCGCGCCTTCCACTTCCCCGATCTCAATCGCTTTCGATGTTCCTACCGCATGGCTGGATGCCCCTATGGCAAGTCCTGCCGCAACCGGATCAGATACCTTAAATAATTTTATAAGAAGGGGCGCAAATATCCCCCCTAGTATTCCTGTTCCGATAACGGCGGCAACCGTAATCGGAACGACGGTTCTGATATGCTCACGGCAATCGGGGTTGTTACGGATTTCGGCAGCAAAGAAACTGTCAGACTTTTATCCAGTCCGAATAACCGGCACAGTCCGTAAACACTTCCCATAGATGCCAAAGATCCGGCCGTGCAGCCGACAAGAATCGGAAGCCAGTACTGTTTGAGTATCTGTATTTTTGTATAGATTGCCACTGCAAGGCAGGCAGTTGCCGGAGCGAGGAACATATTAATAATCTTTCCTCCCGCATTATAATCTTCATGGGGTATTTTAAAAATAAGAAGAACCCCGACAATAAGAACAATGGCAATCACCAATGGATTACAGACAGGTGTTTTTAACTTTTCATTTAATTTCACCCCGATTCCGAAGGCTAGAACGCTTAGCGCAATTCCAAAATACGGTGAAGAACACAATTCTCTCATTTTTCTCCGCCTCCTGACTGTAGATTTTCTGGTTTCCTGCTTTTCATCAAACGGAGTGTCAATTTCACGCTCCATGCAGTCACTGCAAATGTAATAATTGTAGAAATAATACAAACAAAAACTAACTGTACAATCGAATGTTTCAGCACATCAAAATAATTCATAATACTTACGCCCGCAGGAACAAAAAAGAACGCCATATTTCCGAGAAGAAAATCCGCCTTTTCCTGAATATGTTCTATCTTTAAAACTCCGGTAAACAGGCATAAAAAAAGAAGTATCATTCCGATCACACTTGCCGGAAAGGTAAAAGGAAGCAGTTTCTCTATCACAAGGCTAAGCCAGCATACTGTAAAAATGATCCCGATCTGTCTAATGATTTTCATTGCATCAACTCCTTAATTGTTCTTGATCGCCTATCATTAACTCTACTAAAATACCACTGTCTTTGCAAGACTGTCAATGTCGGGCGCTATTCTTTAAATCTGTTCATATATCATTTATCTGCACATTAAAAGGCGAAAAAAGAGATAGAAATAAAAGAAATATGCAAAAAAAATCATTGACATTCTTTTTTTTGTATTCTATGATACTATTAGTTTCGCACTTTAAACAGTTAAAATTTTGCAGTATGAAGTTGAACGCTTTTGTTCTTCCCTTCGCTGCCGAAAATATTTTTCATAATACAGGGAGGCATTTTTATGATTATCGTACTGAAACCACATTCAACAGAAGAAACTATTACACGTGTAGAAAATATGGTCAAAAACCGGGGACTCGACACACACATCGTCCGCGGTACAGAGATGACGATCATCGGATGTATCGGAGATACAACGCTGATCGACCCACGACTCTTTGAAGTTGACAGTTCCGTAGATAAAGTTATGCATGTTCAGGAACCTTACAAACTTGCCAACCGCGCGTTTCATCCCGAAGACTCCGTGATCGACGTCTCAGGAGTCAAAATCGGCGGAGGACATATGGGATTGATCGCAGGTCCTTGTTCTGTAGAATCTTTTGATCAAGTGCTCGAGATCGCAAAAGCCGCAAAAGCCGCCGGAGCTAATCTTCTGCGCGGAGGAGCATTTAAACCGAGAACAAGCCCGTACTCATTTCAAGGGTTAGGTCTTGACGGACTGGAGATTCTCTGTCAGGTCAAACAAGAAGTCGGTCTTCCGATCGTAACAGAGCTGATGTCTCCTGAATACCTCGATGTTTTCAATGAGAAAGTAGATCTTATTCAGATCGGAGCCCGCAATATGCAGAATTTTGATTTATTAAAACAGCTCGGTCAGGTAGACCGTCCGATCTTATTAAAACGCGGTTTGAACGCTACCTACGAAGAATGGATCATGTCAGCCGAATATATTATGGCTTCAGGAAATGAAAACGTTATCCTGTGCGAGCGTGGTATCCGTACATTTGAAACATATACAAGAAACACTCTTGACTTACAGAGCATTCCTGTACTTCGCAAAAAGACACATCTTCCTGTTGTAATCGATCCTAGTCATGCAGGAGGAAAATGGTGGCTTGTAGAACCGATGGCAAAAGCTGCCGTAGCGGCAGGCGCAGACGGTCTGATGATCGAAGTTCACAATAATCCGGAGTGTGCTCTTTGCGACGGAGCACAGTCACTGAAACCGGAAAAATATGACACACTTCTCAAAGAAATAAAACTAATTGCCGAGGTTGTCGGAAAACAGCTATAAAAGGAGATTCTATGAAACTAACAGTCAATCTGAAGGAAAACTCTTATCCGATCTATATTGAAAACGGGATTTTAAATCGCGCGGGAGAATACATCGCCGATCTGTTTCACGGACAGCGTATTATGATCGTCTCCGATGACAATGTATTTCCACTGTACGGAAAACAATTATGCGATTCCCTTTCTGGCTACGAGTGTCATTCTCTCGTCCTCCCTCATGGAGAACCGACAAAAAGTTTCGACACACTTCCGAAAGTCTACTCCGCAATGCTTGACGCAAAACTGACCCGAAGCGATCTTGTGATCGCTCTCGGAGGCGGAGTGATCGGGGATCTGACCGGATTTGCGGCATCTACCTACTTGCGAGGAATCAAATGTGTGCAAATACCGACTTCTCTTTTGGCACAGGTAGACTCATCCGTCGGCGGCAAAACCGCCGTAGACCTTCCTCAGGGGAAAAATCTTGTAGGCGCGTTCTTCCACCCGAAAATGGTGCTGATCGATCCTCTTGTACTGAACACACTGCCTGATCATTTCATCCATGACGGCATGGGCGAAGTGATCAAATATGGCTGCATCAAAGACTCCGGGTTGTTTGATCTTCTCCTTTCTCATTCTTCATTTGAAGATCTCAAACCGGATCTGCCAAAGATCATTGCCAGATGTGTTGATATCAAACGGATCGTTGTAGAAGCAGACCAGTTTGATACCGGAGAGCGGATGCTTTTAAATTTCGGTCATACACTGGCCCATACGATTGAACAATATTATCAATATGAGCGGGAAAGCCATGGAGAAGCCGTCGGAATCGGCATGTATCAGCTTACGAAAATGTCAGAAAAACGCGGCCTTACCGCAAAGGGATGCGCTGAAAAGATTCGGAAAGCTTTAGATATCTACAATCTTCCGACAAGCTGCAAATTGACTGTTTCCGAACTGATCAAAGCGATCTCCCTTGATAAGAAAAACTTAAACGGACACTTAAACCTCGTCCTTTTAAAAGAAATCGGCGACAGTTATATTTATCCTACAAAAATCGGTTTTTTTGAAAACGAGTTGAACACATTTATGTGAGAATGTTGTACCTATAGTCTTCATAAACGAATAAACTTTTACATAACGACAAAAATAAAGCAGGAGATGCCGCAAATCAACAGCGCATCTCCTCTATTTTTATATCTTTTATATCTTTATTTTTTATATCTTTGTTTTTAATATTTTTTTAATATCTCCATTTTATATACTTGCTTTTACATACTTGCTTTTATTCTTTTTCCGCCATTCCTTTATACACTTTCTCCGCCGTGATCGGAAGCTCCCTCACAATTACTCCGACTGCATTTTGAACTGCATTTGAAATTGCAGGAGACGGAGGATTGATAACGATCTCTCCAATGGATTTTGCGCCGAAAGGTCCTGTCGGTTCATAACTGCTCTCGAATTCCACACGGATCTCTCCGACATCAAGACGGCTCGGTATTTTATACTGCATAAAGGAATTACTGTAGTTCTTTCCTTTTTCGCTGTAAATGATATCCTCATAAAGCGCCATTCCGATTCCCTGGGCGATTCCCCCTTCAGTCTGCACTCTTGCAAGATTCGGATTAATGACAGTCCCACAGTCCACCACAGCCGCGAAATCAATCAGCTCCACTGCTCCAGTCTCCAAATCTCTTTATCGATCTCCACTTCTGCAATACCGACCATGAACGGCGGCGGAGATACAGGAGAAGAAAAGGCTTCTGTTGCGGACAGCGGCGCGTTGCTGCTGCACATTACTTTGTTTCCTATTTCTTTTCTCGTTATCTCTTCTTTTGTTTTCAGATTGACAACTTTTTCTCCGTCAAACTCCACATCATCAGGACTGCATCCGAGATATTCCGCCCCTCTTTCGCATATCTTTTTCCGAAGTGTCTCACACGTTTTCACAACTGCCATTCCCGTAACATATGTCGTACTGGATGCGTAAGATCCGCAGTCATACGGGGAATTATCTGTATCTACTCCATGCACGACAATATCTTCCATCTCACACTCAAGACATTCTGCAGCCATCTGTGTCAGTATCGTATCGCAGCCCGTTCCCATATCGGTCGCCCCGATCATTAAACTGTAAAATCCGTCATCGTTTACTTTAATTTCAACCGCGCCTGTATCTACTCCCGAAATTCCCGATCCCTGCATCGCCATAGCAACGCCGACACCGCGGACTTTTCCGTTTCCACAGTCATAACAGGGATATTTTTCATCCCATCCTATCATTTCTTTCGCACGTTCAAGACATCTGTCGAGAGCACAGCTTCTCGTCGTCTCCCCATAGTAGGCAGGCATCATCTGACCTTCCCGCACCATATTTTTCGCTCTGAGAACGGTCGGATCCATATGAAGTGTCTGTGCCAGTTCATTTACCGCAGACTCTAAGGCAAAAATACCTTGTGTCGCCCCATATCCCCTATAAGCTCCCGCAGACATAACATTTGTATACACTACGTCATAACTGAACCGAAACGCTTCTGCGCTTCCGTAAAGAGGAATCGATTTATGCCCGGATAACCCGACCGTTGTGGGGCCGTGTTCACCGAACGCGCCTGTATTTGACAATGTATACAGATCAATCCCTTTGATATTTCCCTCTTTATCCGCTCCTAAACGAACATGGATTTCCATTTCGTGGCGAGGTGACGAAGCGATCAGAGACTCTTCTCTTGTGTAAATAATCTTTGCCGGTTTTCCTGTTTTCCATGTAACAAGCGCCGGATAAATCTCCGAAACCGACGTCTGTTTTGCCCCGAATCCGCCGCCAATACGCGGCTTTATAACACGGATTTTATGCTTCGGAATATCAAGCGCATTTCCGAGAATGCGGCGGACATGGAAAGGCACTTGGGTAGAAGATACAATATTCAGCCTTCCGTATGCATCCATATATGTATATGTACGAAATGTTTCCATCATCGCCTGCTGATTTGCTTTTGTATGGTATACCCGATCGATCACATGGTCGCAAGATGCAAGGACTGCATCTACATCTCCGCTCTCACTTACGTCATGAGCACACAAATTACGTTTGTTATCCGCTCCGACAGGACAAAGACTTCTCCAGTTTTCTTCCGGATGAACGAGGATCGGATGATCTTTTGCCGTTCTGAAATCTAAAACCGGCTCCAATACTTCGTATTTTACTTTGATCAGCCTCATAGCCTGCTTTACAACCGCTTCCGAAGTTCCGGCGACGATTGCGACCGCATCTCCTACGAACCGGACTCTCTGATCAAGAATAAGCCGGTCGTACGGACTTGGCTCAGGATATGTCTGACCTGCCAGCGTGAAACGTTTATTCGGACAGTCTTTATATGTAAGCACACATTCAATTCCCGGGAGCGCCTCCGCACGTGTAGTATTAATCTCTTTGATCAGCGCATGAGCATGAGGGCTTCTTACAAGCTTTACGATTAAGCTGTCTGAAGATGCGATATCATTTGTATATACGGCGCGTCCTGTCACGAGCGCTTTTGCGTCAACTTTCCGGATTCCTTTATTTACAACACGCATCTGCCGCATCGTTTCTCTTATTTCCTTGTTCTCACTGCACACATTCTGTCCTTCTGCCATGTCTACTCCTCCTTTCCGCCTTTTTTCTCTGCATTTTTTACTTCTATATATTTTTTAATCGCGCGAAGCTGTCCCATATATCCCGTGCAGCGGCAAAGATTTCCTGATATAGCCATCCTGATTTCTTCCTCATCCGGATTCTCCTTTTCTTCCAGCAGCCCGTACACAGTCATAATCATGCCCGGTGTACAATAGCCGCATTGTACCGCTCCTGCGTCTATAAATGCCTGCTGAAGCGGATGAAGATGCCATGGCGTCCCCAAGCCCTCTATGGTCATCACGTTTCTGCCTTCCGCCATACAGGTAAGATAGGCGCAGGAACGGACAGCCCTGTTGTCAATCAGCACCGTGCAAGCGCCGCAATCATCTGTACCGCATGCTTTCTTTGTTCCCGTCAGCAGAAAGCGTTTTCTCAAGGTATCAACCAGGAGTTCCTTTCCGTCAACCTCAACACACACTGCCCTGCCATTTAAATCAAAGTGAACCACAGGCATAACACAAGTCCCCCCTCTCCGTTTCCGCGAATGCCATATCTAAAGCCTCTGCTATGGCATTACAGGTTGTTTCTTCTTTATATCTTTTAAAATAGCTCTCTCTGAGTCCCGCCTCCTGCGGGAAGAATTTCAGGGCAAGCTGTATTGCCTCGTCCCGCCCCAAACCCTTAATCCTTTCTCCGATGCTGGGAGCCAGGACCGCTGTGGCGTTTAAGGCTCCCAATGATATAACCGCGGACAGGCACCGTCCTTTTTTATCCACGGTAACCACCGCGCCTGCTATAACTTTTGCTATATCCTGTGATTTCCTGCGGGAAAACCTTGCATATCCGCTGCCCTTATCCGGGCCCGGACTGGGAAACCGCATCTCCTTAATAATCTCATTACTCTGTATATCTGTTTTGTATGCTCCTAAATATATGTCCTTTTGTCTGACAATACGCTCCCCCCTGACACTTACCAGTACCAGCTCCGTATCAAGAGCCAGCATCATGGATGCGCAGTCAGCCGACGGCGCAGCAGTAGCAATGTTGCCGGCAGGCGTAGCAACCATACGTATGACCGGACTCCCCACACTGCCCGCCGCCCTGGCCAGTCCGCCAATCCTGCCGCACACAGGAGAATCCTGCATCTGACGGTAGGTTACGTTTCCTCCGATATGCACATACTGTCCGTCATCCGTGATTGTATTCATACTCTTTATACCGCGTATGTCAATGATTCCGGTAGGAGTGATTTTACCCGCAGAAATGCTCAGTATGATGTCGGAACCGCCGTTCACCAACACCGCTCCCTCCTGTTCCTCC
>OGRT01002310.1_pt1 | contig 10712 bp, 7 predicted proteins | sample 1553581 | NCBI WGS metagenome assembly OGRT01 (sample SAMEA2580113, study PRJEB22360) | human gut metagenome | biome: human gut; feature: human-associated habitat; material: faeces | place: Denmark | collected 2008/2010
TCAGCGGCGGGTAGATGCCCAGCTTAACGCCCATGTAGAGCATATCGGCCAGACCGCCGTTGTTCAGGATCTCGACCCACATCGGGTGCTCGAGGCCGTCACCGACAAAGTACTGCATATGGATGACGCCGCTGCCGGGGAGGTTGGCCAGGATCATGCCGAAAGCCATGGGCAGCAGGATCAGAGGCTCGAACTCTTTGACGATAGCGAGGTAGAGCAGGAAGCAGCCCACGCAGATCATCACTGCGTACAGCCAGCCGCCCGGCTCACCGAACTTGGCAAAACCGGAACTCTGGAAAATACCGACCAGAGTCTCAATAAACTGAGTCATGTTTTTCCTCCTGTGTTAAAAGGGTGCGGTGGTGTCGTTGACGCCAGCCTTGCCCCAGCCATTCTTGCCGCGGCGGACTGCCTTCAGCACATACTTGCCGTTGCCCATAGAGTAGATGGCTGCCATGATGGCTGCCACAACGTCGCCGGGGATGCCGGCCTCGACCTGCGGGGCAGCAGCCTTTGCAGGAGCGGGCGCAGCGGCCTGTTTCACAGGAGCAGCCGGTTTTGCAGCAGAAGCAGCCTTGGCAGCTGCCTTCTTGCCGTTCATGGCGTCAAAGATCTTGCCCTCCAGCGTGATGATGGCCATCAGCAGGACGAGGATCAGAAACACCAGCACAATACCGGTTATGGTAACGATCACATCATAACCTAAATCCATGGTCTTCCTCCTATTTACTTTTTTCTTTGCCGCCCGGGGGGCGGGCGGCAAAAAGCGATTTGAAGATATTATACAATATTTTCCGGGTCGATTCAACAACTATGAACAAAAATCATGTTGTTTTTCACGGTTCTGTGAACAGCGCTTCCCTCTCAGCGGCGGCCCATGCGGGGGGTGGCGTCCATGAAGCCGGTCTCCAGCTTGTCGCCCAGACGCAGGCTCATGGCCGTACCCAGCGCGACACAGTTGACGGGGTCAGGCGAGACGGTCACTTCCACCTTCAGCTCCTGGCTCAGGTACTCAGGCAGGCCGTGGAGCTGTGCGCCGCCGCCGGTGAGGACGACGCCGTTGCGGTAGATGTCGCCGGCCAGCTCCGGAGGAGTCTTCTCCAGCACCTGATGGGCGGCGGTGCCGATCTGCTCGCTCAGGCGCATGACCGGCTCGTAGAGGTCGGCGGTGGAGACATTGACACGCACGGGCAGGCCGGTGAGCAGGCTGCGGCCCTTGATCTCCATGGTCTCGTTGAAATCCGCCTTCTGGGGGCAGCAGGCCACGTTCTTTTTCAGGTTCTCAGCGGTGCGCTGGCCGATGGCGATGCTGAACTTGTTGCGCACGAACTTCAGGATCTCTTCGTCGTAGTGGTTGCCGGCCACGCGGACGCTGGTGGCCTTGACCTTGCCGCCGAGGCTCAGCACGGCGATGTCGGTGGTGCCGCCGCCGATGTCGATGATCATCCGGCCATCCGGCACGGTGATGTCGATGCCGGAGCCGAGAGCTGCGGCGATAGGCTCATCAATGAGGTAGACCTGACGCGCACCGGCGGCCATGACGGCCTCCACCACAGCGTCGCTCTCGATGCCGGTGATGGCGGCAGGCACACAGACGGCCACACGGGGTTTGACCATGTGGGAGCTGTAGACCTGATTGACGAAGCGGCAGATGAGCTCCCGGGTCATGGTGTGGTCGCTGATGACGCCATCCTTCAGCGGGAAGATGGCGGAGATGTAGTTGGGCGTGCGGCCCACCATTGCAAGGGCCTTGTCGCCGGCCTCAAGCACGCAGTTCTTGCGGGTATCCACCGCCACCACGCTGGGCTGGTTGAGCACGACGCCCTGCCCCTCCTGCGCGATGATGATGGTCGTCGTACCAAGATCGATACCGATGTCATTCTGTGCCATAATCGTGATATTTCCTTTCTCTGCTGCCCATTCTCTATTTCCATCGCCCATCTCCGGGCGCGGGTCATCAAAACACATTATAGTATAACACAGGTGTATCCAAAAAGAAACCCTTAAAGGTTCTCCTGCTCCGGCGGCAAGGCTTCTGCCAGCAGGGCGGCCAAGCCGCTATAGCGCAGGTTCTGGCGGATGTTGGACATCATCCGGTTCACCACGTCCCGCCGGCCCACCACGATGCAGAGCTTCCGCCCGCGGGTGACGCCGGTATAGAAGAGGTTGCGGTAGCACAGGCGGGGCGGCACCTGTGCCGCCGGGAGGATGACCGCCGGGAACTCGCTGCCCTGGCTTTTGTGTACCGTGATAGCATACGCAATTTCCAGCTCGTTGAGGTTCTCCGCCGGGTAGACCAGCCGCCTGTCGTCCATCCGCACCACCATGGAGCGGCTGCGCACGTCGATGGACTCCACGATGCCGATGTCGCCGTTGTAGGCACCCACACCCTGTTCCCCGCCGATGCGCTGCCACGTTATCTCGTAGTTATTGCGCACCTGCATCACTTTGTCCCCCACCCGGAAGACCCGGGCCGCGCTCTGCAGCTCCGGCTTGCCCTTCCTGGGCGGATTGAGCATGGCCTGCAGCTCCGCGTTGAGAGCCTGGGTGCCGGTGGGGCCGAGCTTCGTGGGGCAGAGCACCTGAATATCCTTCACCGGGTCGAACTGGTAGCTGCGGGGCAGACGGGTGGTCACAAGGTCGCAGACCAGCTTCTGGGCCGCGTCGCCGTCGGCTTCGAGGAAGAAGAAATCGTCCGTCTTTCCGCCCTTTTTCAGCGGTTCGCCCGAGATGATGTGGTGGGCGTTCTCCACGATGAGGCTCTGAGCGGCCTGCCGGAATATCTCGTTGAGACAGACCGTCGGCACCAGCCCGGAGCGGATGATCTCGCCGAGGATATTGCCCGGGCCGACACTGGGCAGCTGGTCGGCGTCGCCTACCATAATAATACGGCAGCTGTACCGCAGTGCCGCAATGAGGGCCTGAAACAGCTTGACGTCCACCATACTCATCTCGTCGAGGATGACGACGTCGCACTTGAGCAGGTTCTTGTCGTTGTGGATGAAGCTGACCACGCCGCCAGTGTAGTCCACTTCCAGCAGGCGGTGGATGGTGGAGGCTTTCCGGCCCGTCAGCTCGCTCAGACGCTTGGCGGCGCGGCCTGTGGGAGCACAGAGGGCTACCCGTTCGGCCTCGTTCTCCAGCAGCTGCAGGATGGCATTGACCGTGGTGGTCTTGCCGGTGCCGGGGCCGCCGGTGAGTACAAGGCAGTTCTCGGTCATGGCCTTGCGGATGGCTTCCTTTTGGAGCGGCGCGTAAGCAAAGCCCTGCGCCAGTTCCAGTATCTGGATGTTCTTGTCGAGGTTTCGGGCCGTCTGCTTCCCGCGCCTGGTCAGCATGGCCAGACGGTCGGCGATGTCCTGCTCTGCAGCCAGCAGATCTGGCAGATAAATATACGGTGTTCCGTCGAACATCCGCACCTCCAGTTTCCCGGTCTGGATGCAGCTGTCCAGCGCCGCCGCCAGCTTTTCGGGGGGCTGGTGGATGAAGTTCGACGCTGTTTCCAGCAGCTGCGCCCGGGGCAGACAGGTGTGGCCGTTGCCGGCGTTGTGGCGCAGGGTGCGCAGGAGGGCGGCTTCCAGCCGCTGGGCGCAGTCCCCTGCCATCTGGTAATACTGGGCGATGCTGTCGGCGTGGCGGAAGTCCAGCTGCAGCGGCTCCCCGCAGAGCAGGTAGGGGTTCTGCTGGATGGCCTGCATGGCCCCCGGCCCGAAGGTGCGGAAGACTTCCATCGCCCGGCGGGGGCTGATCTCGAACTGAGCCAGATAGGCGATGAGCTCCCGCATTCCGAACATCCGCTTGAACTCCTGCTGGATGCGGTCGGCCTTGTCCGCCGAGATGCCCGGGATGAGGGTGAGCTGGGCGGGGTCGTTGGCGATCACTTCCAGCGCCGCCGCGCCGAATTTGTCAATGATCTTATCCGCCGTCCGTGCGCCGATGTAGGGCAGCGACCGGCTGGCGAGGAAGGCGTAGACGGCCTCGAGGTCTTTGGGCATATCCGTCTCGCACTCCTGTGCGTGGAACTGTCGGCCATAGGTGGCGTGGTTCTCGTACCTGCCCCGGCAGACGACGCTCTCACCGGCGTGGAGCTCTCCCACCACGCCGCACACAACGGTGACGACACCGCCGCCCGACACCTCGAACACGGTGTAGCCGTTGTCCTCGTTCAGGTAGATAATGTCCTCTACCGTGCCTTCCAGCCGTTCCAGCTCCTGCTCCATCGTCCCGCCTCCTCGTTTTGACACAACTATATATAGTATAGCGGTTTTGGGGGGATTTGTAAATACAACAAAAGCTCCCCCGAAGGGGAGCCGTAGGCAAGGGTCAATCCCCCACCCCGTATGCATTTTCTTTCATCAGCCGCTTGCGCACTGCAAAGTACGCCGGGATGAGGAAGAAGCAGGCGAAGAACCATGCCACAGGGCTGGCGATGCAGGCCGCAAAGTAGCCCCAGAGCGGCACGAACCAGAAGCCCACCATGGCACGGGCGACCATCTCGGCCACGCCCGCGAACATGGCAAGGCCGGAATAGCCCAGGCCCTGGATGGTGTAGCGGTAGATGATGAGGACAGCCAGCGGGATGTAGAACACGCTGTTCCAGAAGATGAAGCTGCGGGCATTCGCCATGATCTCCACCTCGCTGCTCTCGAGGAAGAGACTGATAAGCGGCACATCCAGCACACGCAGGATGAGGAAGGACGCCACACTGTAGACGCAGCCAATTCCCAGCGCGGTATTGACGCCCCGGTCCACACGCTTGAGGTCGTGAGCGCCCATGTTCTGGCTGGCGTAGGTGGTCATGGCGGTGCCGATGCTCTCCAGCGGCACCGAGAGGAACTGGGCGGCCTTGCTGCCTGCGGTCTGCGCGGCCACGATGCTGCTGCCCAGACCGTTCACCGCGCCCTGCAGCACGACGCTGCCGATGGCGGTGATGCTGCACTGCAGGCCCATGGGGATGCCCATGCTGCACAGCTTTGCGCAGTGGGTCAGGCTGAAACAGCCCTCTTCCCTGCTCCAGCGCAGCTCCGGGTAGTGGCGCAGGATGTACAAAAGACTGCCCAGACCCGCCACAGCCTGACTGACCACAGTGGCGAAGGCCGCACCGAAGGCCCCCATCCGGAAGGTGAGGATACAGAGCAGGTCGAGGCCGATGTTCAGCACGCTGGCCACCAGCAGGAAATAGAGCGGCCGCTTGCTGTCGCCCAGCGCGCGCATGAGGGCGCTGGTGACGTTGTACAGCAGGGTGAAGGGGATGCCCCAGAAGATGGTGCGGATGTAGATGTCCGCGATGTCGATGATGTTGTCGGGGGTGTTGGTCCAGACCAGCACCGCCCGGGTCAGGGCCACCGTCACCACCGTGAGCACGACGGCGAAAAAGAGGCTCAGCCAGACGGTATTGGCGGTGTAGCGCCGCATCTCGCTGTAGTCCTTCGCGCCGAAGGTCCACGAGATGGGGATGGAGAAGCCGCAGGCGATGCCGTTGACGAAGCCCAGCACCAGATAGTTCAGGCCGCCCACGCTGCCCACTGCCGCCAGCGCATCCACGCCCACGAAACGGCCCACGATGATGGTATCGGCCAGATTGTAGAACTGCTGGAACAGACTGCCCAGCATCAGCGGCACCGCAAAGGCAAGGATGAGCTTGAGCGGGCTGCCCTGTGTCATGTCTTTTGTCATACAAAGCCCCTCCCCGGGCGGTCACTTAACATTTCTTTGCCAAATTTTTACCGACAAAAACGCCCTGCCGGACGAGGGGCAGGACGTTTTGCGTTTCATGAGTGGTATTATACTCAGCTCATCGTGATTTTGCAAGGGGTTTTTCTCAGATTTCTTCGTACAACATTGCTATTTTCTATCGGCGGTTTTTAGTGATTGTGCGCAGGTCAGTTTCCGCGTCCCGCGTGCCGGCCCCGAGGGCCGCGGGGTTCACCGGTCTTATCCTTTCGTTTTGTGTATCATGCAATGCCGTCGATGCGGCTCAGGCTCTCCTTTAAGATGCTTATTTCTTTGGGCTGCCCCAAGTCCTCCGGTATCCAGATCTTTATCTCCCCCTGGGTATCCGGCTGGTCGTCCCAGTCGTCACTAAGGTCGGTATAGCGCCGCAGGTCACTCTCCAACGGATTGATATACTTTTTGCGCTCCGTGCCGGAGGGTTCGACCAGAACGAGCAGTGGCTTCTTATCCTCCTCGGGAGCGATGTCCTCAAATCGGGAAGCCAGCTGTTTCAGTGACTCGTCAAGCATCCCCGGCGTTTCCGCTCTCGCAGGCTCGAGCCACCAATCCAAACTCGGGAGGTCGTCTCTTTTCTCGATTTGGAAGACCGTCCGCTGCCTCAGGGACTCGTCAAGTTCACGTCTGAGCTCTTCACTCGTTTTTTGCTCTACCGTTTCCGCTCTCGCAGGCTCGAGCCACCAATCCAAACTCGGGAGGTCGTCCCTTTTTTTCGCAAATTGGAAGCCCATCTCCAGCTCTTGTTTCCGTAATTCGTCGAGTTCGCGTCTGAGCTCTTCACTCGTTTTTTGCTCTACCTCTTTGTGGGTCAATATCAGCCGCTCCTGCGGCTCTGGCGTCTGCACCGGCACCCACTCCTGATAGCGCTCCGACAGGTCATCCCGCGTTTCGCCGTCCAGCCGGAGGCTGATGTCCTCCCTGTTCTGCTTCAGCTCCACGTCAGCGTCCTCGCCCGCCGCGTCGGCCATCTTGTCCACGCTATAGTGGGTCATGGTGTCCTCATAGCGGAAGAAGATGTCCTCCACGCCGTCCTCCCGGAGGCTGGGGATGTCGGTGGTGACGGTGGAGCGGGGAGCGGCGCTCTCAATAAGCACCACATCCCTCGAGGTGAGATCCTCTCCGGCGTCGGAGGCCTTTACGCTGCCGAACACGGGGACGATGCCGCTCTCCGCGACCCCCGCAGGGTCCAGCCGCCGGATGGTGACCCGGCTGGAAAAGAAGCCGCCCACCACCATGCCGCCGGGCAGGGGCTCGGGGGCGTTCTCCTGTGCCGGGGGCGGGACGTCATCATCATCGTCGTCGTCCGGCTGGGGCGTGGGGGTGGAGGTGTAGTCGTAGCCCATCCCCTCCATCACGGTGCCGTCCGCGTTCAGACGGGTCAATCGTCCTCCCGTCACCTTGTGTTCCTCGTCAGAAAGGTTCTCTGTGGGTACTTCGCCGTACTTTCCGCCGATGGCCGGGGCCTTGGCGTCCAACATTTGGCTCCTCCCCGCCTTGGCCGTCACCTCGGCGTCGCCGCAGATGATGATGTTATTGGGGTTGCTGGGCGGTGTATCCTGGTCTATCTCAGGCTGCTGCGCACCTACACCGTCGCCGATGCCGGCCGCTCCTGCGCCGCCCACAGCCTCGATGGTGCCGCCCCGGATGGTGATGTTGCTGCCGGTTCTCTCCGCTCCTCCGCCGATGCCTGCGCCGCCTTCGCCGCCCTCAGCGGTGAGGGAGCCGTCCTTGCCCTTGTCGTCCTTGATGGTCAACGTGCCTTTCGACTCTTGTTTGTTCTTCTCAAGGCCCGCATTATTGCTGCCGCTTTTCAGCTTGTTGTCGCCGTCCAGCTCGATGGTGGCATCGCCGCCGCCCTGCACGGTGACGGCGGCATTGCTCTCCCGGGTAGAGCCGTCACCGCTGCCATCCACCTCGGTCTTGCCGCTGACGTCGATCTTCAGGTCGTCGAAGGTGACGTCCACGTCGCCCTTGGAGGTGTCGATGGTGACGGTGTTCTTATCCGACTCGCCGGTAATGACGGTGTCGGTGTCCTTCACATCCTCCTTCTCCCCCTGTGAGACCCAGTTCGTCCCTTCGGTGTCGCCCGCTTTCACGGTGATGTCGCCGTCGGCGATGTTCCACGGGGCCGCATAGGCCGGGATGCCGGAACTCACCACGATGCCCGCGATGACGGCGGCGGCCACGCCCCGCCGGAGTGCGCTTTTCAGTCTCATAATCTGTCCTCCTTTGGTCTGTTCGTCTTTTGAAGAATCAGCCTTTTCTGACACAAGCTTACCAAAAAATTCAGAGAATGTAAATAAAATCTGCGCGAATCGTGGTGTTTTCGGCGTGAGTGGCGCAAAAAAGCCCTCCCGAGCGGGGAGGGCCATAGCCTGTCTTATTCAGAGTAGTGCGCCAAAAACTGCTTGGTGCGCTCCTCCTGGGGGTGGTCGATGAGCTGGCGGGCCGGGCCTTCCTCCACCACGACGCCGCCGTCCATGAACAGGATGCGGTCGGCCACGTCCCGGGCGAAGTGCATCTCATGGGTGACGATGATCATGGTGGTCTTGCGGTCGGCGAGGTCCCGCAGGACACGGAGGACTTCGCCGGTCAGCTCCGGGTCAAGGGCGCTGGTGGGCTCATCGAAGCAGAGGATGTCCGGGTGGAGCGCCAGCGCGCGGGCGATGGCCACCCGCTGCTGCTGACCGCCGGAGAGCTGGTGGGGGTAGTGGCCTGCCCGCTCCGACAGGCCCATCTGGGCCAGCAGGTCACGGGCCTGTGCTTCCAGCTGGACGTGGATGGCCTTTTTGTTGGCCTTGTAGTCGGGCTGCTCTTTTGCCAGAAGCTCCCCCGCCAGCATCACGTTTTCCAGCGCGGTGTACTGGGGGAAGAGGTTGAAGTTCTGGAACACGAGGCCGAAGTGGAGGCGCTTTTTCCGCACCTCGCTCTCCCGCTGGGTGGCGGGGTCGGCGGCGTCCCACATGGTCTCGCCGTTCACTTTGATGACGCCGGTGTCGGGACGCTCAAGGAAGTTCAGGCAGCGCAGCAGCGTCGTCTTGCCCGAGCCGGACGAGCCGATGATCGCCAGCGCCTCGCCCTGTTCCAGTGTGAGCGAGATGTCCCTGAGAACTTTCGTCTCGCCGAAATTCTTCCCGATGCCAGAGGCTTCGAGTAATGCCATAATTCAGTATCCTCCTTAGCAGCGGAAATAGTCCATCTTTTTCTCGGCCCAGTCCAGCAGCAGGGTGAGTGCGCCGACAAAGACGAGGAAGAAGATCGCGGTGGAGAACAGCGGCCAGATGAGGCCCTTGGCGCTGTACTCCTTTGCCATCATGATGATCTCCTTGTTGGCGATGACGTTCGCCAGCGAGGTATCCTTCACCAGCGTGATGACCTCGTTGCCCATCGGGGGCAGGATGCGCTTGACGACCTGCAGGAGCGTGACCTTGAAAAAGATCTGGCTCCTGGTCATGCCCAGCACCTGACCGGCCTCGGTCTGGCCTTTCGGCACATCCTCGATGCCGCCGCGGTAGATCTCAGAGAAGTAGCAGGCGTAGTTGATGGCGAAAGCCACCACCGCCGCCACCAGACGGCCCGAAGAGCCGGAGGGCCAGGGGTTCGTCATGCCCAGCAGGCCGGGGCCAAGGTAGATGACGATGATCTGGAGCATCAGCGGCGTACCGCGAATGACCCACACGAAGGTCTTGACGACGCCCCGCAGCGGTGCGCACCGGCTCATGGAGCCAAAGGCCACCACAAGGCCCAGCGGCAGCGAAAACAGCAAGGTCAGAAAGAACAGCTCACAGTTGAGCGCGAATGCGCCGGTCAGACGCTCCAAAATCACAGTCACAGAATCACTACACCTATCCGTTTATAATGTAAGTTACTCAGCCAGAGTCAGGCCGTACTTGTCGGCCAGAGCCTGCATGGTGCCGTCAGCCTTCAGCTCGTCGAATGCATTGTCCACAGCCTCGGCCACGTCGCTGCCCTTGCGGAAGGCCACGCCGTACTCCTCGACGTTCAGCTCATCCACCATCTTGAGGTTTGCGTAATCGGTACCCTCGCCGATCATGGCAGAAGCCAGAGTCAGGTCGAGGATGGCGGCGTCAGCAGTGCCGGCGGCGACTTCCATCAGGCAGTCGGTCTGAACAGCCTTGGAGATGAAATCAGCCTGAGACAGGTCGGCGTTCTCGGTGATGGTGGTCTCACCGGCAGAGCCAGCCTCGGCCACCACGGTCTTGCCGATGAGGTCGGCGGTGGAGGTATAATCGGTGCCGTCCTTCACCACCACGACCTGGGCGTTCTTGACGTAGGGCTTGGTGCAGGCCATGTTCTCCTCCCGGTCATCGGTCAGGGTCAGGCCGTTCCAGATGCAGTCGATGCTCTTTGCAGCCAGCTCGGTCTCCTTGGTGTCCCAGTTGATCTCCACGAACTCCGGCTCGACGCCCAGCTTCTCGCAGACGGCAGTAGCCAGCTCGGTATCGAAACCGGTGAAGCTGCCGTCTGCGTCGGTGTAGTTCATCGGCTCATAGACGGTGTAGCCGATGACCATCTTGCCGTTGGACCGGATATAAGCCAGGTCGCTGTCAGCGGCCGCGGAGCTTGCCGGGGCGGCAGAGGCGGCGGCAGAAGAAGCAGCCGTGGAAGTGGATGCAGACCCGCCGCAGGCGGCAAGGCTCAGTGCCATCGCACCGGCCAGAAAAGCAGAGACCAGACGTTTCATATACAAATTCCTCCTTTAGAAGCAGTGCTTCAGAAGCGGCGCTTCGTTTTACCGCTTTACCATGCTAAATTGTTAAACTGTGACTATAGAATAGCGCGTTTTGCCCCGTTTGGCAAGAGGAAAACCGATTTTTTCGCGTTTTGACGGTAGACCGCCCCTTTCCGATCGGGTTTTCGGTGTATTTGTACAAAGGACAGCCCCCCGGCAGCGGCATACCCTCTCAGTCATCGCTTTGCGATGCCAGCTCCCCCAGAGGGGGAGCCATTGGCAGGGCGGG
>OGRT01002314.1_pt1 | contig 10693 bp, 10 predicted proteins | sample 1553581 | NCBI WGS metagenome assembly OGRT01 (sample SAMEA2580113, study PRJEB22360) | human gut metagenome | biome: human gut; feature: human-associated habitat; material: faeces | place: Denmark | collected 2008/2010
TACAGAAAATAAAAGGCGTATCTGTGAATTATATAGACAAAATCCACAGGATTATTTATACTTGATATAGATGTGCAAACAGGAGGGTACCAGTATGGGGGAAAAGACAGTTGATATGACGAAAGGGAGCATCTTGCCGAAGATGATTCGGTTTGCACTGCCGGTGCTTCTTGGGATGCTGTTTCAGAGAATCTATAATTTTGTAGATGTTTATATAGTAGGAAGATATCTCGGAGATGAGGCACTTGCTGCGGTCAGTATCGCAGGTGGAGCCATGTATCTGCTGTTTTCGATTATGATGGGCCTGACGACAGGAGTAAGCGTGGTGGTTTCGCAGTATTATGGCGGCGGGGATGAGAAAAAAGTGACAGAAACCTTTGTTTCTTCTATCTACGTGGCGGTTGTATCTACGCTGATCATTACAATTGCGGGACTGATCGGGGCGCGACCGCTTCTGAGGATCTTGCAGACCTCGAATGATCTGATTGACCAGGCAACGGTATATCTGATGGTTGTATTTGCCGGAGCAGTGGGAACGATGCTGTATAACTGGATCTCGGCGGTGCTGCGTTCTTTGGGGAATTCGGTGGTGCCGCTGGGATTCCTGATTATTTCGAGTGTGCTGAATGTGATTCTGGATATCGTCTTTGTGGTCTGGATTCCGATGGGAGTAGCAGGGGCGGCATTTGCAACGGTTCTGGCACAGTTGTTGTCCGGGATCGGATGTCTGGTTTATGCATGGAAGATCCTTCCGATTCTTCAGTTTACGAAAGAGGAACTGCGCTGCGACAGGGAGCTGGTAAAACAGATGTTGATTTACGGTGTACCGACCGGTCTGCAGATGAGTATTATCTCAGTGTCCGATATGACTTTACAGGCAATGGTCAATACTTACGGAACTGCTCTGATCGTGGCCTATGGTGTCTGCATCAAAGTGGAAGGTGTGGGATGGCAGATGGCGGAAGCCATCGGAACTTCACTGGGAACCTTTACCGGACAAAATGTAGGAGCAAACCATCTGGATCGTGTGAAACAGGGAGTCAGATGTGCCTATCTGATGAATGCAGTCTGTTATGGAATATTCTGTCCGGTAATCTGGTTCTTTGCCCGTCCGATCATGGAAGCATTTACCGGCAATCCGGAATCGATCCGTTACGGTGTGGAATATATGAAGATCTTCAGCTGCTTCTTTTTTGTGGGCGGTATCCTAGTGGTTTATCATAATATCCTGCGGTCGGCAGGAGATGTAACCATCACCGTACTGATGGGAGTCAGTGAAATCATCACCCGAATCGGTTGCACCTTCCTTTTTACTGCTGTTTTTGGATACTATGGGCTGTGGTGGGTATCTCCGCTGACCTGGTGTTGCGCGATGCTGGTTGGTTGTGTCCGGTATTATTCAGGAAAATGGAAAAAGAAGGTACAGCTTCAGAGAGGAGAAAGTATACATGGGTAGAAAAAGAAAACCAAAAATGGAATACCGTTATTATGAAATTCCGGCAGGAAGTCCGGTGCTTGCTTTACTGGGGGATAAATGGGTGCAGAATTACGGAAGGGAGATTGATTATCTGCATTTTCATAATCATCTGGAAGTTGGGTTTTGCTATTATGGGGAAGGCACAGTTACTTTCAAAGAAGAAAACCTACCCTTTGACGGAAATATGTTTACGGTGGTACCGAAGAACTTTCCGCATACTACAACCTCTACGGGAGACAGTATCAGTTACTGGGAGTGGCTGTTTATTGATGCGGACAAATTCCTGAGGGAAGTTTATAAAGATAACCCCAGGATGGCACAGAAAGTGATCGATCGCGTGAATAAGAGAGCACATTTTGTGAGGGTTCAGGATAAACCGCAGATCGGGGCACTGGTGCAGCAGATCATTGTATGTATGCGGGAAAAAAAGGAATTCTATCTGGAAGAAGTGAAAGGACTGACACTGGCTTTTCTTTTACAGGTGGCAAGGTGGAATCGGGAAGAAGCGGAAAAGGCAGAATTCGAGACGGGAAATACCAGTCTGATCACACCGGCGATTGACTATATCAGCGAATGCTGTGACCGTCCGATCAAGGTGGAGGAACTGGCTGCGATGTGCCATATCAGTGAAACGCATCTGAGAAGGGTATTTCGTGACTGTATGCAGATGTCGCCTGTTGAATATATCAATTGGGTTCGAATTCGCACAGCATGTGGGGAACTGAAGCGTACAAACGATACGGTGGGAGATATTGCTGTACGATGTGGCTTCTCCACATTATCCACGTTCAACAGGAATTTTCACAGGATTATGGGCATTTCGCCACAACAGTGGAGAAAGGATCCGGAACATTTTGAACGGAAATTGTTGAATTATGATATAAAAGCCAAAAAAGGGTGGTGAAAATCGTCAAAATACCTTAAATGGATGAAAATGCACAAAATCCTGTTAAATATGAGTACACATGCAGGAAAAGTATGGTATAATGTGTACATAATGATTCACAGAAAGTTCAAAAACTGTACACATTCACTAATGGGAAAAGCGAGTGAGAGATGCCGGTTTTTGGCAGAGTGAACAAATACATATCAGGAGGATATACATTTATGAAAAGAAAAATTGTAGCAGTTGTATTAGCTTCCACAATGGTGCTTGGTTTAGCGGCATGTGGCGGTGGAGATGCTGGAACAACAGACACAACAGGCGGAGATGACGCAGCAGCAACAAATGAAGCGGGCGGAGATGATGCCGATGTGAAAGAAGGAAGTTCTGATGATGAAAACACACTGACTGTTTGGACATGGGATCCGAACTTCAACATCTACGCAATTGAAAAAGCAGCAGAGATCTATGAAAAAGATCATCCTGGATTCAAAGTAGACGTAAGCGAGATCAAATCCGACGATATCGAAACAAGACTGACAACAGCTGTTTCTGCAGGAGATCTGAGCACACTGCCTGACATTTTCCTGATGCAGGATAACTCCTTCCAGAAATATGCTACCAACTATCCGGACATCTTCACAGACCTGACAGATTCCGGAATCGACTTCAGCCAGTTCTCACAGGCGAAAGTTGCTTACTCCACACTGGATGGTAAGAACTATGGTATCCCGTTTGATAATGGTACTGTTATCGAGTGCCTGCGTACCGATATGCTGGAAGAAGCCGGATACACAATAGACGATTTCACAGACATTACATGGTCTGATTTCATGGAAAAAGCAAAAGTTGTTAAAGAAAAAACCGGTCAGCCTATCCTGACATCTCAGGCTGGTTCACCTGACCTGGTAATGGAGATGCTGCAGTCCTGTGGACAGTCTCTGTTCAACGAAGACGGATCCGTTAACATCAAAGACAACAAAGCTCTGAAACCAATCCTGGAGATCTATCAGCAGATGGTTGCAGACGGAACATTAGTAGAAGTTACTGACTGGGATCAGTACATTGCATCTATCAACAACGGCACAGTAGCTGGTACTATCAACGGATGCTGGATCATGGCCTCTGTCGTAGCTAATGATGATCAGTCCGGAAAATGGGCAATCACAAATATGCCGAAACTGGACGATGTTGACGGAGCTACAAACTACTCCAACAACGGTGGTTCTTCCTGGGCGATTACTTCTAACTGTAAGAAAGTTGACCTGGCTGTAGACTTCATGAACTCTACATTCGCTGGAAGCACAGAGTTCTATGATGACATCATCTCCAAAGGCGCTCTGGCAACATGGGCACCGGCTGGTGATTCTGAAGCATATGCTCAGCCTGTAGAATTCTTCGGCGGCGATGCAGTTTACGCTAAGATCGTAGACTTCTCTACAAAGACTCCTTCTAACGTAACAGGACCTTTCTACTATGATGCTCGTGATGCTGTAGGTGTTGCACTGTCCAACATCATCCAGAGTGGTGCAGATATGGACGATGAAATCGCAACCGCACAGGATACTGTAGAATTTAACATGGGTGGCTGATTCAGCTGAACATTTAAAAACCAAGAAGTGAAAAATAAATAAGAAGAGGGTCTGCTTCGAAAAAAGCGGAGCAGACCCTCTCTTTCTAAGAAATCTCAAAGAGAAAGGAAGGATGGATTTCATGAGCAATCAGAAGAAAAAAGGATTGACACTGGCAAAGAAACACAACCTGACCGGTTGGGCGTTCTTACTTCCGGCAACCCTGTTGATTGGCTGGATGAGTTTTTATCCGATGATTCGGGCGTTCATCCTGTCATTGCAGACAGGTATGGGTGTAAACCTGAGCTTTAATGGTTTTGCGAACTACGCACGTATTTTAAAAGACCCCACATTTAAACAGACATTATTTAACACGTTCTTCTACCTGATCGTTCAGGTACCGATCATGCTGGTGCTGGCGCTGATGTTTGCATCTATGCTGAATAACAAGGATCTGAGGTTTAAGGGTCTGTTCCGTACATGTATCTTCTTACCATGTGCGACATCCCTGGTTTCTTATGCTATGATCTTTCGTTCTTTGTTTGCAAATGATGGTTTCATTAACATGGTTCTGCGTAATTTAGGTATGTCACCGATCATGTGGTTTGGTAATGCATGGACAGCCCGTGCCGTTATCATCATCGCTCTGGTATGGAGATGGACAGGATACAACATGGTATTCTATCTGTCCGGTCTGCAGAATATCGAATATTCTGTATACGAAGCAGCAAAGATTGATGGGGCAAGCCCGATGCAGTCATTCTTCAAGATTACCGTACCGCTTCTGAAACCGACCATCCTGCTGACAGCCATTACATCTACCAATGGTACTCTGCAGCTGTTTGATGAGTCCCTGAACCTGACAAACGGTGGTCCTGGTAAATCTACTATGACAATGTCTCATTATATTTACAACATCTCCTTCAAGCAGAGCCCGAACTTCGGTTATGCTGCGGCGATGTCTATCCTGATCCTGATCATGGTTGCTATTCTGGCAATACTTCAGATGAAAGTAGGTGACGAACGATAATGGGTAAAGGTAAAAAATTCTTCATGTATCTTATACTGTCAATCGCGTCAATTGTTTCTGTATTTCCACTGTACTATATGTTCTGTGCATCTACAAACAAGAGCGTTGACGTTATCGCAGGTAAACTGATTCCGGGAACTTACCTGATTGAAAACTACAAAGCACTGATTGCAAACCAGAATCTGGGACTGGCACTGTGGAACTCCTTCCGAAATGCAACAGTACTGACTGTCCTGTGTCTGCTGATTTGTTCCATCGCCGGTTATGGCTTTGAAATCTATCATGACAAAGGAAAAGACGTTGTATTTACCATCCTGCTGACTGCTATGATGATTCCTTTTGCAGCCATCATGATTCCTATGTTCCGTATGTTCTCTACTTTGAAAATGGTAAACACCATGGCAGCATTCATGTTGCCATCCATTGCAACACCGTTTATGATCATGATGTTCCGTCAGGCATCCAGATCTTTCCCCCATGATATCATTGAGGCAGCAAGAATCGATGGCCTGAGTGAAGTTGGTATCTTCTTCCGTATGTTCATTCCTACCATGAAATCCACATACGCAGCAGCTATCATCATCACATTCATGGGTGCATGGAACAACTATCTGTGGCCAAAAGTAATTCTGCAGAATAAAGATGCGATCACCATGCCGATGCTGGTTTCTAACCTGTTAAGTGGTTACACCGTAGATTACGGTATGCTGATGTTGGGTGTATTTATCTGTACCATTCCTACAGCAATTATCTTCTTTGCTTTCCAGAAGAGCTTTACAGAAGGTATCACAGGTGCTGTTAAATAATAAAAAAGTAGCTGTGCATATGCTGAATGGTTATGTATAAGTAAATTAAGGCGGATATTTATAGTATATGAATATCCGCCTGTTTTTTAGCAAAGATTGAAAAATAGGAGGAAAAATAGAATGGGTACTTTCAATTACGATTTGGTAAAAGATCCTACGTATTTTAACGACAACCGTGTGGCTGCTCATTCAGACCACAAATATTACGCTTCTGTGGAAGCGATGGAACGGGATGTGGATAACTTCCGTCACAGCCTGAATGGATTGTGGAAATTCCATTACGCAAGAAATTACAACTCTACGATCCCGGGATTTGAGAAAACAGAATATTGTTGCAAATCATGGGATGATATCCGTGTACCGGCTCATATTCAGATGGAGGGATATGATGTACCGCAGTATGCAAATGTACAGTACCCGTGGGAAGGAAGAGAAGAAGTAGAACCGGGTCAGATTCCGGAGAGATTCAATCCGGTTGCTTCTTATGTGAAATATTTTGAAGTTCCGGAAGAGATGGAAGGCAAAAAAGTATTTATCTCTTTCCAGGGTGCAGAAAGTGGTATCGCTGTATGGCTGAACGGTAACTTTGTAGGATACAGTGAAGATACCTTTACACCGTCCGAATTCGAACTGACTCCTTATCTGAAAGAGGGAGAAAACAAACTGGCGGCTCAGGTCTTCAAATGGACCAGCAGCAGCTGGTGTGAGGACCAGGATTTCTTCCGTTTCTCAGGTATCTACCGTGATGTCTATCTGTATGCGATCCCGGAAGTCCATGTATCTGATGTGAAGATTCAGACACTTCTGGACGATACCTTCACCAAAGCGGATCTGGTGATCGATACCAAAGCAACAAAAGCCGGAAAAGTAAAAATTACATTATCCAAAGACGGAAAAGAACTGCAGAGTGTGGAAGGAACACTGGCAGAGGAGTCTCAGTATGTGATGAAAGTGGAGAATCCTGAACTGTGGTCTGCAGAATCTCCTGTATTATATGATCTGTTACTGGAAGTGATGGATGAGAACGGACAGGTGACAGAAGTGATCCCTCAGAGAGTGGGCTTCCGTCGTTTTGAGATGAAAGATTCTATCATGATGCTGAATGGTAAGAGAATCGTCTTCAAAGGTGTTAACCGTCACGAATTCAGTTCTGTATCCGGTCGTGTGGTATCCAGAGAAGAATTGATCAAAGACCTGGTGACCATGAAACAGAACAATATCAATGCGATCCGTACCTGCCATTATCCGGATGCGGTCGGCATCTATGAACTGTGTGACGAATATGGTATCTACATGATCGCAGAGTGTAATCTGGAGAGCCACGGAAGCTGGGACATCAGTGCAGAACAGACCGGTGACTTCAGCAAAGTCGTACCATGTGACCGTCCGGAATGGATGGATATGATGCTGGATCGTGTCAATTCCATGTATCAGAGAGATAAGAACCATCCGGCGATCCTGATCTGGTCCTGCGGTAATGAGGCATTTGGCGGAAAAGTAATCTACGAGATGTCACAACTGTACCGTAAGATGGATCCGAACCGCCTGGTACATTATGAAGGTGTCTGCCACGATAGAAGATACAACGATACCAGTGATATGGAAAGCCAGATGTATCCGTCTGTAGAGGATATCCAGGCATTTCTGGAAAAAGACAGAAGCAAACCATTTATCTGCTGCGAGTACACTCATGCAATGGGTAACTCCTGCGGAGGTATGCACAAATACACAGATCTGACCGATACCGAGCCGTCCTACCAGGGTGGATTTATCTGGGACTATATCGATCAGTCGATCTACAAAAAAGACCGTTACGGAAAAGAATTCCAGGCATACGGCGGTGACTTCAATGATCGCCCATGCGACTATAACTTCAGCGGAAACGGTATCGCATACGGCGGAGAAAGAGACGCATCTCCGAAGATGCAGGATGTGAAATTCAACTACCAGAACATCTCTGCCAAAGTGGAAAAAGACCAGGTAACTATCGTCAACAAGAACCTGTTTATCAACACTGATACCTTTGACTGCTTCGTAGTACTTGCAAAAGATGGAAAAGAAGTAAAAGAAGTTCCGATGGAAACTCATGTAGCTCCTTTGAGTGAAGACCGTAAGTCTGCCGATTCCGGTACAGAATCTGCCGGGTGAATATGCAGTTACTGTATCCTTCCGGCTGAAAGAAGATACCGTATGGGCAAAACGTGGTCATGAAGTGGCATTCGGACAGGGTGTCTACAAAGTAGAAGCACCTGCAAAAGCTGTAAAACCTGCAAGATTTGAAGTAATCAGATCCGGTCATGACTTTGGTGTTCGCGGTGAAAACTTCGATGTGCTCTTCTCTTACCTGAATGGCGGTCTTGCTTCTTACCGTTACGGTGGAGTGGAGATGATCCAGATGATCCCAAGACCAAATTTCTGGCGTGCACCGGTTGACAACGATAACGGAAGCCTGATGCAGATGCGCTGCGGACAGTGGAAACTGGCATCCATGTATCTGTCTCACAAATATCCAACCGGAGGACATTATCCGGGAATGCATATCCCTGAGATCGAAGTTCTGGATGACAGTGCAAAGATTACATTTACTTATGCAATGCCAACGACTCCGGCAACCGAGTGTAAACTGAGCTATCAGGTATATGGAGACGGAAGCATCCGCACCACACTGACTTATGATCCGGTAGAGGGTCTGGGCGATATGCCGGAATTCGGTGTTATGTTCAAGTTCGATGCAGATTACGACAATGTAACCTGGTACGGCATGGGACCGGAAGAAACCTATGTGGACAGATGTGAAGGCGCAAAACTGGGTATCTACAGGAACAAAGTGGAAGATAATATGGCAAAATACATGGTTCCGCAGGAATGCGGAAACAAGGTTGGCGTACGTTGGGCATCTGTAACAGACCGTAAGGGTAGAGGAATGCTGTTTACCGGTGATGCTATGGAATTCTCCGCACTGCCATATACACCACACGAGATGGAAAATGCGATGCATCCATTTGAGCTGCCACAGGTACACTACACGGTAGTACGTGTATCCAAACAGCAGATGGGTATTGCCGGAGACGACAGCTGGGGAGCAAAACCACTTCCGGAATATCTGATCAAAACCGATGAAAAGATGGAATTTACATTCACATTCAAAGGAATCTGATGAAAATTACAAATAAATAATTAAATGAAAGGAAGTAACTTTTCAGTAGCCACTGTTTCATTTCTTTCATGTTATCTGTTTCCTATAGATTACCATGTTTTCTCTTTTATTGATTTGCACAAAATTTGCTTTTATTTGCACAAAACTTGCTTTTATACAGTTTTTATTTTATACTTCTTTTCATAAAATACATATCTGATACTTTTTTCCCGAAAGGAGTGCTTGACTATGACCTACCAGCCGTTTCTCTTAACCGAAGAACTGCACATTACACAGATTATCACCATTCACTATTTTGAATATACCAACACGTATCACTTTCACGGAGAATCCCATGATTTCTGGGAGTTATTATGCGTAGACAAGGGGGAAGTTACTGTTACTGCCGGCGAAAAAAAACTGACCTTACAACAGGGACAGATCATCTTTCATGAACCCAATGAATTCCATAATGTACAGGCAAACGGGAAAATTGCTCCAAACCTCGTAGTCATTTCTTTTTCCTGTGATTCTTCCTGTATGAAGCAGTTTCGTAATCTCATCACCACCATCAGTGAAACCGAAAAGACCTTTCTTGCCCAGATTATCCGCGAAGCTCGACACTGTATCGCAACACCACTGGATAATCCGTTTACCAAGAAAATGGAACGGCGAACCGATTCTCCTTTTGCCTCAGAGCAGATGATCCAGCTTTACCTTGAACTGCTTCTTCTATCGATGCTTCGTCGCTTAAATCGAAAAGAGAAACCGGATCCTTCCGAAAAATCCACCAAAAAAGAAAACGATACCATTCTCTATCAGCGAATCCTGCTATATATGAAGGATCATCTACACAGCCAGCTGACCCTGGATCAGATCTGTCAGGCGAATCTGGTTGGAAAGTCTCAGTTGCAAAAACTTTTCCAGAAAGAACAGCACTGCGGCGTGATCCATTATTTTTCTTATCTGAAAATCGAGGAAGCCAAACAGATGATCCGCCAGGAACAGTCAAATTTTACAGAGATCTCGGATGCTCTCGGCTATACTTCCATCCATTATTTTTCCAGGCAGTTTAAAACCTTTACCGGAATGTCTCCATCAGAATATGCACTTTCTATCAAAGCATTATCGGAGGAAGACGCCGCGAACGCCCTGCACTGATTTGTGGCGGTGTTGCTGTCCACTCCGTGCTCAGTAACTACTTTCTGTTTTTTCTTTTCCCTTGCTTTTTTGCGGTAAATGGGATAACGTATTTTTAGATGCAGCTGCATTATTTGAACAGCGCTTTTTAATATGTAAGATCTCTAAGGAGGGTTTTTATGAGAATCATTGTAACAAAAGATTATAACGACATGAGCAGAAAAGCTGCCAATATTATTTCCGCACAGATCATTACTAAACCGGACTGCGTTCTGGGTCTTGCTACCGGTTCTTCACCGGTCGGTGCTTATAAGACACTGGTAGACTGGTACAAAAAAGGGGATCTGGATTTTTCTGAAGTTACTACCGTCAATTTAGACGAATACCGCGGACTGACACATAGCAACGATCAGAGCTATTATTACTTTATGAATGATAATCTGTTCTCTCACGTAAATATCGACCCGGCTCACACTCATATTCCAGATGGTACTGAACCGGATGCGCAGAAAGCCTGCGATGACTTTGAAGCAATCGTAAAGAACTGTGGCGGCACCGATCTGCAGCTTCTGGGTCTTGGTCATAACGGGCATATCGGCTTTAATGAGCCTGCAGAAGATTTCCCTAAATTCACTCACTGTGTGGATCTG
>OGRT01002322.1_pt1 | contig 10648 bp, 8 predicted proteins | sample 1553581 | NCBI WGS metagenome assembly OGRT01 (sample SAMEA2580113, study PRJEB22360) | human gut metagenome | biome: human gut; feature: human-associated habitat; material: faeces | place: Denmark | collected 2008/2010
TTCCATCGTGCAACCCCGCAGGTGGGAAAGTCGGGGAAGCCGTAGCAAGTGGCGGGGCTTTTGAATTCAAGCTGATTGTGGATAAGAACTATTTCCAAACATTGGATTCTATAAAGGTGACAGCAAACGGAACTGTTATCACACCTGATATTTATGGCATTTACACCTTAAGTAACCAGACTTCTGACGTAATTGTCAATGTGAGCGGTATTTCCGGTGTAACCCATCTGATTACTTTGGTACAGTCGGCTAATGGTATGATTGCTTTTACCGGTGATGAGGATGCAGAGAATTCCAGGAACGTCAATCATGGAGATCCTGTTTCGGTGACGGCTATGGCTGATGAAAATTATAAATTCCAGTCGTGGACGGATGGTGAGACAGCTAATCCTCGTACGTTTATGGCTGAGTCGGATGTGACGTTGCAGGCACGCTTCGTGAAGGACAGTGCCGGATTTTCTGTTATTCTTCCTGAATTGGAAGGGGTGACAGTCAAACCGCTTACCGGGTATTCGACTGAAGTCAAGCCGGGGGGCAAATTCAAATTCTATTTGCGTCTGGAGGCGGATTACAACGAATCTGTCCCTGTCGTGTATGCCAATAATGAAAAATTGAACGTGAATCAGGAGGTGTATAGTATATATGATATTTCCGAGAATATCCGTATTTCTGTTGATGGGATCGTTCGCAATAAGGTGAAACCGGTATTGCAGGAGCATGTGTCGGCTATCGATGTGGAAACCGGTTCAGATGTATCCGGCCTCTCTCTATTCACGGCTGCCATGATTGTATTGCAGGCTGATGCGCCTGAAGGACAAGTATTTTCGAAATGGAATGATGGCAAAGCCGATAATCCTCGTATCGTAACGGCTGCCGATGCATCGCAACTGTTTCCGTTATTCCTGCCTAAAACAGGGCAGGATGCTGTATGTGTCAAACTGCCTGTCCTTGCCGGTGCGGGTATGGGGGCTGTCAATGCGAATGCGGCGGTCGTGGCCAAAGGGGAATCTGTTCAGTTGAAACTGGTCGTTTTGCCGTCATATAGCCAAAGCGACGTCAAAGTCTTTGCTAATGGAAAAGAACTGGATGCAGCCTTGTCTTTGAGAGCTTCTTCTGAAACGAAAACATTGTTTTATACGCTTTCCGATGTGTCGGAGGATATGATGGTGGATGTCTCCGGGTTGAAGCTGAATGAATATGTCGTTTCTCTCGAACAACAGGAAGGCGGGACGGTAAAAGCCAGTCAAGTCGGTATGTTAAAACATGGAACGGTTATCACATTGACGGCAACGCCAAACAAGGGTAATATGTTTATGAAATGGGGGGATGGCAACACATTGAATCCTTATCAATATGTGGTGACGGACAATTGTACGTTGAAAGGAGCTTTTGCAGCTTCGAATATGTCGGTAGGAAATGAAAACGTATCGATCCCGGCTGTGCGTATCTATGCAGCCGGAGGCTCTTTGCACATTCTGTCTCCTGAAATTTCCGAATTGTTCGTCTGGAGTCTGGAAGGAAAGCTGATAAAGAAGGCAGGTGTCCCGGCCGGTTATTCGTCTTATCTGCTGCCGGCTGGTATGTATGTGGTGAAGGTCGGAAATGGTGAATCGGTAAAGATTGTAATCCGATGAACTATCTTTTCCATCTAACCAAATTATTCCTTACCTTTGTGCCTCAAAAAGAGAACACAAGGTATGGAAAAACAGTTTAAGAGAACGCTGATAACTACGGCGTTGCCGTATGCGAACGGGCCAGTGCATATTGGACATTTGGCCGGAGTATATGTGCCTGCTGATATTTATGCACGTTATCTTCGCCTGAAGGGGGAAGAGGTTTTGATGATTGGTGGATCGGATGAGCATGGAGTGCCTATCACGCTGAGAGCGAAGAAAGAAGGAATTACACCGCAGGATGTGGTGGACCGTTATCATGGTATTATTAAGAAGTCTTTTGAGGAGTTCGGTATCTCGTTCGATATCTATTCCCGTACGACTTCGGCTACACATCGCCAGGTGGCGTCGGACTTCTTCCGTACCTTATACGATAAAGGAGAGTTTATCGAGAAAATAAGCGAACAGTATTATGACGAAGAAGCGAAACAGTTTCTTGCCGACCGCTATATAACCGGGACTTGCCCGCATTGCGGCAATGAAAAAGCCTATGGTGACCAGTGCGAAGCCTGCGGAACCTCTTTGAGCCCGACGGACCTGATCGACCCGAAATCCGCTATCAGTGGCAGCCAGCCGGTGATGAAAGAGACCAAACACTGGTATCTGCCTTTGGACAAATGGGAACTATTCCTGCGCCAGTGGATACTGGAAGGACATAAAGAATGGAAACCGAACGTATACGGGCAGTGCAAGAGCTGGCTGGATATGGGATTGCAGCCTCGCGCAGTAAGTCGCGATCTCGACTGGGGGATTCCTGTGCCGGTGGACGGTGCGGAAGGGAAGGTTCTGTATGTTTGGTTCGATGCGCCTATCGGATATATCTCCAATACAAAAGAACTGCTCCCCGAAAGTTGGGAAACCTGGTGGAAAGATCCTGAGACCAAGATGGTGCATTTCATCGGTAAGGACAATATCGTGTTCCACTGTATCGTGTTCCCGGCTATGCTGAAAGCCGAAGGTTCTTATAACTTGCCGGAAAATGTGCCGGCCAATGAGTTCCTGAATCTGGAAGGCGACAAGATCTCCACTTCCCGCAACTGGGCTGTCTGGTTGAACGAATATTTGGTGGATATGCCGGGCAAGCAGGATGTGTTGCGCTATGTTTTGACGGCCAATGCTCCGGAAACGAAAGACAACGATTTCACCTGGAAAGATTTCCAGGCACGCAATAACAATGAGTTGGTTGCCATCTTAGGTAACTTTGTCAACCGTGCTTTGGTGCTTACCGAAAAGTATTTCGAAGGTAAGGTGCCGGCTGCCGGTGAGCTGACCGATTATGACCGTCAGACATTGACCGATTTCGCGAATGTAAAGGCCGACGTGGAACGTCTGTTAGATACTTACCATTTCCGTGACGCACAGAAAGAAGCGATGAACCTGGCGCGTATCGGTAACAAATACCTGGCTGATACGGAACCCTGGAAATTGGCAAAGACCGATATGGCACGTGTCGCCACGATTATGAACATCGCTTTGCAGATCACGGCAAATCTGGCGATCGCTTTCGAACCGTTCCTGCCGTTCAGCATGGAGAAACTGAACAAGATGTTGAATGTGGAACCGTTAGGCTGGAACCGCTTGGGATCGACTGACCTGTTGGAAGCCGGCCATCAGTTGGGCAAATCGGAACTGCTGTTTGAGAAGATTGAAGACAGCGTGATCGAAGCGCAGGTACAAAAGCTGTTGGATACGAAGAAAGCAAACGAGGAAGCCAACTACAAGGCGAAACCCATCCGTGAGAATATTGAGTTCGATGACTTCATGAAGCTGGATATCCGTGTCGGGACCGTGTTGGAATGTACGAAAGTGCCTAAGGCGGACAAGTTGTTGCAGTTCCGTATCGATGACGGTCTGGAAAAACGTACGATCGTTTCGGGTATCGCCCAGCATTACAAGCCGGAAGACCTTGTGGGCAAGCAGGTTTGCTTCATTGCCAATCTGGCTCCGCGCAAGTTGAAAGGTATCGTTTCCGAAGGAATGATCCTTTCCGCAGAAAACTTCGACGGCAAGCTGGCTGTCATCACTCCTGAAAAAGAGGTAAAACCGGGCAGCGAAGTGAAATAATCTGGTTAATCCTTCGTTGTAGTGACGAAGGATTAATTAATCGGAAAACAGATAATATAATGTTGGAAGAACAGATACAGATGGTCGACTTGCATGGACAATATCTCCGGTTCAAAGAGGAGATCAATGGGGCCATGCAGGCGGTGACCGACAGTTGTGCCTTTATCAATGGTCCGCAGGTGAAAACCTTTGCCGGGCATTTGGCTGACTATCTTCAGGTTCCATATGTGATCCCTTGCGGTAACGGGACGGATGCTTTGCAGATTGCCTTGATGGCATTGGAGCTTCAGCCCGGCGATGAGGTGATCCTGCCGGCATTTACTTATATAGCGGCTGCCGAGGTTGTCGCTTTGTTGGGATTGACGCCCGTGTTGGTGGATGTCGATCCTTATACCTTCAATATCGATCCCCGGAAAATAGAAGCGGCTGTTTCGGAACGGACAAAGGCGGTTGTGGCCGTCCACCTGTTCGGACAAGCCTGCGATATGGAGCCGATCATGGCTTTGGCTGATGCCTATCATCTGTATGTCGTGGAAGATAACGCCCAGTCCATCGGTGCCGATTATGCTTTTTCCGACGGAAAGGTACGAAAGGCCGGAACGATCGGGCATATCGGGACTACTTCTTTTTTCCCGTCCAAGCCGTTGGCTTGCTATGGCGACGGAGGTGCGTTGATGACTTCCGACGAGGCGTTGGCTGCCCGTATCTTCATGATTGCCAATCATGGTCAGGAATGTAAATACCACCATAGGCGGATCGGATGCAACTCCCGTCTGGATACGTTGCAAGCTGCCGTGCTGGATGTGAAGTTGAAGCATCTGGAGGAGTTCACGGAAGCCCGCAGGTCGGTTGCCCGCCAGTACGATGAAGCCTTATCTTCCTGCGATTCGTTGGTTATCCCTGCGAAATCGACATTTTCGACTCATGTGTATCACCAATATACGATTCAGGTAAAAGGCGGTCGGCGGAATGCTCTTCAGCATCTGTTGAAAGAGCAGGGAATCCCTTCCATGATCTATTATCCCCTGCCGGTGCACCGTCAGGAAGCTTACCGTCAGATCTCCCGTGTATCCGGCAATTTGGACGTCTCCACCTGTTTGTGCGAATCCGTCCTTTCCCTGCCTATTCATACGGAAATGTCCCTCGGACAACAGCAATATATAATAGAAAAACTAAAAGATTTATGATTTATGAATTATGATTTATGCGTCACAAATAAATCATAATTCATAAATCATAAATCATAAATCAAACAATGATGGATAAAAAGATAAAATTTGCAGTCATCGGTTGTGGCCATATCGGCAAACGTCATGCCGAGATGGTGACACGCGATCCGGGAGCCGAGCTGGTGGCCCTTTGTGATATTCGTCCTCGTGAAGAATTGGGGATTGAAGCATACGACGTTCCGTTCTTTTCTTCCCTTACGGAATTATTGCAGAGTGGCCTCTTTATAGACGTCGTGAATATCTGCGTCCCCAACGGCTTACATGCGGTGATGGCTATCCAGGCTGTCGAAGCTGGTTGCAACGTCGTGATCGAGAAGCCGATGGCACTGACACTTGCCGATGCCGAAAAGGTGGTCTATACTTCGCTGAAATACCGTAAACAAGTGTTCTGCGTCATGCAAAACCGTTATTCTCCTCCTTCTGTCTGGATCAAGGAGATGGTAGATTCCGGTAAGTTAGGCAAAATCTATATGGTTCAGTTGAATTGTTATTGGAACCGTGACGAGCGCTATTATAAACCCGGAGGCTGGCACGGCGATGCAGCTTTGGACGGAGGGACGCTTTTCACCCAGTTCTCCCATTTCATCGACATTATGTACTGGCTTTTTGGAGATATCTGCAACATCCAGGCTCGCTTTGCTGATTTCAACCATGCCGGACTCACGGCTTTTGAAGATTCGGGTTTTGTGAATTTCAACTTCGTGAACGGAGGAATGGGGAGCTTGAGTTATTCCACTTCTGTCTGGAACAAGAACATGGAAAGCAGTATGCTGATTGTTGCGGAGAACGGCAGCGTGAAAATCGGCGGACAGTATATGAACGAAGTCGAATACTGCCATATCAAAGAGTATGAAATGCCGGAACTGGCACCGACGAATCCGGGAAATGACTACGGGCCTTATAAAGGTTCCGCCCAGAACCATAATTTCGTGATCCGTAATGTGGTCCGTGTCCTTTCCGGCGCAAGTTCGGAATGTATCACGACCAACGTACTGGAAGGCATGAAGGTCGTTGACATTATCCAGCGGATCTATGCTTTGAAGAAATAAATGCGATCTATGGGCGGGGTGGCGTATTAAATATGTATTCCGTATTCATGCTTCACCTCGTCCATCACAAAAGTGCTTTCGAGCGAGCCGAGACTGTCGATCGTGCCTAACACGTTCAGGATAAACTCTTGGTAATACTTCATGTTCGGTGCATGGATTTTCAGCAGGTAGTCATAACTCCCCGATATGTTGTAGCATTCCGTGACTTGCGGAATCTCCTGTATGATCTTTGTGAATTCCGCCGCAATCTCTTTGTTCAGTCTTCTCAACTTGACGCTGCAAAAGACCACGAAGCCCTGGTTTAGCTTTTCGGCGTCCAGCACGGCAATGTACTTCTTTATATATCCTCCGTTTTCGAGGCGTTTCAGGCGTTCGAATACGGGTGTCGACGAGAGGTTGACACTGGCGGCGAGCTCTTTTGTGGTGAGCCGGGCATTCGTTTGCAGGGTACGGAGGATCTGCAAGTCTACTTTGTCTAATTTCTCAAGTGTGTTCATAAGAATAAAATTCTGTCGAAATCTTTTTTTCGATCTTGATTCAGTTTATATGTTCTGTTAGTGGCTGTAAAAATAGCGTTATTTTCTGTATTTTCCGTATGTCTTGTTTGATATATCTGCCTGCTATAGTTTTGCTGGAAAATAAGCAAGAAGAATAATTTAAAAGAATACGACTATGGCAACGAAGAAATTACATTTCGAGACATTACAGGTTCATGTAGGGCAGGAGCAAGCCGATCCCGCGACAGATGCACGTGCCGTCCCTATTTATCAGACAACATCTTATGTATTTCATGATTCACAGCATGCTGCTGACCGTTTCGCCCTTCGCGATGCCGGGAATATTTATGGCCGCCTGACCAATTCGACACAGGGAGTTTTCGAAGCACGTGTTGCGGCTCTTGAAGGGGGAGTGGCTGGCCTGGCGGTGGCTTCCGGTGCGGCGGCCGTTACGTATGCCTTGCAAAATATACTTGGAGTGGGCGATCATATTGTGGCAGCCGACAATCTCTATTGCGGTTCTTTCAATCTGATTACGCATACGTTAGCGGCTCAGGGTATTACTCATACGATTGTAAATGTAAACGACTCGAAGGCGCTGGAGGCTGCCATCCGGGAGAATACGAAAGTAGTGTATGTCGAAACGTTCGGCAATCCTAATTCTGATGTTACCAATATCGATGCTGTGGCGGAGGTGGCCCACCGTCATAATATCCCGTTGATCGTGGATAATACATTCGGTACACCGTACCTGATCCGCCCGATCGAACACGGCGCCGATATCGTCGTCCATTCCGCCACCAAATTTATCGGTGGACACGGATCGAGCTTGGGAGGAGTGATTGTGGACAGTGGCAATTTCGATTGGAAAGCAAATGCCGATAAGTTCCCGACCTTGGGCAAACCGGACCCAAGTTATCATGGGGCGATCTTTGCCGATGTGGCGGGGCCGGCAGCTTTCGTCACTCGCATCCGGGCTGTCATTCTGCGTGATACAGGAGCCACGATCTCGCCTTTCAATGCTTTTATCCTGCTGCAAGGTCTGGAAACCTTGTCTCTCCGTGTGGAACGTCACGTTGCCAATGCTCTGAAAGTTGTCAAGTATTTGTCCGAACATCCGAAAGTAACCAAAGTGAACCATCCGCTTCTTCCAGACCATCCGGATCATGAACTTTATAAAAAGTATTTTCCAAAAGGTGCCGGAAGTATTTTTACTTTCGAGATCGAAGGCGGACAGGAAGCGGCCTGGAAGTTTATCGATTCGCTCGAAATATTCTCCCTTCTTGCCAATGTGGCTGATGTGAAGAGCCTGGTGATCCATCCGTATACGACTACCCATTCTCAAATGACTCCGGAAGAGCTGGCCGGACAGCATATCACGCCTTCTACTGTGCGCCTGAGTATCGGTACCGAATATATCGATGATATCCTTGATGACCTGGACCAAGCTCTGGCAAAGGTTTGATGTAAGATGGCAATGTGTTTTTGTTTTGATGCAAGTGTAAGTTGTTTTCGACGTTGTCGAGAATAAATTCGACATTGTCGAGTATATATTTGACGTTGTCGGGAATATATACGACAACGTCGAAAACAACTTACACTTGCATCTGAATGAAGAAGTATGGGATCGAATTTTTATTTTATCCTGAATAGTTTGTTTTTATAATCGATAATCACGGTGTTTTCAAAGAAATAAGCATTTCCGGTTATTCCCCAGACATCGAGGGAATTATAAATACTATCCCAAAGGCCGTCTTTGGCGTAGTAGACTTTCGAATTGTTCAGGGCTTTTCCGCCGAACTCGATCGGTTTGGTTACATTAAAACCATAAAATGTTATTTCTTGTCCCCACCATAAAGGACCGCTTAGAGAGTCAACAATGGCTGAGTTGGATATTTCTAATGCTCTTTCTTTTGTTGTGACTAACTGGAATGGACTTGAGCCGGTGTCGAACATTAATTTGTATTCCTTGCTATTGATACGAAATGGTAGTTTCATTATACCATCTGTTAATTCAAATTTTTCTGCCGGTAAATCTGTGTATTCATTTGGTAAACTGTCTGTAATGGCGAGCCTGCATGATTTGTAATCGATTATCACTATTTTATCTTGAAACATATCTGTGGCAATCGTTCCGATATGCTTAGGTGTTTTTGTATGGAGCGAGTCTATGGGGACTTTCTCGCCAAAATCCTTTTTGTATACGACGTTAATATTGTTGAATGGAATGGCTCCCATTTTGAGGCAGACATTTTTAAACATTCCGGTAGAATCTAATTTGTTTACTAAGCCGGATTTTTCCAGATAGGGATCGATTGGGTTTCCATAAAAGACTGTGTTATATGTTCCCAAATCAAATTGCATAGTGAAATCGTCCGATAGGTTTTCTATGTTTACAGGAATATATAAATATGCTTTTTCAATGTATATTCCGGAAATCGAATCACCTTCCCAACTGAATGGAATCCATTGCAGTGACTGTTTTCGTGAACAACTTGTGAAGATTAATAGAAGGAGAACAAAAGTAATCCCTTGTTTGTGTATTTTCATAAATGGTGATTTTTTGTTGTTAGAAAATAGTTTATTTCGGTGTCTCGTTGTTCTTAGCCAATGAAACCAAGCCTCCCATAGCCCCTAAGTTCATGGTGTCGAGTGCCGAACTCGGTACGATTACCATTGATCCTTTTTCTTTTAAACCTTCGAACAGCATATTCATCCCTCTAAGATGCAATGCCACAGGATTGTCGGTATATTTCTTACTGGCTTGTTCGAACTTTTCTGCGATTTCCGTTTCTGCCGTTCCCAAGATGACGCGAGCTCTTCTTTCACGTTCGGCCTGGGCCTCTTTGCTCATTGCTTCGGCCAGGTCTTGCGGAATAGCGATATCTTTGATACCGACAGTCTGGCATGTGATGCCCCATGGATTCGTATTTCTGTCTAAGACCTGTTGCAAATCCTCAGCTATCTTATCGCGTTCCTGCAAGAGATCCGACAGTTCGTGCTTACCGATGGTATCTCTTAAACCGGTCTGTGTGATATGTTCGATCGCTTTTTGATATTCCTGTACTTCCAATGCAGCTTTTTCCACGTCCCAGACGGTCCAATATACGACTGCATCCACATTTACCGGAACCGTGTCTTTGGTCAGAGTTTGTTCGGCCTTGAACGCACTTACCCGTACACGCTGGTCGATATAAGTCGACACACTGTCTATAACCGGGATAATCATAAAGGGGCCGGGGCCTTTCAAGCCGCTGTATTTCCCCATACGCAAGACTACCGCCCGTTCCCACTGGTCGGCAATACGGATTGCAGAAGCCGCCAACCCGGAAAGAAGGAGCAGAAGGATGAATACCGGTATGTTTACAATCTGCGAAACATACAAAACGGCTGATACGATAACCAGTATCAGAAATACGGAAAGGGATATGGGATTAAACCAACCCTTGTTAATTACATTTGTTGTCATATTCATTGTTTTTTAGAAGTTTCGATATCCTTTAATTCTTGAATAACCTCGTCCAGGCTGAAGCCGTAACTCAGTACGACAGAAGAAAATTGTGTACAAATTTCTTTTAACTTGTCTTCCCGTTCTTTTTCCGGAACTACATGGTCCGTTTTGCTAATAAACGTTCCGGTTCCTTGTTGAGTTTCTAGGATATTTTTGATCTCCAATTCTTTATAAGCCTTGGATACAGTATTTAGATTTACCTTCAATTCTACGGCAAGCGCTCTGACCGTAGGAAGCTGTTCACCTAACTTGAGTTGCCCGGATGCTATGCCAAACCTGATCTGATCAATGATCTGACGGTATATCGGCATACCGCTGGAGTAATCTAATAAAAACTTGATCATATGATTTTATATTATGCTATATTAATATTGTACTATTATTATAGTACAAATATACAAGAACAAATTATTCCACAAAAACTTTTTATGAAAATTTTTAAGGTGCATGGATGAAATTTTTTGGAGAAATCGTATACAGGAATTCATACAGTGAAAGTAATCGATTGATACTTAAAGGGTAGAGTAAGTCCTGAATTGGTTACGAAAGTATGTCTTTTTGTGATCTTTTCGTGGATCATCCCGAAATCCTGAGTGGAGAAATCGTATCTTAGTGGCAGAAGGAA
>OGRT01002323.1_pt1 | contig 10643 bp, 6 predicted proteins | sample 1553581 | NCBI WGS metagenome assembly OGRT01 (sample SAMEA2580113, study PRJEB22360) | human gut metagenome | biome: human gut; feature: human-associated habitat; material: faeces | place: Denmark | collected 2008/2010
TTAAAGTTTTTCTATTATGAACAAAAAATTTTTAAGTGCAATCCTGTTCGGAGCCTTGATGGTTTCTTCAACAGGAACATTTGTATCTTGTAAAGACTATGATGATGACATAGACAATTTGCAGGAACAAATTAACAAACTGGCGACTAAGGAGGACATGACTTCTCAGATCGCTACTTTGCAGGCTGCTTTAACTACTGCCGCAAAAGATGCAAGCGATGCTCTTGCTAAGGCAACTGCCGCTGAAACTGCTGCAAAAGCTGCTGGTGATGCTGCCGCTGCTGCAAAAGCCGCTGCAGACAAGGCTGTTGCAGATGCAAAGGCAGAAGCGATCAAAGCTGTTCAAGCAGAAATTGCGACATTAAAAAAGGAAGTAGAAGAATCCACAGATGCTGCATTAAAAGATATGGCAGAGAAAGTTGATGCTGCTACTAAGAAAGTAGAAGACATTGTAGGCAAGATTGCTGATATGGTTACTAGTGTAGAACTGGTGGCTTCGTATTCTGCTAATCCTACAGGCGATGGACTGACTTTTTCTACTGCTATTGAAAAAGAAAACGTATTTAGTGAAGGTATTACAAATGCTATAACATTTACTAAGGGTAAACAAGTTCAGACTGGTGACAAGTTTGTAGTACGTGTATCTCCGACAAATGCGGTTCTTACTCCTGATATGATTTCTTTGACTAATAGCCAAGGACAGAACTTGAATGAATTTTTATCTGTTCAGAAAGTTGAGAAATATAATGGATTATTAAGCCGTGCGGCAGGAAACAACGGATTGTGGGAAGTTACAGTTGCTTTGAAGAATTATGATGAAAAAGCTTTTTCTGCTGTAACAGAAACCAAAGTTGGCAATGATACTGAATCTATTCTCTTTGCTGTACAGGTAAATAACACCTTGTCTACTGCTGAAACAAGAGAAGTTATTTCATCTTATGACTTAACTTTGGATTGGACTGAATATGTAGGTGAAAAGTCTTTAAACTATTTTGTTGATGCAACAAACGTCAAGGATATTCATAATCGTTTCACTAAAGCAGAAGATGGTACTAATGTAACATATAAAGAATTAGCTTGGAAGAGTGATGCGGCTACTACCATTATTCCTTTAGATAAGGTTAATACAAATGTTAAAATAGATAACATAGACGACCGTCAAGATAAAAAATCATATCCTGCAGTACAAGGAGAGGCTATCAAAATTGCTTTGTCTACAGCCGATGATAAAGTAACAGCTCCGGTAAATATCCGTGGTATTTATGTAGTTTTAGATAAGGCTAATGCGGTAGAATCTGCACCGTCTGAATTGAATGCATGGAATAGCTATACTTATTCTGGTTTGAATACAGTGGTTGAAGGTACTTCTACAGAAATTACCATCAACAGCACTACGGCTATTAATGATGTTATTGGTTTCCGTGTATATGCTGTAAACTTTGATGGTACTTTAGTTGATCCTGATGGTAAAGCGTTTTATGTGCAGTTAGGTAATGCTGCTACAGATTGGAATGCTACTGCCACTACTGTTACTGCACTTAATCCGACTGACAAAGCTGTTACTGCCACTCAGTCAGATAAGGTTGCTGTGTCTTTGACTAAGTTAACTGCTCCGACTGCTGCTACTTGGACTACAGACAAGGTTAATAATGTAAATCCTGCATTCAATGCTATCTTTGTTGATGCTAATAATAATGTACTGTACAATACAGCTGCTCCAAATACATTCCCGGCAGATTTCAGCAAGGTTGCCAAAGTTTATACTGTTCCGACTGTTGATGACTGGACCAAGTATGAAGATAACAAAACTTATAATGGAACATTGACTATCAAGAATGCTTCAGGACATGTATTAGCCACTATGAAAGTTTCTATGACTAAGGTATTGCCTAATACTATTCCTGCGGGATTCTCTGTTAAAACTGCACAGGTTACTGATGGCATCTATAATTGTTACATGATTCCTATGAATGACGCCAATGGTATCGCTTGGACAGCTGAAACAGCTACAAAGGGTTCTATGAAGATGTCTGAAGTATTCAACTATGGTACAGGTGCTGCCGCTAACTATAACATAACATTCGCTACATCTAAGAAGGATGGAAATAAAGACGTTGCTGTAGTAGTTGCCGGAGACAAAACGTTGGAAGTTGTTAAAGATTACATCAACAACTCAGTTAAACATACCACTACAGTGGTTTACAACTATGGTAAGATTTCTTCAATGAAGAATTCTGAAGGTGGTTATGATGATGTAACTAGAGAAGCTGAAAGATTTGAAACTATCTACAACTGTATTTATAATAGCACTTATACTTGGGCATGGGCTACTCGCGAACAATTAGGCGCTCCGTATACTGATAAGGATGGCGACGGTAATTATACCACTGCAATGCCGTCTACAAAATTAACTTATGGTACAGATCGTCTTGACTTTGCTGCTGACAGCTTCATTTTTGGAACAAGTGCTAAAGATAGCAGATATAGCAGACTGTTAAGTACACCTTATGAATCAAGTCTGATTATTACAGATGCGACTTTGACCAGTGATGCAAATGGTGAAGAAGAATACTTTGATGTAATTATAGATAATAAGCATATTACAGGTTTCAAGGCTACTGCTTTGTCTTCTGAAACGAATCCGACTGCTGCTGTTCCTTCTACATTGACTATCAAGTGCAAGGATATGTATGGTCACGATGTAATAATTAAAGTTGCTATGACTGTTAACAAACGATAACATAGAAGAATAGATTATGCTTTAAATGTATATTCTTTCTATTACTCTATAAAGAACGAAGGTGTGTCAAAATGCACACCTTCTGTTTTTTACGCACAAAGCCCCGACTTTCACAAGCTGGGGCTTTGTTATTACCTAAAGACTTTGTATCTTTAAGCATAAGTTCTTTACTATGACAAAGATACATTTTCGTCCTTACAATCCCAACCAAACCGTTCTTTTTCCTCAAAGAATTGATGAGGATATTGCAGAAAACGATCCGGTGCGCATGGTTGACGCCCTGGTTGAGGGCTTGAATCTTGAAAGTTTCAGAAAGCTGTATAAGGAATGCGGGCGCAGCCCTTACCACCCCAGAATGATGCTCAAGGTCATTCTGTATGCCTATATGAACAACATCTACTCCTGCCGGAAAATCGAAAAGCTCCTTCACCGTGACATCCATTATATCTGGCTGGCCGGATATGAGAAACCAGATTTCATTACCATCAACCGTTTCCGCAACCGGGTGAAGAAGGAAATCAACGAGGTGTTTACGCAAACCGTAGTTCTTCTCTCTTCCAAAGGCTTCATCAGCCTGAATGTGGAATACATTGACGGGACAAAGATCGAATCCAAAGCCAACAAGTACACTTTCGTCTGGCGAAAAACGGTTGAGCGGAACCGTGAACGCCTGATGAAGAAGATACATGTCCTGTTAGGGCAGATAGACGATGTCATTGCCCGGGAGAAGTCATCAGAGAACAATGAGGAGGTTGGGTTCACTCCGGCCATGCTGGCTGAAATGGCAGGAGAATTGCGTCATGCACTGGAACAGGTTTCCGAGCCATCCGCGAAAGAGGAAAAGACTGAACTGAAAAAGAAACGCAAACAGTTGAAGGAACTGGAAGAACACAGGGACAAACTACAGGAATACGACTGCCATCCGGAAACGCTGCAAGAGAGGAATTCCTATTCCAAGACGGACAAGGACGCTACTTTTATGAGAATGAAGGAGGATGCCATGCGCAACGGACAGACGAAGCCCGGTTACAACCTTCAAATCGGCACCGAAAATCAGTTCATCACCGATTTTGCACTCTTCCCGAACCCTACGGATACACTGACCCTGATTCCTTTCCTGCAATCTTTTTCAAACAGGTATGACCGGATGGCCCATACGGTGGTTGCCGATTCCGGCTATGGCTCCGAAGAGAATTACCGCTTCATGTCCGAAAACGGCATGGAAGCCTACGTAAAGTACAACTACTTCCACATGGAGCAGCGGCCGAGATTCAAACCGGACCCGTTCAAGGCCGAAAACTTCTACTACAATGAAGAACATGACTTCTGCATCTGCCCTATGGGGCAAAGGATGCGGAGGATAGGCACCAGGAATGTGAAAACCGCATCCGGATATGTCAGCGAAAATGCACGGTACAGAGCTGTCAGGTGTGAAGGCTGTCCCCTGCGATGCCGCTGTTTTAAAGCAAAAGGAAACAGGACGATAGAACTGAATCATAGGCTTAGACAATACAAGCGGAGAGCCAAAGAACTGCTCTGCTCTGAGAAAGGACTGAAACACAGAGGGCAGAGATGCATAGAACCGGAGGCCGTGTTCGGACAAATTAAAAACAATATGAACTACAAACGTTTCCGACATTTTGGAAAGGACAAGGTCTTCATGGACTTTGCCTTCCTAGCCATTGCCTTCAATATAAAAAAGATGTGTGCAAAACTGACAAAAGAAGGTATGAACTGGCTGATTAGACTGTTTTATAAGCTTACAACTGCTGTTTTTAGATGCTGGGAACACATAAATCAAAGAAATCTTCAAAAGATCGCAGCTTAAAGAAAATGAACAGATTTGTATAGTGATGAACAAAAAAGAGGTGCATCGTGCATTACGACACACCTTCTTGTTGATTTATATCTATATAAACCTATAATTTAAATTAGATATTCAAACTTTTGATATCAATTTGATTGAATGTAGATAAAATATAAAGAACAAGTCTGATGAATCCTCAAATTCAATAAATTGACTCATGGCCATCACAATCTATTTGGCTATTCATGCCACCGTTATTGCTTATTCTAACTCTTCAAAAGAGTAGGAACAGCGTGCAGGCAAAAGATCAGTCCATGAATTACTATCGATAGCATCTCACAGAGAAATGGTATATTTCAGTCCTTTATCGGGAGCCACAATAAAGTTCGTTACCTCGAAATTTACATCGCCACCTTTGATACCCTGTTTAAACCCGATACGGACAGTGTAACGCGTATGTGGCTTTAAGGTCATATCCCGGAAATACACCAATAAAGTGTCATGCGCTGTCTTTTTCAGTTTCAAAACAAGATCCGTCACATTGGTGATAGAGAGCGTCACTCCTTGCTCATTACGACTTACCTCTTCAATCTTCACGCACTTTTCAAAAAAGGGACGAAGCAAGTCTTCTCGTCCTATCAGCAACTCATGAAAATAAGCAGCAGTACGGCGATTGTCTAAAGCTTCGCGGATACCTTGCAAAGAGCGTTCCTTCGCAAAGACAAACGTCATGGTACGGTGTTCTCCTTTCTCAAAGTCGTAATCAGTCTGAATCGGCTGATGAATATCGGAAGTACCGATCATCGTAAGGTTTTTATCCAAACACCACTGAATGGCTTCAGGCATATACAAATGACCGTTTGCCACTTCGATACCGTGCATACAGCCTTCTTGATAGAGTGCTGTATGTTCTGGCCACCACTTGGTCGTATCCGGTTGTTGACTATCCCATCCGGGATGGTTCCAAAACATAAAAGCGCCCTGCTTTTTGGCTTCACGAAAAGCATCCTTGTAGTCTTTTTGTTCCAATGGATTGGAATCAGACAAGAAGATGGCATTAAAGTGTCCGGGTGCCATGGCTCGCGTAATCTCACTGCCCTTAATCAAAAGTATCCCCAACTTCTCAGCTTGTTCCCGACAAAGGTCGAACGAACGGTTATGATCCGAAACAACATCCTGTTTGTGAGGGCGGTACTCAATATGTTCTGTCAGTGAAATGGCATCCAGTCCATCCCGGTAGGCTTCATCTACACGCACGGTAGGCCAAACCAGACCATCGGAGAACACAGAGTGCATGTGAAAGTCACACTTCAACGTGGTATATCCGTCCAAATCAGGAACCTGAATTTCATTCCGGCGTTGCGCCTGTCCACTCATCAAGCAAGTGGTCAAAAGGAATGCACTCACCAATACTTTCTTTACTTCCATATAATCTATTAATTTAAATGATGAATTTACTATTTCCAAGCAGGGTTTAGAGGCAATAAAGCAGGATTATCCGCATACCGACAAAGTTCCATTTGGCTGATTACTGAATGCTCCATCAATCCACATCCTCTCCAAAAAGACATTGGCGCAGCGACGGATAAAAGTGGCACACTACCCATGCCGGAAAGGACTTTTGCTCTATGATTCATGTATTTGATGATATATGCCTGTTATTGATATGGTGGCAAAAATACCGGCATCATATTACATAGCAGTTAAGTGGCAGAAACGTTTCAATGACAAAATAAAGTACGTTTTTTTACATTAATCGATTACAATCCACCTACCCGGAACCTCTCCCCGAACTCCTCATACTTGGCAACGATACCTTAATATATACGAGCGGTCATCTTTGACTTACCGGTTTTTTTATGTAACATTTTCTTAACGCTTTCGAATTTGGAACTTAACCAGTTTCGCTTTCCCTGTAATACGGATATGCCTTACTTTGCGACCGTTTTTAAGAGTTATTGACTACTTGTCAACAAAGGATTTTTAGTTATTAAATATTGTTATATGAAATTACGTTACTTACAGATTGCATCGTCTATCTGTATTACATGCTGTCACTTAGGGATGTCTCATCCTGCTCTTGCATCACAGACTTACAGCAAGATGTTGACCAAAGAGTATGTTGTGACAAAGAAGAATGTCAACGGTACCATTGTTGACAAGGATGGAAACCCACTGATTGGAGTAACCATCTTTGAGAAAGGTACAGACAACGGATGTATCACAGATTTCAATGGCCAATACCAGCTCTCGCTATCCAATCGGGATGCTGTCATTGTCATCTCCTACGTTGGATACAAGACACAGGAACTGAAAGGAGACCAGCTGGTCGAGAAAATTGTGCTCGAAGAAGATGCAGTTGCGCTGGATGAGTTGGTCGTTGTCGGATACGCCGTCCAGAAAAAGAAAGAACTGACCGGTTCAACCTCCTCACTCAAGGCCAGCGACAAAAAGCTTTCGGTAACAACCAGCTTGGACCAGATGATGCAAGGTAACCTGAGCGGTGTAAACATTACGAACGCATCAGGTATGCCCGGTGGAGCTGTCCGTGTCAGCATCCGTGGTGTAGGGTCTATCAACGGCTCAAACGAACCATTGTTCGTCATTGACGGTATACCTGTAAGCAACTCGGACAATTCAGGCGTCAACGGACGCTTTGGTGGTAGCGTGCAGAATCCGCTGTCCATGCTCAATCCCAACGACATCGAGTCAATAGACGTACTGAAGGATGCAGCGGCAACGGCCATCTATGGTTCGAGAGCTACCAACGGTGTTGTGATGGTCACCACCAAGAGAGGAAAGAAAGGCCAACGGACAACCGTAAATCTTAGTGCTTCATACGGTTTGCAGTCACTTCCCAAGGAAATCGAAATGGCTGACTCGGATCTTTACCTTACTGTTCGTAACGAAGCCGTCAACAACTACAATACCCAAAACAACCTGAAACCGGGAGACAACCTCTACAAGACTCTGGAAGTCAACCCCCGTCCGGGACAACCCGATACAGACTGGATCGATCTCATTACTCACGACCAAGCAGCCGTACAAAACTACGAGGTTTCGGTTTCCAGCGGTAGCGAAAAGACGCGTTTCTACTCTTCTTTGGGATACTTCGACCAGGAAGGTATTATCCTTACGAACCGATTCCGGAGATATTCACTCCGCACCAATGTCGACCACGACATCTCCAACGCCTTCCAGACTGGGGTGTCCATTGCACTCAGCAAAACCATTAACAACCGCGTTCCCAATGACAACGTCGGCAACGGCATCTTTACACGCTCCATCGAGCAGCGGCCGTTTGATGTGCCGTTCAAAGAAGATGGAAGATACATGATTGGAGGCGTGGATATTCCACGACACAACGGGATCCAGGTCCTAAATGAACAAAAGTCCAAAAACGAATGGTACAGAGTGCTGGCCAACGCCTACCTGACCATCAAACTGTTGGAAGGACTGGAATACAAGCTCAGCCTGAGCGGAGACATCCGCTATTCAAACGACTATCTGAAGCTGACTAAGGACCATCCCTACGGCAGTCCGAAAGGTGAGATTACAGACTATCGTTCGATGATGCAGAATTATCTGATCGATAATACATTGACTTATACCAAACAGATCAAGGACTTCAATTTCACGGCATTGGGAGGGTACTCCATGCAAGAAATCAACACAGATGCCAGTTCTATTGTCGGCAAGGACTTCCCGTCTTCACAATTTGACTACATCAACGCGGCAGGTAGAATCAACAGCGCTTCTACCACCGGAGGAAAGAATCGACTCATCTCTACCTTCTTCCGATTGAACATGGGTTATGCGGACAGATACCTTTTCACCTTCTCTATCCGTGCAGACGGTTCATCCAAGTTCGCTGACGGTAACCAATGGGGTACCTTCCCATCGGTGTCAGGTGCTTGGCGCATCAGCAACGAATCCTTTTTTCCAAAAGACGGAATCATCTCGGACCTGAAGCTGCGTGCCAGCTGGGGTATGACCGGTAACCAGGAAGGAATTGGAAACTATGACTCCCGTTCACTGGCAAATGGCGGACACAACTACAACGGCCAGGACGGCATTGCTATCACCACCCTGGCCAATCCGGACTTGAAATGGGAAAAGTCCGACCAGACAAACATCGGTCTGGACCTGTCGCTGTTCAATGACAGAGTCACTGTCGGTATGGACTATTTCATCAAGAACACGAAAGACTTGCTTTATGACCGCCCGCTGCATACTACAACTGGATTCTCATCCATTACCCAAAACATCGGCAGCATGCGAAACACCGGTTTCGAATTCAATGTAGAGATCCATGTACTCGGTTACACTCGCTAGGGCAGTGTTTGCGCCTAAAAAAAGAGCATAAGCCGAAACCATACCAACCTTAACGATATGGTTACAGTCTGAAATAACTTTTTTGTAGGAATTAAAATCCATAATTTACTTTAATTTAATCATTAGTATTTAATTTAAGATCAGATGGCTTCAAGCCACGGGCAGTATTATTTCCAGAACTGCCCTACGTTACGCTACAATAGGTCGTTTTACATAGGCATTTTATAATTTATAAGTTACACAATTTATAAGATGATAATTTTTTTACTTTCGTAATCAATTTGATAGTCAAAGTGATTGGTTTCTTTCAGTACTCGTATGATGTGTTCCAGTCCATCTTTGGCACGGAACTTACCGGTACAGTAGGGTGATTTTCTTGTTAAAGAAGAATTTCTGATTTGGAATTCAATATCATAGTATTCTTGCAGTTTGTCAAACACTTCCAATAGAGGTTCGTTGAAATAGAGTATTCCTTTGCGCCACAGATAATTATTAGCATTTTCAATCGGTTTTACCTTTAATACTCCTTGGCATAGCGCTGCACGCTGGTTGGGGGTAAGAATTACAACCGATGATTTTTTTGCATTGGTAGTGACTTCCACTTTACCGTTCAATAGAGCCGCTTCAAATTGAGGAGAATCCTGATAGTCATATATGTTAAAGGAAGTACCTACTGCTTTTACTTGATATTTAGAAGTAGAAACGATAAAGGGATGTTCCTTGTCTGATTTTACTTCAAAGAATCCTTCACCGTCAAGTTCTACCATGCGTTTTTTTCCGTTAAATTTCGAGGGGAAGGTCAGAGTGCTGCCGGAGTTCAGCCATACCTTGGATCCGTCGGCCAGCATTATTTCTACATGCTGGCCGGTTGGTACATGAATTTGGTGTTGTAATTCGTGGTGGGTTGTTTTCTGCCAGTTCAAAAAGAAGTGCAAAGCAAAACCCAGCACAAAGATAGCTGCTACTTTCATGAAAGATATGACATAATGTTTCCACGGGAGGGCTTTAGTTTTTTTGGGGAAGGCAACCTCTGTCTGTTCGGGTATGTCCTCAATCCAGTAACTCACTTCAAACAGACGACAAAGCTGTTGGTAGTAACGTTGGTGTTCTATCTTCGCTTCTATCCATTCGGTAATTTGCTGAGCTTCTTCATCCGAAACCTCTCCTTTGAAATAAGCTATTAATAATTCGTCGTCCATATTTTTTTATTGTTTGTAATAATGGCGACTGAAAGAAGGGGATCTATAGTGCTGGCCTAGAAAGATTAACCTATATTAACAAATTTATCCTTCATTGATAAGTTCCGTCAAACAGAGCCAGATTAAGATAGGAAGGTAGTCTTTGAGAGCAATACGAAGTTCTTTAAGGGCCTTGTTCATGTGATAATCTACACCTTTGACCGAAATACCTAGTATTTGGGCAATTTCCTTTCCCGATTTATTTTCAAAGCGGCTCATGATGAATACCTTTTGAGTTTGTTTCGGTAATTGGTTAAGAGTTTTCATTACGATAGATTTGATTTCCTGTGAGAAAATATAGCTGGGGTTACAGCCTTCCAAGTTTGAGATTCGGATAGCCAGTTCACGCTGTTTCCATTGTATAAGATCATCTTTGGTATTTTCTCGTCGTACTTGTGTCTTGAGATAATCCAGCGATTTATGTTTCACGATGGTGATAAGGAGAGTCATGGGATTATCAACCGATTCCACCTTCATGGTTTCGAGCAATTGCAGGAAGGCATCCATAGTAATGTCTTCAGAA
>OGRT01002328.1_pt1 | contig 10596 bp, 10 predicted proteins | sample 1553581 | NCBI WGS metagenome assembly OGRT01 (sample SAMEA2580113, study PRJEB22360) | human gut metagenome | biome: human gut; feature: human-associated habitat; material: faeces | place: Denmark | collected 2008/2010
ACCGCCTGCGCGGAGGGCGTGGGCAGAGTCCATGCCGCTGCCGCCGCCGACGGCAAGGATGAAGTCAACGCCTTCCTTTTTGCACAGGTCGATGCCCTGATAGACGAGGGAGAGATGCGGATTGGGGACGACGCCGCCAAGCTGGACATGCGCGACGTTCGCCGCGTTGAGGGACGCTTCGATCTGGTCGAGCAGGCCGCTGCGGCGCGCGCTCTGGCCGCCGAAATGAATCAGAACCTTTTTGCAGCCCTGCGCGCGGACGAGGTCGCCGACCTGCTTATGGGTATCTTTGCCGAAATAGACGTGGGTAGGGGTGTAATAGCTGAAATTGCTCATGAAGAAAAACCTCCTCATCGGTGTGTTAAGCGTTGATTTCGGAAATGGAAAAGACGAACGGGCGCGAAAAAGGCAGACGGCTCTGGCGGACGACGATTTTGGAATCCGTCACGGCGACCGCGAGCTGAACGGGTTTTCCGCGCTTTTGGGCGACGAACACAGAAGTCGGCCCGTCGGACGGCAGATGGCCCGCTGCCTTGGTGCGGGAGAGCAGGTCGAGCACCTGCTGGCGAGTGAGTTTCATAGACAACCTCCTAAGACCCATACATTGCGAACATTTCGACGGTTTCATGCGTTTTCCTGCCGAACGGGATTGATTTTTTTCGACGATTCAAGTATGATGGGGGACGATGGGGACGATTGAGGCTCCGCCTCAAACTCCGCCAGCAACCTGAGGTTTCTGGACTTCCCATTTTTCATTTATCACTTTGCGATAAATGAATGGAAAAGATTCGGTCTATAAGCGCGAAGCGAAGAAGGGAGTCTGAGGGACTTGTCCCTCAGGCGGGTTTGGGCGGCAGCCCGAAAGAAAGGATGCTTTTGATGGATATCAGGCAGGAAGCGCTGAAAAAGCACTACGAATGGAAGGGTAAGCTGGAAATCGCGCCGCGAACCCATGTCACCAACAGCGAAGAACTCTCGCTCGCATACACGCCGGGCGTGGCCGAGCCGTGTCTCGCGATTCGCGATGATTACGAAAAGAGCTATCTGCTCACGCGGCGGGCGAACATGGTCGCCGTGATTACGGATGGCTCGGCGATCCTCGGCCTGGGAGACATCGGCCCGGAGGCGGGCATGCCGGTGATGGAAGGCAAATGCGTGCTGTTCAAGGAATTCGCGGGCGTGGACGCGTTCCCGCTGTGCGTGCGCACGAAGGACGTGGACGAGCTGGTGCGAACCATCTACCTGATTTCCGGCAGTTTCGGCGGCATCAATCTGGAAGATATCGCCGCGCCGCGCTGCTTTGAGGTGGAGCGCAAGCTGAAGGAAATCTGCGACATTCCCGTCTTCCACGACGACCAGCACGGGACGGCGGTTGTCGTTGCGGCGGCGCTGCTCAACGCGCTGAAAGTTGTCGGCAAGACGATGGAGACGGTAAAGGTGGTCATCAACGGCGCGGGAAGCGCGGGCGTGGCCATCGGCAAGCATTTGATGAACCTCGGCGTAAAAGATCTGATTATGGTGGATCGGTTCGGCATCATCTGCGAGGGCATGGAGGGGCTGAACCCCGCGCACGAAGAGATGAGCCGCAAGACGAACCCACGCCATATCACCGGCACGCTGGCCGACGCGATGCGCGGGGCGGATGTGTTCATCGGCGTGAGCGCGCCGGGCGTGGTGACGCGCGAGATGGTCGCGAGCATGAACGAGGGCGCGTGCGTGTTCCCGATGGCGAACCCCGTGCCGGAAATTCATCCGGATGAAGCGCTGGCGGCGGGCGCGGCCGTCGTCGGAAGCGGAAGAAGCGATTATAAGAACCAGATCAATAACGTGCTCGCTTTCCCCGGCATTTTCCGCGGCGCGCTGGACTGCCGCGCGAAGGATATCAACGAGGCGATGAAAGTTGCGGCCAGCTACGCGATTGCGAATCTGGTTGCCGACGACGAACTGAGCGCGGATTATATCATCCCCAAGGCGTTTGATAAGCGCGTCGGCCAGGCTGTTGCCGAAGCTGTGGCGAAGGCCGCAAGGGAAACGGGCGTGGCGCGGATTTGACGCGCGGCCGCGGCTGAAGAAAAAACGGACGGAATTTGACCTACTTTGTTTTTTCTCCCGAAATCCTTGTTTTTTCTCGAAAAACGGTGTACAATATGCCTTTGGAATCGGGCAGACTGCGGAGATGCGCCGCATCGGTGTGAACGGATGCGCGTAAACAGATGTGTGATCTGTATAAGAGGACGCACGATGCGCCCCTACAACGCTGCTCGAATCTGCCAACAGGGAGAAATGCCCCACACCTTATCAATCCGCCAGTAAACGGCTTGCGCAGCAAGCCGTGAAGTGGGAGTTCCAAGAACCTCAGGTTCTTGGCAGGGTTTGGGACGGAGTCCCAAGCGTACCCTCGTAACCCCAAACGTAAACCCATAAGGAGATGCTTACCATGACGAAAATTGATATTTTTTCCGGCTTCCTCGGCGCGGGTAAAACGACGCTGATTAAGAAGCTGCTTAAAGAGGCGCTTTCCGGCGAGAAAGTCGTCCTCATTGAAAACGAGTTCGGCGAAATCGGTATTGACGGCGGCTTCATGAAGGAAGCCGGTATTCAGGTGACGGAGATGAACTCCGGCTGCATCTGCTGCTCGCTGGTGGGCGACTTCGGCAAGGCGCTCCGTCAGGTTATCGACCAGTATCATCCGGATCGCATCCTCATCGAGCCGAGCGGCGTCGGCAAGCTCTCCGACGTCATCCGCGCCGTCGAGGGCGTGGAGAAGGATATCCCGGAAGCCGAGATGGGCAGCTTTGTGACCGTCGCGGATGCGGGCAAGTGCCGCATGTATGTCAAGAACTTCGGCGAATTCTTCCTCAACCAGATTGAATACGCCGGCACCATCCTGCTCAGCCGCACGCAGGGCATGAGCCAGGAGAAGCTGGAGGCCGTCGTCGCGCTGCTGCGTGAGCACAACGCCAAGGCGCGCATCATCACCACCCCGTGGGATGAGATCAGCGGCGAAACCATCCTTGCGGCGATGCAGGACGATCACGACCTCGCGGCGGATATGCTGGCGACGGTGCTGGCCGAGCATCACGACGACGATGACGACGACGAGTGCTGCCACCATCATCACCATGACCACGACGATGATGACGACGAATGCTGCCACCATCATCATCACCACGACCACGACGACGATGATGAGGACGAGCACGAGCATCATCACCACGACCATGACGACGATGATGAGGACGAGCATGAGCATCATCACCATGACCACGATGATGAGGAGCATGAGCACCATCATCATGATGATGAGAACGGCGTGTGCAGCTGCGGCCATCATCATCACCATCACGGCCACGACGCGGACGAAGTGTTTGTCTCCTGGGGCACGGAGACAGTGCGCAAGTTCGGTGAGGACGAGCTTTCCGCCATGCTCTCTCAGCTGGACGGCGGCGAATACGGCCTTGTGCTGCGCGCGAAGGGCATCGTTCCCTGCACCGACGGCGGCTGGATTCACTTTGACTACACGCCGGGCGAGCAGAACATCCGCAAGGGTCCGGCGGACTACACTGGCCGCCTGTGCGTGATCGGCAGCAAGCTCGTGGACGAGAAGCTGGCGAAGCTCTTCGGCGTTGCCTGATCGGAGGAACGAGATGGCCATTCCGGTTTACATGTTTGCCGGTTTCCTGGAAAGCGGCAAGACTTCCTTTATCGCCAGCGTGCTTCAAGATCCCGGATTCACGCGCGACGAAAACACGCTGATCATCCAGTGCGAAGAGGGCGAGACGGAATACGAACCCGATATGCTCAAGAAGACGCACAGCGTCGTGGAGTGCATCGAGGACGAGGACGAATACAACGGCGATACGCTGCGCGCGTTTGTGCGCAAGCATCATCCCGATCGCGTGATTATCGAGATGAACGGCATGTGGGATCTCGACGCGGCGATTGAGCGCACGCCCAAAGTGCTGGAAATCTATCAGATCATCACGACGGTGAACGCCGAGACGTTTGACCTGTACGCCAAGAACATGGGTCAGCGGATGCTTCAGCACATCACGGATGCGGACATGGTGGTGTTTAACCGCGCGACGGAGGAAACACGCCAGCTCATCCGCGACCGCAATGTGCGCAGCATGAACCCGCAGGCGTCGCTCTACTTCGAGAACGACGACGGAACGAGCGAGGATTACGGCGCGGGTATGCCGCCGCCCTATGACATGGACGCCCCGGTCGTCGAGATTGAGGATTATCAGTTCGGCATCTTCTATCTGGATGCGTCCGAAAACCCGGAGAACTACGACGGCAAGACCGTGCGGTTTAAGGGTTACATCTACCGCGGCCGCAACATCGGCAAGGACGAATATGTGCCGGGCCGCATGGGCATGGTCTGCTGCGCGGAGGACGTGCGGTTTGTCGGCTTCATTGCCAAGGCGAACGGACTGCCGATTCCTCAGCCGAAGACCTGGCAGATGATCACCGCCGAGGTGAAAGCCGAAGAGCGCACGCAGTACAAGGGCGTCGGCCCGGTGCTCTACGTCACCAAGCTGGAGCCGTGCGAGCCGCCGAAGGAAGAAGTCGTTACGTTTAACCAATAACAATTTCCTCTTTCCTTTTGAATGGTTTTATGCTATAATCGATTCGTCTTCAGGGCGGGGCGAAATTCCCGACCGGCGGTAGAGTCCGCGACGGGCCGAAAAGGCTTGTGATTCGGCGAAATTCCGAAACCGACAGTATAGTCTGGATGGAAGAAGACGGCAAGGATTTTGCTATGCTTTCACAGCGCCCAAGGACATGTTCTTTGGACGCTGTTTTTTTAATTGGAGGAATCAATCGGTGACAAATGTTGAGGAAAATCGCATTATCGCCAGCAATCTGTGCTACTGCTATCCGGAAGCGCAGAAAAACGCGGTGGATGATGTGAGCATGCGCGTGAAGAAGGGCGAGTTTCTGGCGATTCTCGGCCACAATGGCAGCGGCAAATCGACGCTGGCCAAGCTCTTTAACGCGCTGTATGTGCCGGGGAGCGGCACGGTTTGGGTCTGTGGCATGGATACGAAGGACGACGACCTCGTTTTCGATATCCGTCAGCACGCGGGCATGGTTTTCCAGAACCCGGACAACCAGATTGTCGCGACGGTTGTGGAAGAGGATGTGGCTTTCGGCCTTGAGAACAACGGCGTGCCGCCCAGGGAAATCCGCGTGCGCATCGACGAGGCGCTGGAAGCTGTCGGCATGACGAAATACGCCAAGAAAGCGCCGCACATGCTTTCCGGCGGCCAGAAACAGCGCGTCGCCATCGCGGGCGTGCTGGCGATGAAGCCGGACGTGATTATCCTCGATGAATCGACGGCGATGCTCGATCCCAGCGGACGGCGCGAGGTGATGAACACTGTGCACCGGCTGAACGAGGAAGAGGGCATCAGCGTCGTGATCATCACGCACTACATGAGCGAAGCCGCAACGGCCGATTACATGATCGTGATGGACGACGGCAAGATCGCGTTGAGCGGTACGCCGCGCGAGGTCTTTACCAAGGTGGAGAAAGTGCGCGCGCTGGGGCTTGACGTGCCGCCGATGACCGATCTGGCGCACAGCCTGAGACAGGACGGCGTGGACGTGCGCGCGGACGTGCTGACCGTGGACGAGATGGTGGAGGAAGTATGTCGATTGTCATCGAACATCTGAATTACGTATACATGCAGGGCGGGCCGTATGAGACAAAGGCGCTGGACGACGTGAGCCTGACGATTCACGACGGCGAGTTTGTCGGCCTCATCGGCCACACCGGCAGCGGCAAATCCACGCTGGTGCAGCACCTCAACGGTCTGATTTTGCCCACGAGCGGCCAAATTACCGTGGACGGCATGGATTTGGCGGACAAGAACACGGACAAGCGCGCCATCCGCCGCCGCGTCGGGCTGGTCTTCCAGTATCCGGAAAACCAGCTGTTTGAAGAGACGGTCGCCAAGGATATCGCCTTCGGCCCGAAGAACCTCGGACTGGACGAGGCGGAAATCGACCGTCGCGTGCGCACGGCGATGCGCCGCGTTGCGCTGGATTACGACAAGCTTTCTCAGCGCTCGGTGTTTGAGCTTTCCGGCGGCCAGATGCGCCGCGTGGCGATCGCGGGCGTTTTGGCGATGGAGCCGCAGACGCTGGTGCTGGACGAGCCTTGCGCGGGCCTCGATCCGAAGGGCCGCGAGGAGATTTTGGGGCTGATCAGCGACCTGCACCGGGAATCCGGCGCAACCATCGTGATGGTCAGCCACTCGATGGACGACGTGGCGGCGCTGGCCGAGCGCGTCATCGTGATGAATCACGGCAAGGTGGCGATGGACGGCGCGCCGCGCGAGGTTTTTTCACGGGGCGAAGAGCTGCGCGCCATCGGGCTGGATGTGCCGCAGGCCGTCGAGCTGGCGCAGAAGCTGCGCGAAAAGGGTTTTGATGTGCCGGAGGGCATTTACAGGATCGAAGAAGTCCGCGCGGCGGTTGAAGCCATCGTGGGGAAGGGAGGCCGCCATGCTTAACGACATCACGCTGGGCCAGTATTTCCCCGGCAATTCTCCGATTCACCGAATGGACCCGCGCATGAAGCTGATTTTGACGATTCTCTACATCGTGGGCGTGTTCATCGTGGCGAACCTGCCCGGATACGCGATTGCGCTGGCGTTTCTCTACATCGTGGTGCGCGTTTCCGGCATCAAGTTTTCATATCTGGCGAAGGGCGTGAAGCCGCTTCGATTTATCATCATCTTCACGTTCATTCTGAACCTGTTCTTCGTGCAGGGCGAAACGCCGATTTTCACGCTGGGCTTTTTCACGCTGACAAAGGAAGCGCTGAACAACGCGATTTATTTCGCGCTGCGCCTGATTTTCCTGGTGATGGGCACGTCGGTGCTGACGCTGACGACCAGCCCGGTGCAGCTGACAGACGGCCTTGAACGCATCATGCACCCGTTGGAGAAGATTCACTTCCCGGCGCACGAGCTGGCGATGATGATGACCATCGCGCTGCGTTTTATTCCGACGCTGCTGGAAGAGACGGACAAGATCCAGAAAGCGCAGATGGCGCGCGGCGCGGACTTTGAAAGCGGCAACCTGATTGCCCGCGCCAAGGCGATGATTCCGCTGCTGGTGCCGCTGTTCGTCAGTTCCTTCCGCCGCGCCAACGAATTGGCCATGGCGATGGAGGCGCGCTGCTACCGAGGCGGCGACAAACGCACCCGCCTGCGCGAGCTGAAATACACAAAGCTCGACTTCTACGGCGCGCTCGCCGTGGCGGCGTTCCTCGTTATCATCGTGGCGGAGGGCAGGCTGCTTGGATGAGCTGAAGCTGACGAGCCATCACATTCCCAGTTCGGCGGATCACCCGCCGGAAGGGCAGAAGCGCTTTAAAATGGTCATCGAGTACGACGGCACGGCATACAGCGGCTGGCAGAGGCAGATCAACGGTCCCAGCGTGCAGCAGACGCTGGAAGAAGCGCTGGCCCGGCTGACGGGCGAGAAGATCGGCGTAGTCGGCTCAAGCCGGACGGACGCGGGCGTTCACGCCTACGGCCTGTGCGCGCACTTTGACAGCGCGACACGCGTGCCGCCCGAAAAAATCTGCTTTGCGCTCAACACGATGCTGCCGCCGGATATCCGCATTCGAGATAGCATGCTTGCGCCGGAAGGATTTCACGCGCGGTTTTCCACGTGCGGCAAGGTCTATCGATATACATTCTGCAATGCGCGGCATGCCTGCGCCATCGGCAGGCAATATAAGGCGCATGCGCCCATGCCGATGGACGAGAAATTGATGTGCAAAGAGGCGCAGAGCCTCTGCGGAAAGCATGATTTCGCGGCGTTCGCGGCAAGCGGAAGCGTCGCCAAAAGCACCGTGCGCACGATTTACCGCGCGGAGGTGAGGCGGCAGGGTGAAGACGTGGTTTTTACCGTGCTGGGCGACGGATTTCTCTATAACATGGTGCGCATTATCGCGGGCACGTTGATGGAGGTCGGCACGGGCAAACGCGCGCCGGGCTGCATCGCGCGCGCGATTTCAACCGGAGACCGCTTGCAGCTGGGACAGACCGCGCCTGCCTGCGGACTGGCGCTGATGCGCGTGCTTTATGACGGCGACGAGCAAAAAGCGCTGGAATATTTTGAATGAGAGACAAGCTGACCTCCCCGATTGCGGGGAGGTTTTTTGAAAGCCAAGAACCCGGATGACGGACGCGCGATGCGCGCCTCTGCATGGATTTTGTTGGCGTTCATACGAATTTCAAAGCGGGAGGTGCAGAAACGTCAGGTTTCTGCCGGAGTTTGGGGAAGAGTCTCAAGCTGTTCTCGCCTAAAAACTTGACGATTGCCGTGGGCTGCGTTATTATAATAAAGTTATGAACTCTGCTGCCGCGAAGATACGCGAACGGTTGCAAGGGAAAAAAACAGCATCCCCGCATAGGATAGCCCGGAATAGCGAGACTGTCTGGGGGGATGCGCGTGAATCAGGCGATGGAGCGCAGGGTGCTGCGCGAGGCGGAATATATCGCCGCGACGGGCGCTACGGTGAGAAAGACGGCCAGCGTGCTGGGCGTATCCAAATCGACCGTACATAAGGACATGGAATCGCGATTGGCCGCGTTGTCTGCGCCGCTGCACAAAGAGGTGGCGGCCGTGATGGCCAAGAACAAAGCCGAGCGCCATCTGCGCGGCGGCGAAGCGACGAGAAGACGATACGCGAAGGGGAACGATGGGGCTTCGCCCCAGTCCGGGAAACTCGCATAGTTGCGCAAGCGCTCCTTGCGATTTCCGCCATGCTTTTTCCCGCACAGCGGGCGCATGGCTTCGATCCCCCAGCAGGGAACTGAGTTCCCTGCACCTTCTGCTTCGCTTCGCGCTTATAGTTCGTAGATTAAGCGTGATATAAGAGAAGGAAAAGGAGAACAACGAATGTTTGGCGTGGATGAACTGGGGCTGGATTTGGGCACATCGACCCTGCATATGGTGGTGCGGGGAAAGGGCATTGTGCTCAGCGAACCGGCATATGTGGCTTACGACCGGCAGACCCGCAATGTGGTCGCCGTCGGCGAAGAGGCGCGCCGCATGTATGGCCGCACCCCGGCGGGGCTGATTGTGGAAAGGCCGCTGAGGGACGGACGCATTCGCAGTTTTGACCTGGTGAGCAAGATGCTGCGCTATTTTCTGCGCAAGGTCGTCGGCAAGCGCGCAACGTTCCGCCCGAAACTGCTGCTGGCTCTGCCCGGCGGCATGGCGCCCAGCGAGCGGCAGACGTTGGTGGACGTGATCGTCGATGCGGGCGTGCGGAGCGTTGTGCCGGTGGATGAAGGGGTGGCCAGCGCGATCGGCGCAGGCATGCGCATTGACCAGCCGTATGGACGCATGAACATCGACATCGGCGGCGGGCGGACGAACGTATCCGTATTTTCCTTCGGCCATCAGATTGTCTGGGATATTCTGAACGTCGGCGGAGATCGGTTTGACGACGCGATCATCGACTATCTGCGCAAGAAGCACAACCTGCTCATTGGCGCGCGGACGGCGGAAGAACTGAAAATCGACATCGGATCGGCGCGGATGCGCGGCGTGAAATTGGAAATGGACGCCTGCGGGCGCAGTCTGGTTTCCGGTCTGCCGCGCGCGGTGACGGTGTCTTCCGAAGAGATGATCGAGGCGCTGGATGAGCCGCTGCGCGACCTGATGAGCGCGCTGCACAGGATGATCGAGCGCACGCCGCCGGAACTGGCGAGCGACATTTTCGACGAGGGCATCACCCTGAGCGGCGGCGGCGCGCAGCTCTTCGGGCTGGACGGGGTGATCAGCGATCAACTCAAGATTCGCACGACGCTGGCCGACGAGCCGGATCTCTGTGTGGCGCACGGGCTGAGCGAACTCATCGACGACGAGGATAAATACGAAAACATCGACCTGGTTTCCGGCAGCCGAAGCGATCTGCTGGAGGATGAATAAGACAGACGCGATTTGGACGGAGCTTTACAACGCGGCGAAAGCCGTTTTGAAGCCGCGCGGCGTTTCGAGCATCATCGAGGCGGGTCGTCACGCCGGGCGATTTGACGCCGGAGTGGTGGATATAAAAAGAGTGAACAAAACGGAAAAGGGCATAAAGAAAAAATTGAATTTCAAATCATTTCCAGAGGCGCGGGGAAGGAAAGAACCCCGCGCCGCTTTTCTTTATGCCATAAATGTGATACAATCAATCTATCTTCTTTTTATTTTGCAAAGCGAAGTGAGGGTGCAGGGAAATCATTCCCCTGCTGGGGTTTGGGGCAAAGCCCCAAAACAAAGCTTCAAGTAAGAAACGGAGAGAGGTAACGATATGCGCTACGACGTGCTGCTGTGCGACGCGGATAATACGCTTTTCGATTTTAACAAGGCGGAGGAAAACGCCTTTGCCATGGCCTGCGAAACAATGGGCTTTTCGTCTACGCCGGAATTGCTGGCGACCTATTCCAAAATCAATGAGGCGCTTTGGAAACTGCTCGAACAGGGCGGCATCACGCAGGACGTGCTGCGCGTGCGGCGGTTTGAACAGTTTCTGGAAGCGATTCATCGGGAGGACGACGCGCAGATTCCAGCATC
>OGRT01002330.1_pt1 | contig 10589 bp, 12 predicted proteins | sample 1553581 | NCBI WGS metagenome assembly OGRT01 (sample SAMEA2580113, study PRJEB22360) | human gut metagenome | biome: human gut; feature: human-associated habitat; material: faeces | place: Denmark | collected 2008/2010
TTTCATCCGCTGACGGAGGAAGCCTGCCAAAAGCGCCTGATTGCCCTCGGCCAATCGCCGGAGATGGCGAAGAAAAAGGCGCGCATAGCGGAAGGATGCGTCGGCCGCGCGCTGGAAATCGACGACGGTCAGCTCGATTTGCGCATGGAGCTGACGCATAACGTGTTTTCGGTTCATCATCCGGCGGACGCGCTGGGCGTGGTGAACCTGTATAAGGAGGATAAGGAACGGCAGAAGCTCGTGCTGGATACGCTGGAAATCGCGCTGCGCGATATACTGGTGCAGCAGGCGGGCGGCGCGTCCGTCGCGGACGCGGGCTATGCGCGGGAGGCGCTGGACTATGCGTCCCGCGTGCCGCTTTCCGGGGGATTGACGCTGATGGAAACGCTGCGCAGGGCGCGCGTCATGCTCGCCAGCAACGTCGCGTTTACATCGGCGTTTGAAACCGTCCTGCTTCAAATATCGGAGGAATATGCCAAATGGCCATGGTGATCAGGGTGCGCTTCAAGCGCGCCGCCAAATTATACGACTTTGACCCCAACGGGCTGGATCTGCACAACGGCATGAGCGTGGTGACGGAGACGGCGCGCGGCGTGGAACTGGGCGAGTGCATGAGCGGCATCATGGATATGCCGGACGAGCGCCTGGTGCTGCCGCTCAAGCCGATCATCCGCATCGCCACCGAGCAGGATCTGGCCACGCAGAAGCGCAACGAGCAGGCGGAAAAAGAGGCGTTTGATATCGCCATCGACCGCATTGCCGAACACAAACTGGAAATGAAGCTGGTGGACGTGGAATACGCGTTCGACCATTCCAAAATCATCTTTTACTTTACGGCCAACGGCCGCGTGGATTTCCGCATGCTGGTTAAGAGCCTGGCGAGCATCTTCAAAACCCGCATCGAGCTGCGCCAGATCGGCGTGCGCGACGAGGCGAAGATGCTCGGCGGCATCGGGCCTTGCGGCCGGCCGATTTGCTGCCGGACGTTTTTGGGCGATTTCACGCCGGTTTCCATTAAGATGGCGAAAGAGCAAAATCTTTCGCTCAATCCGACGAAGATTTCCGGCCTGTGCGACCGCCTGATGTGCTGCCTGAAATACGAACAGGATAACTACGAGCAGACGCGCAAGCGCATGCCGCGCGTGGGCCGCGAGATCATCACGCCGGACGGCGTGGGTGTGATCAATGCGATCAACGTGCTGGAAGAGACGGTGCGCGTGCGCATTGCGGTGGGCGATTCGTTTGAACTGCGCGAGTATCCGATCGACGACTGTCAGCGCCCTGAAAGGGAAGAACGCAAACCGCGCGTCGAAGAGGAAGATCCGGCGGTCGAAGACGAGCAGAGCGCGCCGCAGGGCGAGCGTGTTGAGGCTGCCGCGCAGCCCGCGCCGCAGAGAAAATTTGAGCAGCGTCCGCCCAGAGCGCCGAGAGGCGATCAACCGGAGAGGCCGCAGCGCCCGGAGCGCGGGCCGAGGCCCGAACGCCCACCGAGACCGGAAAGAGGCCCAAGGCCGCCCAGAAAACCGATGGACAGGCCGAACAGGCCGGAACAGTCGGTCAAACCGGAAGCCCCGGAGCAGGCGGAACAGCCGGTTCGTCAACCCGAACAGCCGACCGTTGTGGAGCAAAAGGCGGTTGAAGCCGTCGATGTGCTGGAGATCCGCGAGGACGCAAAGCGGGAAGACCTTTTTTAAAGTTTGTTAGATGTGCATAACAACAGCCTTTGCGCGAAAAACGCTGCAAAGGCTGTTTTTTCTTGGATTCATATCGAAAAACTGGGAATTGAAAATGCGTTTTTCGTCGATTCAGAACCGTAATTTTTCACAAAAACCTTGCATTTCGCGCGCCTTCGTGCTAAAATGTTTTTCGGGAGTGATCCTTAACAAAGGGAGGTGAAATGTATGGCTTATCAGATTTCTGATGACTGCATCTCTTGCGGCGTGTGCGCCAGCAACTGCCCGGTGAGCGCGATCAGCGAGGGTGACGGCAAGTATGTGATCGACGCGGATACCTGCATCGATTGCGGCGCTTGCGCGGAGAATTGCCCGGTGGGCGCTCCGGCTCAGGCTTAATCATTTAGAGCTTGCGGACGTATTCGGTTTGGCCGGATGCGTCCTTTTTGTACTCATGGGAAACTGCGTAAAGGTTGTCCGCGTGTATACAGCTTTGAAGTTTTGCGGACTATGGCGGAAATGCAAGCGGGCTCAGCCCTTTTTTGACGCGTAGGAAACTGCGTAAAGGTTGTCCGCGTGTGTACAGCTTTGAAGTTTTGCGGACTATGGCGGAAATGCAGGCGGGCTCAGCCCGCTTTGTATCTTTCCGAAAAGATGATTTCGGTGTATAATAAATCTGAAATGTGGAAAAGGAGGGAACGCCGTGAAAAAGCCGCGGTTTTCGCTGGGCAGCATCGTGATGCTGCTGGCAACGCTTTTTGTCGTTATCGGTATGGCGGCGTTCCTGACGCTGATTGCAGGGGATGGCGTATACGAACGGACGCGCGCCGTGTTCGGCCTGCTGGCTGATCAGACCGAGGAAGCGACCGCAGCGCCGACCGGCGTTCCGACGGCGTCGCCTATGCCCGAAATCACCGAAGGGCCGACGCCCAGCCCATCGCCGACGGCAACGCCCGCGCTTGAGCCGAAACGATTGACGATTGCTGCCGCCGGCACGATTTACGCCCCGAAGACCGTTCGCGAAAGCGTGCAGGAGGGAACGGATCATTATGATTTTATGACGACCTTCGAGGGGCTTTCCGGCGCGCTGGAAAACGCCGATCTCTCCATCGTCACGCTGGAAACGCTGGCGGCCGGGCGAGAAAAGGGATACGGCAATTACAACACAACGCCGCAGATTCTCGACGCGCTTCGGACTGTCGGCGTGAATTTTGTGTCGCTGGCGACGGAACGCGCGCTGGATAAGGGATACGACGGGCTGGATATCACGGCCAGCGAATTGACCAGCCGCTCGATCGGCTTTGCGGGCGTGTATCCCGACGGCACGAATACGGGCGCGGCGATGGCGAATATCGACGGCGTGCAGGTGGCCGTGCTGGCCTATACCTATGGTCTGAGCGACGAGGGGCGCGAACGCACGCGTGACGACAGCCGCGGCGTGGTCGCGATGATGGACAGTCAGCGCGTGGTGCGCGATATTACGCAGGCGCGCGTGGACGGCGCGAACATCGTCGTCGTTCTGCCGCATTGGGGAACGAAAAACCGCGCGCAGACGCCGGATACCGTGCAGACGATGGCGCGCGAGATGGCGCAGGCGGGCGCGGATGTGATTCTCGGCACACATCCCAATGTGGCGCAGGGCATCGAACGGCTGCAAACCGTCCGGAGCGACGGACTGACGTATGAAACGGTCGTATGTTATTCGCTGGGGTGCCTGCTGACCGATGCGCGGGACAGTGAAAATACGGCGGGCATGGCGGTTCGGCTGGAAATGACCTATGATCCGGCGACCCGCCGCGCATCGCCCGGAACGCTGGAAATCGTGCCGCTCTATATCGCCAGACAGAGGGAGGACAGCGGCATTGTCTACCGCGTGGTGGATGCGGAAAACGAACAGGCGATTCAAAGCCTGACGACAACGGAACAGGCTGCCGCCGCACAGGCAGTCGAGCGCGTCAAAAACGCGACACAGGAGGAATGAGCATGAACCGCAAAAGAATTTTGGATTACGGCATCCGCGTCGGCTGTCTGCCGACCGGGCCGCTGGATAAAATCACCGATGTGCCGGGCGTGACCGTCGGCCACGCGACCGTGCGCGACGCGCGCCACCACACCGGCGTGACCGTCATTATGCCGTGCGAGGATAATATGTTCGCAAAAAAGCTGACCGCCGCGAGTTTTGTACTCAACGGGTTTGGCAAAACGGCGGGGCTTGTACAGGTGGATGAGCTGGGCACGCTGGAAACGCCGATTGCGTTGACCAACACGCTGAACGTTGGGCTGGTGCACGACGCGCTGGTGACGGTGATGGCCGAGCGCTGCGCAAGGGAGCACGTGGCGATGCACTCCATCAATCCGGTCGTCGGCGAATGCAACGACGCGCAGCTCAACGCGATTGTGGACAGACCGATTCGAGAGGAACATGTGCGCGAGGCCATTGCAAACGCATGCAGAGACTTTGACGAAGGCGACGTGGGCGCGGGCGCAGGCACGGTCTGCCACGGGCTCAAGGGCGGCATCGGCTCGGCTTCGCGGCAGATTGAGATTCTGGGCAGAACGTATACCCTCGGCGTGCTGGTGCAGAGCAACCACGGCTGTCTGGAAGAATTGACTGTCTGCAATCGGCGGCTGGGCGAAGAAATTATCGCCAAACGAAACGCGCGGCCCGCGCCCGAACGACCGCGGCTCGATCATGATGGTAACGGCAACCGATCTGCCCGTGTCGGACAGGCAGCTGCGGCGCATCATCAAGCGCTGCTCGGTCGGGTTGGCGCGCTGCGGTTCGTATTTCGGCCACGGCAGCGGCGACGTGATGATCGGCTTTACCACGGCCAACCGCATGCCTGCGGGCGGCATGCACCGCGTCGTCACCCAGCAGGTATTGACCGAACATACGCTTGAACTGGCGTTCCGTGCGATTGCGGAGGCGACACAGGAAGCCGTGCTCAATTCGCTTTGCTGCGCCGACGCGGTGACGGCGGAGGACGGGCGCGTGTTTGAAAGTATCGCAACCTATTTATAATATCAAAAATGGACGCGCATTAGCCGTGTGCCGATAAGACAGTAATTTGAGAAAACTACAAAATCGGCATCTGATAAGCAGGATTGGACAACAAAACAGGCGGCACTCAATTTCGGTTGGGCGCCGCCTGTTTTTACATCTAAGGGTTGAGAATTCCTGTTTTTTGCACTGTAAAGCAAGGATAACGAAAAGGCTGAAATAGTTATCGCCTCTGTGCGGTTCTTTTGTGAAACAGCGAATCGCTGCATAGCGGATACCGTTCGCTGGGGAGTACGTATATTTATAGCTGCGTTAATTACCCTGCAAAACTGTAAAGTCGATAGAGGGGGATTTCGATGCAGAGTATGTTCGACACGGGAAAAGCAGGAAATCAGCTTGTATTCGCAGAAAAGTTACATTTTAGGGTGTTAATTCAGAGTATTCTATTGAAAACAGAGCTATCCTTGCGATATGCTGTGTGTACACACCGGCGGGAGGGAGACACGGCAAATGAAAAAGTTGATTGCATGTACGTTCAATATGACTAGCAGTTGCGTGGAGCTGAAGTTCAGCGACAGCAGTATGATCGTCATTAACTACACCGCTATGGAAAACAAAATTGCTGACAATGTGTATCCGAGGTCATCGACTGACTATCTGAGCCCCGTTGACGCATGCTGTTTTCGTTTTGAACGGCAAGATGTATTCTGAAGCAGTTACTGAGTACGGTCTTTTGGATCAGATTACATGAGAAGTGAAAGTTTGGTACACCGCCGAGTTGAGAAAGATATACGAGGAAATGACACAGAGGTGAACGATTTATGGAAGTTACATTTATAAATCCCGGTGTCGATTATATGATTCAGAGTATCATGCATTTTCAGGCCGAAGGAGAGGCTGAATTCTGGTCTGAACCTTTATACCATTTCTATCCGCAGCTTGACAGGACATTCGCTGCAAGTTTGCCAGTTGCAGAAAGAAGAGACTACATTCAACGTACCATGAGGGCCGCGTATGCTGAGTTGGAGAACACAATCAACGAGAAGGTGACCGTATATTCTCATCACTGGAACGCTTGCAAAGCGCAGATTACAGCTGCTTTATCAGAGGCTTTCAGCATAGATTGCACAGGCTTGTTTAATGACCTGCGCTGCAATTTGAGTTTGAACCCTATTGAGCCGCGTTTTCTAAAAGAGCACTGCTATGACACATTTTATTTGAACAGCGCAAAGGGTGCCATTGGCGGTGGAATACATGAGATCATACACTTTATTTGGTTCTATGTATGGAACCAGTTGTTTGGAGATAACTACGACGAATATGAGCGTCCTTCGCTCAAATGGATATTGAGCGAAATGGTGGTCGAATCCGTGATGAGAGATGAGCGGCTCAGCTCCATCAACCCATATTTTCCGAGAGAAAACGGCGGATGTGTCTATCCGTATTTCTTCGATATGATGGTAGATGGGAAACCTATTCTTGACACATTGGACGCTATGTACAAAAGCCAGAATATTGAAGATTTTATGCGGAGCAGCTACGCCTATTGTCAAGAACATGAAGCAGTAATTCGAGAACATATTCTAAAGTCAGAGGGGTAAGTCATGCCTGACAACAGAAACTGGAATCGGCCGATACAGGTCAAATTTTTCGTAGACGAAAGAGAACTCGGCTTGATAAAGGCGAGGATGGCGCAGCTTGGGATAGAGAATATGAGCGCTTACCTTCGCAAAATGGCGATCAACGGATATGAGGAAAAACCGGATTTGCCTGAACGCCGTGAACCGAACAATCCTTGACTCACTTTTCAAGATGGAGTGATGTTCAGCTCCGCAGGAGCGCAGCCGATTTCTCTGAAATCGTTCCGGGGTTTGGGGCATTTCCCCAACAAGATTGCACGGGTGTATAAACACGAGCATTGCGTGTGCCAAAAAGCAGCATGGTATGCGGTATACACATCTTAGAGGATTGGCGAGAGTGACCTCTCAGCTTACCCTCTTATTTGCGTCCATGAATCTAAAAAACTGGCAACTTGAAAGGACAAGAACGGCCTTCTTTGGCGGCTTGAAAAGCTGTTTATGATCATAAAAGGGTACTTTCGCGAACCGAAAGTACCCTTTTTGTCGACAGGCTGATGGACGCGCATTGCGCATCCATTTTTTTACTTCAAAGCTTCGCCAAGCGCGGCGCAGGCGGCCAGCGCCGCGTCGTCCGGCTCGTCCTGGCAGATGACGCTCTCGGCGCAAAGCGAGATGCCCGCCGCTGCGCAGTCGCTCTCCCAGGTGCGCATCCATTCGCCGCCGCCCCAGCCGTAGGAGCCGAACAGCGCGACTTTCTTGCCCGCCAGAGACGGCTTCACGGCCTCGAACATCGGCTCAAATTCGGAATCTTCCAGTTGCTCGGCACCCATGGACGGGCAGCCGAAAGCAATCGCGGCATAATTCGCGGCCTTGTCCGCATCGAACTCGGCGGCGGTGAAAAGATCGGCCTGAGCGGCGGCGGCGACAGCCTGCGCCATCGCCTCGGTATGGCCCGTTCCGCTCCAATACACAACAGCAACTTGACTCATTTGAAAATCTCCTTTCTATATCGCGGGAGTTTCTCCCGGTCAGGCAAAATTATACGGCGACTGCGAGCTGATCGAGCGTCCTTCCGCAGGCGAACAGGCGTTTGTAAACGCTGGTGCACTTGCGGAATTTATCAAACGCTTTCTGCGCGGCGCATGCGTCGGTATAGCATTTCCAGCAGCCGCAGCACAGGCAGTTGCGCCCTTTGTTGGCGATGAACGCGACGACATCGTCGATCGGATAGCCCAGAAACAGGCCGATTTCGTGCGGAAACGCGCCGCCCTGCGAAAGGCGCGCGCAGAGCAGATCCACCGCGTCCTCAACCGTCAGATACGGATAACCCTGCTCGGTCAAAAAGGCGGCTTCCTTTTCACAGGCGAGCATGCGGCAAAGCTGGCAGGGCCGGTAAAGATAGCACAGCGCGCGTCCGTCGCCCACGTCGATCACGCGGATGGCCAGTCCTTTGGGCGCAAGTTCGTCGGAGAGCGCCCGCGCTTCACGCATCGTATACGCCATGTCCTCCGGTCGAATGCTGAACAGACTGCCGCATTTGAGGCTGGCCAGCGTGGGCGAACAGTGGTCGATGAGCATGGGGACGATGGACACGTCGGACATCTCCTTTACAGATCGGTTAGTATATTCTAACTCATCTTCAAAAAAATATGCAGCTCAAAGTCGAAAGAATTTCGTTAGATTGAGCTAACGATTAGCATTATACAGAAGTTGAGCCGTTCTGTCAAGGGGAGAATTGACACATTGGAACAAATTGCGTATAATGAATGAATCGAAAAACGCGCGCAAAGGAGGAATACTGCATGGAAAAACGTCCAATTCTGGCCATTATGTACGACTTTGACCATACGCTTTCCCCACGGGATATGCAGGAATACGGCTTCATTCCGGATTTGGGCATGGAGGCGGACGCGTTCTGGCACAAGTGCGTCACGGCCATGAAGCAGAACCAGATGGATCAGATTCTGGCGTATATGTATATGATGCTGGAAGAGGCGAAGGGCAAGCTGATTGTCAACCGCAGCATGCTGCGGGCGCTGGGCAAGGACGTGCAGCTCTTTGACGGCGTGAGCGACTGGTTTGCGCGCGTGAACGATTATGCTGAAAGCAAGGGGTTAGTGCCGGAACACTATATCATCTCTTCGGGCCTGAAGGAGATTATCGAGGGCACGCCGATAGCGAAGGAATTTAAGGAGATTTACGCCGCGTCGTTCTGCTATGACGAGCACGGGGTGGCCTGCTGGCCCGCGATGGCAGTCAATTATACCAGCAAAACGCAGTTCCTTTTCCGCGTGAACAAGGGCGTGCTGGATGTGACCGAGCACCGCGCGCTCAATGAATTCATGCCGGAGGAAAAGCGGCGCGTGCCGTTTTCCAACATGATTTATATCGGCGACGGCTTGACCGACGTGCCGAGCATGAAGCTGACCAAGCTCAACGGCGGCCATTCCATTGCGGTTTGGCAGGAGGACGAGCAGATCAGCAACGAAATGCTGCTTGAGGGGCGCGTGGATTTTGCCGTCAAGGCGGATTACAGCCGGGGAAGCGACATGGAAAAGATGGTCTTTGCCATCATCGACCAGATTGCCGCCAGCGCCAAAACCGCGCAGATGCACGTGGCGGCCTGCGACCGGGCGAAGAACGCCGTTTAAGCGCGCCGATGCGGCGGAGAGGATAGGAAACATGAAAAAAAGGAAATTGCTCGTGCTGGATATCGACGGCACGCTGACCAATACGCAGAAGGATATCACGCCCAAAACGCTGGAGGCGATTTTGAAAATCGAACAGATGGGCCATGCGGTCGCGCTGGCTTCCGGTCGGCCGACGGGCGGCATGCGGCGCTATATCGGCGAGCTGGAGCTGGCGAAATACGGCAATTATGCCATCAGCTACAATGGCGCATGCGTCACCAACATGCAGACGAATGAAATTGTGTATAAAAACGTACTGCCGGATTACGTTGCGCCGTGGATGCTCGATTACGCCCGCGAACACGATCTGGGCATGTGCATTTACGACGGAAACACGGTCGTCTGCGGCACACGCGTGGATCGTTATCTGGAGCGGGAAACCGTGCTCAACGGTTTTAACCGCGTGATGGTGGAGAACTTTGACGACTACCGCGGCATGGACATGTTCAAGGCGCTGCTGACCGCGCCGCCCGTGCGCGCGGCTGAACACGAAAAACGCCTTGCCCGCCGGTTTATGGGCAGGTTGAGCGTCTATCGCAGCGAACCGTTTTTCATTGAAATCATGCCGCGCGGCGTGGACAAGGGCGCGGCGATCGCGGGCCTGATCGAGCGGCTTGGACTGGAACGCGAGGACGTAATCGCCTGCGGCGATGGTCTTAACGATCTGGCCATGATCAAGTATGCGGGGCTGGGCGTGGCGATGGGCAACGCTCAGCCGGAAATTAAGGCTGCCGCCGATGTGGTGACGGGTACGAACGACGAGGACGGCCTGGTCAGCGTGATCGAGCAATACATCCTGAACGCCTGAGCACAAGCAGGCTGAGCAGCAGCGTCAATCCCTGAACCGCGCCAAGCGAGACGACCGCGCCCCACAGGCCGATGACGGGCACGAGAAACTGTACCGTCAGCACACCGAGCAGGCCGGAAGCCAGCGAAATCTTCAGCGACGCGCCTTGCAGGCCGAGCGCGTTCATGATGCCGCCGCAGACATGCGTTGTCGCGATGATCGGGATGAGCGCGCACGAGCCGCGCAGCAGCGGCAGAAGCGCCGCCTGACGGAAGAAGAAATTCGCAATCAGCGGCGCAAACAGCCATACGCCGGCCGACGCCGCCGCGCCGATGGCGAGCGACGCGAGAATCATCCGCGTGGAGAGCGTGCAGAGCGGCTGTCCGTCCGTCTGGCGCTTCGTCAGTTCGGGTGCGGCGGCCATGCTCAGGCTGCACGTGATGAACGAGGGCATGAACAAAATGGGTTTGAGCATGCCGTGGAACACGCCGAGGCTGGCCATCGCTTCCGCAGCGGAAAGGCCGAACAGCTGAAGCCGCGCCGGAATGAGCGTCGCATTGACCGTCTGCATCAGCGAAGAGACGAGGCGCATGCCCGTCAGAGGCAGGGCAAGAGCGAGCAGCTCACGGAAGACCGGCTTTCGAGAGCCTTCGCCTTGGGCGAAGAGCACGAGCCGAGCGCCGAGCACGAGCATCAGGATGAGTCCGGCGGTTTCGCCCGCAAGAGTTGCGACAGCCGGAATGGCCGCGCGAAAGAGCGTTGGCCAGCCGCGCAGACCGTAGACCAGCCGGACGCACAGCAGCGCGCGGACAATCTGTTCGAGCAATTCGCTGACGGCGGGGGGAACGGGCTGGCCGA
>OGRT01002338.1_pt1 | contig 10516 bp, 16 predicted proteins | sample 1553581 | NCBI WGS metagenome assembly OGRT01 (sample SAMEA2580113, study PRJEB22360) | human gut metagenome | biome: human gut; feature: human-associated habitat; material: faeces | place: Denmark | collected 2008/2010
CTAGTAGGCCCCTTGTCACCGCCTGGCGGGGTGTGGACATGGGGAAAAGGAGGAAATAGAGGGACTGTATGAACTTTCATATTGTCAGTGACAGCTCCTGTGATTTAGGACGGGAGAGGCTCCAGCAGCTTGGCAAGGCAATCGTCCTTTCGTTCAATCAACAGGTTCACCTCTGCCACAGTCAGCGTTTTTTTTGACGGAAGCAGATCCACTTTGCCTATGTTCAGGATGTAGCTTCCCTTTCCCGGCAGAGCTTCATCCATGACCAATTTCATCATCAGGCTGGCCGCCGTTTCCTGCAAAGCGGCTGGCGCCACGCCAAAGCTGATCGTCAGGTTGGTTTGGGGGTCGAAGTCCACCGCCAATACCTTTTTACCTAGCTCCGCCAGGGAGTAGGCCAGATTCCGGGTGCTGCTGGTCTTTGCCACGCCCCCTTTCTGGTTTGCCATCACGATAATCTTACACACGGGTTCTCAACCTCCTGTTTTCAGTGGATTTACGCTGTTTCAGCGCATAAAAAAACTTGGACTAAACTCGCACTCCGTTATTGGAGTTCTGACTTTAGTCCAAGTATAGCTGTATCATCCTGATAGATGGCCACAAGGTCCCAGTTAGGGTGTCTGGTCACAAAGTCCTCATAGTACTTTTTCTGAAGTTCAAAAGAGGTGGTCTGCTTTACATTGTCAGTAGAAACACGGACATATATTACCACGCGCAAATGGGCCTCGTTGTCATAGTAATCCAGCGTCTGTTTTGCCGGTATGTACTCATATTTTGTAGGATCTACTTTAACCTTCATCCGGCGACGAACGCGCTCTTTTTCTTCTCGCTTTGCCTCCTGGATGCTCTTATCAATCATCTGTTAAACCTCGTTCCTCGGCCCAGTTTTCAGGAAGTCCCTCCAAAGATTGATCCGGCAGAAATCCTATGTCTCGGAGGTCTTCCTGATAGTAGGATGCCAAGGTAAAGAGGTCTTCCGAAATAAAATAAATACCGATTGGATGCCTTTGAGCAGCAAGGAGCCGGGCACAGATCGTGATTTCAGGCATCTTCTTCGATACATTCGACACTTTTTGTGTGATGATGAGATCTATTTTCCCAGCCATACAATCATTCAAGAGGTTACACCATGCAGGTGCAGATTCCATATTTGGCGGGGTAGATCCCTCATCAACATAGAAACCAACAAACTCCCAATTGGGGCACAGGGCAATGCAGTCTAAAAACTGCTTTTTGTGATAATCCAAGTAGTTCTCATACTTGGTCTGGTTGAAATAACGGATGTAAATACCAATTCGGTAGTGTTGAGCTGTGCTAGGCCTCTCATGACGAATACTATTGAGCCAGAGCCTATGAGCTGCTATCTTTCTCCTGCGCGCAGCTTCCTCCGGGGTCGCGAACGATACTTGCTGGATACCGGCAACTTCCCCCATCTTCTGAAATACATCAATCTCATCCATCCGTGTACCTCCACAAGTAGCGATTTAATTGAGTTAGATTATATCGATTCTTGTAGGATACTGGAACAAACCGAGAGTCATGGACTTGACTCTCGGTTAATAATGCACACGTTTATTTCGTTTTTTCTATTCTGAGTATTCAAGTATTGCCCAATTGAAGGGATTCTTTTTCCTATCTTCCCATGATATAGTTATTATAAAGAGCGGCTGTAGGCAGAGACCTACATGAGAAAAACAGAACCGCAATTCCTTAATACCAACATCAATGGAGGTAGTATCAGATGGGTGAAGAGAAGCGAATTTTTGGATACGCCCGGACTGTGACCTCTGATCAGTTAAACGGGCAGTTGTTGATAAAAGAAGACGAAGCAGTTGTCGTTAACTATGTATTCTCCAAACTCAAGGAGTATTTAGAAAACCCGCCTAAAGATCTAATTCGTGCAGTTCTAGATGAGCATGACACTGAAGATCTGACTTATGAGCAAGCAGCAAAAATGGTTACTTTTGAAGCCGTTCTGCATCAAATCGCTGATGAGGTGAGTGAGAAGTGGCCCGATGCTGGTCAGAAATTTGCGCAAGCGCAGGGTGGAGGGATTCAATCCTTGATCGATAAACCTGTAGCCCCTTTTTCTGCTTCCGGGCCCATTATTCCGGAGGAGACGTTCAAAATGGCACAGCAAAGACTTCTGGATCGGTAATAACAAAAGATGCCGCTTACATCATTGTAAGCGGCATCTTTATTCTTCGTATCGTTTCCTTTGTGCCCGCATGGTATCCTTCAACTCTCGAACAATTCTCAAAATTGCTTCAATCTCATCGGGTGTGCAGTCATCTAATACAGCTTCAAATTCGCTCTTTCCAAACGCCTGTCCCCTGGGTACGTTTAGGCGGAGAAGTTCGTCTGCGGATGACTGTAATGCTTCTGCTATGCGAGCAAATGTATCCAGGCGCATTCTCACCTTGCCCTGCTCCACATAACTGATCCGAGGTAGGGACAGCATAGCTCTATTTGCCAAGTCAGCCTGACTCATTCCTAATGCAAGGCGAGCTATACGAATTCTCTCGCCGATTTTTTTGTAGTCTAACTGCCCCTGTTCGCTCAAATCCTCACCTCAGTTCACTCATCCGCTATATTTCCCTGCCAGTATATCGTTTATAGGCTATTTAAGATATAACCGTAAGGTGATATGCTAACTTATACGGTAGAATGAAGCCATCTTTTTTAGGAGGCTTCTTTTATGAAAATGAACAACTCTCTTGTCGGTAAGCGAATTGGCCAACTGCGAAAAAGACGCGGCCTGTCTCAGTTAATGCTTTCAGAAATGATTGACCGCTCTCCTACACACCTGAGCTACATAGAAACGGGCGCAAAGAGCATGAGCCTAGAAACCTTCGTCCGAATTGCAAATGCCTTGAATGCAAGTGCCGATGAACTCTTGATAGATCTACTCAACAACACCAATGTGGCATCAGCACATGCGTTTTCCTCGTTGCTGTCTGACTGTTCAGAATATGAAAAGCAGGTGCTTTTGGATACTCTTTTGGCCACTAAAGGTGCCCTGAGAGCCCATCTGCATCTGCTAGGTAAGCATTATGTATAACGTAACGAATCTAAAGATAAAGTGCAACCGACTAGGAGGGAAGCCATTGACTCTCAGTTTGCGTGATGTGCTAAACGCTCCATCAGTTTATAAAATATCATCGCTCATTCACCACTCATATTCTCTTTTGTTTGAGTGATGACGGGTGATGCAGGTTCATACTACGTTTTCTAAAAATCCATTTACATTTTCAGCATTTTCAGGACATCTAAGGTAATGTCTGATATAATATTTTTATTTTAGTGAGGAGGTCTGCAAAACATGGGTATCTGCTATAAGAAACTATGGAAGCTGCTCATCGATAAGGATATGAAAAAGAAAGAGCTCTCTACTATCGCCGGCATTAGCCAGGCTTCCATCACTAAAATGGGCCGCAATGGTCATGTTAGTACAGAGACGCTTATGAAGATCTGTTCTGCTCTGGGTTGTGGTATTGGTGACATTGTAGAAATCACTCCTGAAGTATAGCTGCTTCGTTAATTGATGCTGCTATTGGGAAAGGGGATGGAATACATGAGAAACGCATTGAAAGCTCCGCAAGTAAAACACTATATAGACTGGCTGAGACGAATCGAATACCGAAGCGCAACTTGCCAATTTAGTTACGACGATTTGACATATCAGAAAATTGATGAGCTATATCGGTTACTGGACCGTATTAAGCCAAATTGTGCTAACGGAGCTGTGGAACTATGGCTCCAAGTAAATCGTGGCAGCATAGACGATTTTGGAAATTATGAGGAATTCCGTGCGTCAGGTGAGGTTGATACCTATGAGGAGTTCTATTCATGGTGGACAGCAGAATTTCCAGATGAAGTGGAATGGATCAACTTCACCGCTATTGAAGATAAAGAAATTGGCTATCGCATGATCTACCTTGGGCAGCATTCTGTACTCGAAATGGACTCTCGCAAAGAGAAGTCCTTTCCTCATGATATTTCTGAGTTCAGTTGCTGGTTAGTGGATGCTGTTTCACAAGCGATTCACCAAATCGAGGCCGGCACATATAACGAAATGCTGGAGCGGAATCTTCCACCACAGCATCGAACTGGTACAATTAGGCGATCTAAACTATGGGAAGTGTGGCCTGAACATAAGGCAGACTTTTTTGAAGACCTTTCTCAGAAGGACATAGATGAGTTCTTATCCGTGGCATCGGATTTCTTGCCTGCCAGCAGCCAAAGGCTAACTGAAATGACCGCCAATTACTTTTTCTCCTGCTGTGCATTAGGGTATCATGCCAATCAGTATCCGGGCGGGGACAAACTCCCAAGAGATCAGTACCGGCAGCACGCCGATGGTAGAGACGATGGGCTCCTTGATATTACTCCTGATTCCCCACAAGCATTTTCACTTTGGTACCATAACAGGGAAAAAATCGGTGGACATCCCTGGGAGGTCTGCCGTGGTGGAAACTCCACGCACATTTCACTCTATGTACAGGAAGATGCGTCCGGTTATTCGCTTCAGTTGGCTGGTTCCTCCTGGACCAGAACAATTGAGACTGTTCGTTTCTTTCTTGCACTATATCGGGCTGGCTGCCCGGTTACAATCCGAGAGGCTGAAATGCTCAAGTCTAGATTGATTGGTAGTGAGCAAATCGGTATCGTTCCAAAAGGTATCGTTCCATGTTACTGCCATTCCTTATTTGAAGGTGAAAAAGTCATTGACTTCATGAATCTTCCAAGCAAAGACCGCGACGTATTCGCTGCTCAATGCGTGTGGAAGCCTGTTAAGAAGGCATATCTGAAAGACGAGGTAGTTGATGGTTTACTTCACAAGTGATCTCCACCTAGGCCATGAAAATGTAATCAAGCTCTGCAATCGTCCATTTGATAGCATTGAAGAAATGGATGAGGCTCTTATCCACAACTGGAACCGTAAAGTGACCAACGGGGATACCGTATATGTTCTCGGGGATTTGATCTACAAAAGCAAAAAGCCGCCAGAAGAGTACCTTCGGCAGCTGAAAGGAAAAAAGCACCTTATCGTAGGCAATCATGACCGCAGTTGGTATAGCAAGTGCCAGTTGGATAGTTTCTTTTTGAGCGTTAACAATCTTCTCTATATGACAGACGGAAAACGGCAGTATACTCTTTGTCACTACCCGATGATGTCCTGGCCTCACATGGCTCGGTGCTATATGGTGTTTGGACACATTCATGGAAACACAGATGCAGAGTATTGGCCTTTGATTCAGCGCTCTGACCTCATGCTGAATGCCGGGGTCGATGTCAATGGTTTTGAACCCGTTACATTTGATGAGATGTTAAACAATAATACGCGCTTCAAAAGATCTGCTCAGTTGGCTGAGCCAGTGGAGACAATATGAGTAACAAGAAACAATATAGACTTGAGAAGGGACCAATCATTTATGATAGAAGGGCGTTTTCCTCTGCCCTTCAGAACACGAAGAAATGGGACAGGTTGTTTAGACTCCGAATCAACAATCATGTCGATATTTTAATTTGTAGCAAATCATATCTTGCCCCTATCAGTGATTTGGCTCTACCGCGCGTGATCCTGAGCGCGATCAAGTATTCTCTTGGACGATACACTTATATGCCAAGTGTTACTACCAGTTTTACACTTCGCCACCTAGACTATCTTGAGCCCAAAATACGGGCTGAGGCAGCAGGACTTATCAACAGTCACCTTACTATATGTGGAAAACATGAGCCACAACCTGAACTTTGGTATGAGTTGTTAAACATTCTATCTGGGGATTTCAACATGGGGAGGCGGAAACGAATGAGGAAAATACAACCAGTCGATAGCATGGAACGTATCTCCAGGCAATATCTTGTGGAAAACATGGATGAAATTCTGGATCGTATAACCAATGAAGATATAGGAATGGTGATTACAGAAGACGGGAAAGATGACCTTGTGATTTGTCCGTACTCTTGGTACAGCCCATACGATGATGATGACTTTGGCTGCATTGTTAACAGTGCGCTTCGGGATGCGATGCACGCAAAGAATGAAGACCAGCAAGCAGTCATTCAATTTGTGAAGCGCCATTGCTGCGAATTTGACAGGAAAACATTGGATGTTGCCGTACAGGACATAATGCGCGAAATAGAACGGCCTCTAACGCCGTTAGATGAACCACAGGTTTGGCAAGAACTCCTGATTTTACTCCAGCAATGCCTTCAGGCACAGGATTCAGAACAGGAAAGGAGTAGTCCAAATGCGTGAAGCGAAATATGAAACAGTTGAGATCATGGTCGATGCAGAGCTACTGGAGCAGTTAAAGCCGATCATTGAACCTATGGGCCTTACGCCCGAGAGTCTGGCCGTACAGTTTATAGAGTGGTGTGTGGCACCGGAAACACAGAACGAAGCCATCTCACTTCTTATAAAGTGGGAAGAAGAAATGGAGTTGTCATCTCGTCAGAGTAGGTAGGTGTGGTGAAGTGCTATCTAAAAAAACATTTTGTGAAGCGTTGAGGAAGATACAAGCGCAACGTGAAATAGATGAAAAGTTCTCCGAGGCCCTACAAACTGTTGGAAATGGGTACTATGTTTTCGGATCAGAAAATCTTTGTCTCGCAGCACTTCGGGATGTCTTAAAAGAATCAGTTAACGACCAATATGACTACATTGAATGGTGGCTCTACGAAGCTACCCCTGACTACTTAGTATGGTCAAGTGATGAACGAAGTAAATGGTGCCTCAAAGAACCAGAAGATCTATATGACTTCATCATGGATCAATGCCAAGACAGATAGACCTGCTTTATCTAGATGAAAGGAGTTACTATGTCAACATTATATACTGCCCAAACCAAGGCGGAATTAGAGCGCGTCTTGGATATTATGAAACCTTACATTGATGAGTGCGTCTGTTACGATGTGGTCTATTCCTCCAAATTCGGATATTTGCTTATTGATTTACCTGGACATGATACAATTGACGATGCAGAAGTCGTTCCACTGGATGACGCAGCAACTCTACTTCATAAGTTGTTTATCAATCTCGCCTACGACTTCATGGAGAAAAATGGCCACTGTACCGACTATATTGAGGCCACTGACCTTGAGAAATACGCATTACGCATCTGGATGAAGAAGTACATTGATCAGCTCCCAGAGTACCGCTATATTCTGGATGATATTCTAAGCCAATAACTCCGCATCATTGTTAAGCACATTTTTTCGGATTTCACATACCGATTTATGTTTGCTTATTCATGTAATTTTGCCGTTTATTCACCTATAACGACGCAGAAAAATCGCAATCAGACAATATGGTAAAAATTTACTGGGCTCATTTTGAAGGGAAATTGATTTTCAAAAACCGCAATCCATTGCAGCGCAATGGATTGGAGGTTTTGAAGGGCTAGAAGTACGGTCTGAAGGCCGCCCGCCGCGCTCCCCAGTTCTCCAAGCGCTGAGTTTTACTGCTTTGGAATCTTCAAACCCCGGGAATCACAAGATTCCCGGGGTTTTTGGCGTTCAGCGCGTATTTCACCTGCTTTCATGCGATTCAAGCTGCTGACAAGGAAAATCACCGCCAATTTGGCGGTGACTTTTTGACAAGGGAGGAATATCAGCTGATTCACATCTGCACGCGCAGACCTTTTCATACAATAAACATACATGGAGATAGACACGGACTTTCAGAGTTTTTCCTGACTTTCACCTGAGTTACAGGGAGAGGCTGGCAGTCCAGAGCGCCATCAAAGGACAATCCCATATAGATCGCTATTGGTCAAAATACTAATGCCCTAACTAATAGGACCATTATTTTCCACACAGAGCGTGCGCTGATACCAGCTCTTACAGCACAGCCGCTCCTCCATAGACTTTTGATGCGAGATATCGATCACCATGCCAGTGAGAAGCGTATTCCCACGCTGCTCAGATAGAGAGCCATTCACCATCAGCCATACAGTCCTGCCGTCAGGCCGGACAACACGGTATTCCAAGCTGACTGTCTGCTCTTTCTGCTCTATCGCTTTTTGTAGACGCTGCTCCATCCATGGAATATCCTCTGGATGAACTAGATGGATCGTTTTATTCCCAAATTTATTGCGCAGATCCTCTCTTGTCAAGCCATGCAAAGCATAGTAGTGGTCATTTGCATAAATCAGAGTGAAATCACGATCCATTCTGGCTCGAAAAATCCCACCCATAGGACACTGAACGATGGATTCCAATTCGGCCTGCGCTTCCATTTGCCCGGTGATGTCTAGACATAAGCTGACCAGCACCGGCACCCCATTGGGCAGACACTTCTGTACACCTGTTTCTTTGACCCAGATATATTCCTTTTCCCTGCACATCATTCTATAAGTCGTTGTATAGCTGGTCCCATTGAGAAGGGCCTGTGCAATCTCGGCCTGCCGGCCCACCCGGTCCTCTGACCGAATACAATTGATCATGTCCTGACCAGTTGCGGCAATGAGATCCGCCTGGTTTGAATAATTCAACAGCGACAGCATCCGCTCATCTATGTAATAGAGAGGAAAACCCGGCACATCATAGGTTATCATGATCCCGCTGAACACACATTGACTCAGCAAGTCCATCACGGCTTTCTCTATACAACACTCAACCTCCCCGTTTACATCAGTCTCAGAAGAGGCAAGGGGAAAAGAGGCTGGCGTTTTTCGATCCATTTCCATTTTTACATAACGCTCCCATTTCGATATTGCAAAGGATCTCTTTTATATCGCTTTTGGGGGAGATGCGGCGTTCGAAACGGCCTGCTGGATGCCGGATGCTAGCGCCTTCATCTCAGCAAGAATCTCATTGTATATTTGCTCACGGCAAGCTGACAAATTGTCACATGATATCTCCTTCGTCTGCTGCATCTCCTGCTTCCACCGTAGGAACAAAACTTTGAGTTCATTGGAATTTTGGGTATTGACGGGGTCCAGATAATGCTCCACTGACTTCGGATCCCCGTGCGTCAGAGCACCCTTAAACGCATACCGTATTGCGCGTTCCACCTGTGAGAAGCTCGCTCCGTGCTGTTTGGCAATCTTTGTGTACAGGGCGCAGACCTTACCGGAAAAATAGTAGGAATCTTTATCCATAATCTCTAATGCATCATGAATATAGATAAATCCCTTTGTACTAGCCGGAATTCTTGCACGCAACAGGACGTCTGTGATCTCATCGTGTATCATTCTAAACTATCCTTTCTGCGATTATTATTTCGCCGCTCCTGTGGTAGACTACACACATTTTCGGGTTGACAAGCACTGTCTTTTGACATAGTATTATCAATAACACTGTTTGTAGTTCGCAGTACATATATCCATGTATCACGAACATTATCTTTAGCTTACAACAAATTTCTTTGAAAGTCAACCGATTTTTACAAATATCTTGTTGATATTTTCTTATAAGCAAGCGATTTGGAGACAAGGAATGGGGATTGCAGTCATTGCAGTATCTGATAAGGAGGACCTCACATGAGCCTGGGGGATAAATTACGGCAGAGGAGACAGGAAATGGGCCTCACCAGGCCTCAGCTGGCGGCTAAGATCTGCGTCACTCCGTCAGCTATCGCAAACTATGAAAACGGTATCAGCACCCCGAAACCCGACATCTTAATTTCCTTGATCAATGTGTTAGAGGTCGATGCCAACTATATGTACTCCGATTACCTCGGTAACAGCCAGATCATCAAAATTTATGACCATTCCCTCAGCAGCGAAGAGGTTGATGCCATCAAAAAATATCGGGAACTTTCCAAAGAAGGAAAGCGGCTTGTTCGTCTGATTATCAATGAGGAATACAGTCGAACCACTGTCGGGAACCAGCTCACCCTCCCCTGCTATCTGCCCGGTTTGCGAAAGCTTCACACTGGTTTTCTTATACAAAACAAATTAGGAAACGTGCGCATCATGCTCAAGGATCTGCCCGAGGGGACCGACTTCTGTTTTCAGATTCAGATGGATCAATATCTGCCCGTCTTCCGGAACCATGATATTCTGGCTCTTCAAAGAAGGCAAGCGAGACACAATGAGATGGGTTTGTTCTGCCTGAACGGGATTTACTATATCCGCACACTTTTCCACGAGAGGGGAGAGCGCCGTCTTCGGGCGCTCAATGTCATTGATGCGGATATTTTGGTGAGTGAAACGGACGAGTTCCGCTGTATGGGCACGATCCTCGGCCGGGTAAATGGTATTTTGGAGACTTGAACAAAGCCCGGCGTTGGAAATATTTTGGGAGTTGCTGGGAGAGTTGCCTGGGGGCGGATGGCAACGGGAGAATCATTTATAACCAATCACCGCCGCGCAAAAACCTATGCGGAATTTGCGCCCTTGAGTGTGGATATGAAGACTGCGGCTATCACCCATGTGTGCTATGTCCACAGCATAACCGTTCTCTCAATCCGCTGTATCACCAATACCGCAAAGCACGGTGGCCTTGATTATTTTATCTAAAATGATAAGAAGGCCTCGATCATTGCAAAGGATCTTGCAGCCGCCTT
>OGRT01002351.1_pt1 | contig 10481 bp, 9 predicted proteins | sample 1553581 | NCBI WGS metagenome assembly OGRT01 (sample SAMEA2580113, study PRJEB22360) | human gut metagenome | biome: human gut; feature: human-associated habitat; material: faeces | place: Denmark | collected 2008/2010
TTTCCTTCCGTATCACATATGCATAAATCAATTCTCGTAATTCCTTTTAATCCTTCAATCGTCGTTTGAAGTATTTGATTCGAAATCATGGCACACTCTCCTTATCGTAAATTTTCCCTTATTCTATATTAATGCAAAAACTAAAAAAAAGCAAGCGAGTATAGCACTCGCCTGCTTAAATTTTCATAAAATTTAGTTTAAGATTACCAGTTCTGTATCCTTATCGAATACATGGATCTTTGTTAAGTCAAGAGCAAGCTTTACAGTATCACCAGGTCTTGCGGTTGTACGAGGATTTACTCTGGCTGTAAAGTTAGCGTCATCAACATCGAAGTATAAGTAAACTTCAGCACCTAACAGCTCGTAAACTCTGATGGTTGCATCGATGATGCTGTTCGGGGAAGATGCAAGGAATGCTTCCTCATCATGTAAATCTTCCGGACGGATACCTAAAACAACAGTCTTTCCAACATAGCCGGCACCCTCTAACTTCTTCGCTTTTCCTTCCGGAAGTGCGATGGTGTGTCCGCCGAATGTAAGAGTAACGTCGCTTCCGCTCTTAGCAACGGTTGCTTCGATTAAGTTCATCTGAGGAGCTCCGATGAATCCGGCAACGAACTTGTTGCCTGGCTTGTCGTATAAGTTCTGCGGAGAATCAACCTGCTGAACAACGCCGTCCTTCATAACTACGATTCTGGTACCAAGTGTCATAGCCTCTGTCTGGTCATGTGTAACGTAGATGATGGTTGCCTGCAGTCTCTGATGTAACTTGGAGATCTCAATACGCATCTGGCCTCTCAGCTTAGCATCCAGGTTGGATAACGGTTCGTCCATTAAGAAGACTTTAGGATTACGTACGATAGCACGTCCCATAGCAACACGCTGTCTCTGTCCACCGGATAATGCCTTCGGCTTTCTGTCTAATAAATGCTCAAGGTCAAGGATTCTTGCTGCTTCGTGAACCAGCTTGTCGATCTCGTCCTTTGGTGTCTTTCTCAGTTTCAGACCGAATGCCATGTTATCGTATACGGTCATATGCGGATACAGAGCGTAGTTCTGGAATACCATTGCGATATCTCTGTCTTTTGGCTCTACGTCGTTTACAACTCTTCCATCGATTTTTAATTCACCGGAAGAAATCTCTTCAAGACCTGCGATCATACGAAGTGTAGTAGATTTACCACATCCGGATGGTCCTACGAAGATGATGAACTCCTGATCTTCTACTTCAAGGCTGAAATCCTTAACAGCTTCAAAACCGTTAGGATAAACTTTACATACATTTGTTAATGATAAACTTGCCATTGGTGTAAATACCTCCTAATAAATTGTTCGTTTCTTGATATATTTACTATACAAAAAAACAGCCAAAAACGCCATATGTTACCTACACAAAGAATCTGTCGATTTCTTGTAGGAACTCACAGTGATTTTGACTGTTTTTTGATTTCTTCGTCAGATTGCACTGATATTTCATCTTTTTCCGTCAAATTGACGAAGCAACCTGCCTGTATCTTTTATTCCACTTCTTTCCTTTCTGATCACAACTTGGAATAGCCGAATCCATTGACCACGGCATCCAGCTTGATTCCTTTTTTACAGAATGGACAGTCATCTGCGGAATAAGCCGCATATCCCGGAAGATCCTCTGCATGGAACACCGAGTGTACCGCAAAGCCATCCATCTCAGATACCGTGCTGAACACAGATGCCACTGCCTCGATCACGCCACCATAGTAACGGATTCCCTCAAGACTTCTATGGATTGTCTTTCCGGTTGTGGTAGATGCAGATAATAAGATCACATGTTTTCCTGCGATACTTGGTTTGATATTATCACGGAACAAGAGCTGGTTATTGCTGTTCATCTCCGGTGATACCACGTATATCGTCTCGTGGCGGTTTGTGGATGCCATATCTCCTTTTTCAAACTCTTCCGCTAAAAATGCACCGATCACTTCCGTACCGTCCATACATACGATCGTATCCACATAGGGAACTCTGCCGATCTTCTGATACAGCACGCGGGCAACCTCTTTTGCTTCCCGGATTCTTGTCTTCAGGCTTGTGATATCAATGTAGTAATTGATATGGGAATGACTGGTTGCAAAATGTCCCGGAATTGCATGAATCGCAACCATATTGCTCTCTTTTGAATAAAACTTTACCATTCTGCTTTCCATAATAAAATACCTCCTTAACCCCACTATTCCGGCATTTTCCGGATATTACTTTCTTCCGGTAGAACCAAATCCGCCTTCCCCGCGCTCCGTCTCATTCAATTCTTCTACTTCCTCAAACTCAACAGAAAGATACGGCATTACGACCATCTGTGCAATGCGCTCTTTTCCGGCGATCACACGCTCCTCATCCGTATCATTATGTAAGGCGATCATAAATTCTCCCCGGTAGTCAGAATCCACTACTCCGACACAATTTGCCGGGCGCAGTCCCTGCTTGGAGGCAAGACCGCTTCTTGCAAAAATCGCACCGAAATATCCTTCCGGTATTTCCATCGCAAGTCCTGTGCCGACCATCACTGTTTTGTGTGGTGGAATCACAGTATCCTCAGAACTTTTTGCATACAGATCATAGCCTGCCGCCTGACTGCTTCCCCTTGTCGGGAGTACTGCATCCGCATCAAGTTTTTTTATATTGATCTTCATTTATATTCTCCATTCTAGCACAATCTGTCTGATATATTTTTTAATTAAATCTTAATTCTTCCATACATTTCTCCCTGCAAATTACAAGGAAATCCTGCATTCTTAATCTTCCCATCCAAGATTGCCATGTTCCATTTTCCTGTCGCGGAGCATCAGGTCATTGACTGCCTCTTTTGCCGGCTTATCTTCAAATAATACTTTGTTGACTTCCTCAATGATCGGCATATCCACACCGTATTTTTTTGCAAGGGCGATCGCTGCTTTCGCAGAGTAGACACCTTCTACGACCATTTTCACTTCGTCCATCGCCTGCTGCATGGTGTAACCCTGTCCGATCAGCATTCCGGCTTTGCGGTTACGGCTGTGTTTACTCTCACAGGTCACGATCAGATCACCGATTCCGGTAAGTCCGTTTAACGTCTCCTGTTTTGCGCCCATCGTCACAGCAAGCTTGTTCATCTCAAACATTCCTCTGGTGATGAGTGCCGCTTTCGTGTTATCCCCATATCCCAGACCGTCTGCCATTCCGGCTGCAAGCGCGATCACGTTCTTTAACGAACCGCCAAGTTCCATGCCAAGCACATCCGGGCTTGTATACACACGGAAAACGTTGTTCATGAAAATGTCCTGGATTTCCTCTGCAACAGCACGTTTTTTCGCTCCTGCTACAACCGTAGTTGGAAGTCCGATTCCAACTTCTTCCGCATGGCTTGGTCCACACATCACTGCAACCTCTGCCTGCGGGATCTCCTGCTCCACAATGTCAGTAAGCGGCATCAGTGTCTCTTCCTCGATTCCCTTAGCCACGCACACGATGATCTGTCCCTCTTTCACAAAAGGCGCCATGCTCTTTGCTGTGCTTCTTGTGAATACAGACGGCACTGCAAGGATCAGGTATGCTTTACCTGAAACCGCAGATTCCAGATCTGTCGTAAATTCCATATCTTCCGGCAGTTTTACCCCCGGAAGTTTCTGCACATGCTCATGTTTTTCTTTCAGCATGGTAATCTCATCTTCCACGATCGACCACACTGTCACTTTATTTCCATTGGTATGCAGTACTTTTGCAAGGGCGATCCCCCAGCTTCCTGCTCCTATGATCGCAACATCTGCCATTTTTTCTCACTCCAAATCAAAAAATTATTTCTGCTCCTTCTTTTTCGCACCGATTTTATTCTCTGTGCCATTTGCAAGACGTCTGATATTTGCACGGTGCTGCCATACCCCTAAAATGGTAAAACAGGCTGTCACTATGTAAAATTCCGCACGGATTCCCGTTGGAACTGTGATAATCCCAAGCTGTCCATATACGACCACCTGGACGAAAACACTGATCAGTCCGATGATTGAGCCGAGAGATACATACTTTGTCACTGCGCTGATCACCAGAAAAAGTCCCATACTGACCGGTGCAACGATCGGAAATACTGCAAGCACCATTCCACCGGTACATGCAACTCCTTTTCCGCCTTTGAACTTCAGATAAAACGGAAAATTGTGTCCGAGTACCGCTCCAAAACCTGCATACAGCTCCAGAAGAATGATGTCTTCTGTATATGTTCTTCCAAAGATCAGTTTAACGGCTAACACTGCCGCTACCGTTTTTAAAATATCGCCAAGGCAGGTCACAAGTCCTGCCTTCCAGCCAAAGGTTCTTAAGGTGTTTGTCGCACCGGAATTGCCGCTTCCTTTTGTGCGGATATCCACACCTTTCTTTTTCCCATAAAAATAACCTGTTTCAAATAATCCGCAGGCGTAGCCGATCGCTACTGCAATTATCCTGGCGATGATCATTTTTCATTTTCCTTTCTCTCTCTGATGATAAAACGAAGGGCTGTTCCCCGGAATCCAAACGTATCACGGATGCGGTTCTCCAGATATCTTGTGTAGGAGAAATGCATCAGCTGTTTATCATTCACAAAGATCACAAAGGTTGGCGGTTTTACTGAAACCTGCGTCGTGTAATAAATACGCAGTCTCTTTCCCTTATCCGATGGCGGCTGCTGCATCGCAACTGCCTCGGTAACGATTTCATTCAATACACCGGTTGCCACACGCATGCTGTTGTTCTCGATCACGACATCGATCGTCTCAAAAATCTTATTGAGACGCTGTCCTGATTTTGCAGAGATGAAAATAATCTCCGCATACGGCATAAAGCTTAAGATGTCACGGATTTTCTCGGTATGGCGGTAGATGGTCTTATCATCTTTTTCGATCGCATCCCATTTGTTCACGGCGATGATAATTCCCTTTCCACGGTCATGTGCAATCCCTGCGATCTTGGCATCCTGCTCGGTCACGCCCTCAGTAGCATCGATCACGATAATGCAGACATCTGCACGCTCAACGGCTGTCACTGCACGGATAATACTATAGCGCTCGATCTCTTCCTTGATCTTATTCTTACGCCTCAATCCTGCGGTATCGATAAACACATATTCTTTTCCATTGTACTTAATGTCAGTATCGATTGCATCTCTGGTTGTACCTGCGATATCCGATACAATGACACGATCCTCCTGCGCCAGTTTGTTGATGAGGGATGATTTTCCAACATTCGGTTTTCCGATAATGGCGATCTTCGGACGGTCGTCCTCCTCGTCATTCTTCTTATATTCCGGAAAATACTTTACCACTTCATCCAACATATCTCCAAGTCCTAACATGGAAGCTGCCGAAACCGGGAATGGATCTCCGATTCCAAGATTATAGAACTCATAGACATCTGCCATATACTTTTCAAAGCTGTCCACTTTATTGACGACCAGCACGACTGGTTTGCCGGAACGGCGCAGCATATCTGCAACTTTGGAATCCGAATCCTGCAAGCCCTGTCTGACATCGACAATAAACATGATCACGTCTGCAGTTGCGATCGCGATCTCTGCCTGCTCTCTCATCTGTGATAAAATAATATCGTTACTGTCCGGTTCAATACCTCCGGTATCGATCATGGTAAAATTGTGATCTAACCATGACACCTCCGCATAAATACGGTCTCTTGTAACGCCCGGTGTATCTTGTACAATTGAAATACGCTCACCTGCAAGTGCATTAAATAACGTAGACTTTCCTACATTCGGGCGTCCAACAATCGCTACGACTGGTTTACTCATTGATAAAACTCCTTTTCTCATGTATCACGGAAAGAACTGGGATCTCCACTACTTTCCTGTTATAACCTTAAATGGCTTTCTACCGTTACGCTAAAAATAACAATAACAGTTTACAATAAAAAAGATGGAATAACAATATTTATTCCATCTTTTTTCTGAACTATGCGTTTTGTCTAGGAAATGTGCGGTATTCCTTTTTCCCTTACTGCCGTAACCGGATTCATCAGTGCGTCATACTCATCATAAGTCATAAGTTTTCGCTCACTGTTCAAAATCCCAAGTTTTTTCAATGTCTCAATAATGTTTGTGCATTTGCTTCCGAACTCAACATAGGCGCTGTCACTGTTTGGGAAATAAGCTTCTGCCTCTTCTGCAGTCTTCTCCCCTGTCAGCACCGCTTCTGTCTCATCAACCCCATCCACACTGTAAGAACTGTAATTCCAGATGATACCGTCCGGATTATAAAAACTGATATCCAGATTGTTAAAATAACGATCCCTGTACGTGTTATCCTCATCACCGGCACGGAGCGAATAAAGTTGATAATCCGTCATGTTTCCCGCTTCCACATCTTTTTGCACCGCCTCCATGACAGCGTCAAGCTCTTCCTGTGTAAAACGGTAATCCTCTGTTCTGCCGTTCTCATCTACAAATGAAATACTGCCGGCATAATACTCATTCGTCTTATAGTAATTGCCAAACATGTTCTGCATCATCTTATTCGGATTACTCTCTAACGCAGTCACTTTTGCGACGACAGAATCTTTGTCCGCAGCCGCAGCCTGCCCAACCGGAACTGTATAACTTCTCCGCAGCTTCTTACCATCCTTCAGGGTATATGTGATTGAGAGATAATATTGGTTCTCTGCGCTCAGGCACTCTTCTTTCTGTGCCAGGATCTCTTTCTGGAGATCTATGATCTTCTGAATATCATCCGGTTCGGTATAGAGGAGCTTATAGTCCAGATTGAGCGATACCACCTTAACCTCTGAAACATCCGGTATTTTTCCTTCGATCCGGAATAGATCCAGTTTCAGTGCACCCAGAAATGCTGCCAGAACAACCGTTAAGACTGCCCATTCCCCAACTCTCTTTTTGTGGAACACACGGAAATTCTTCTCAATAAGCATCTCCGCCACAAAAAAGCCGATCGCACCAAAGATCAGGGTGCCTGCTGCAAGTATCCAAAAATGTACCTTTGCCGAAGAAAAACTGTTTCCGATCGTGTCAGCAACGGCAGTTCCTCCAAGCAGACCGGCGCAGACAGCCACGCCCCAGCGGAACACCGGCTTGATTCCCCGCATGCTGATAAGGTCACCTGCAGTCTCCAATTTTCTCCATTTATACAACTGATAGGCTGCGATCAGGAATACCACACCTGCCACTGCATAAATCCCGAGCAGATATGCACCCTTAAACTCGATTCCAACCGTCACATACTCACTGTTTTCTACTGACTGTATCCGCAGATTGTTTGTCAGATAATAAATTGGAGACAAAATACAGGATTTCCCCGGATTCCAATTGTTTGACACCCCAAAGCAGACACTCTCTATCACCATGTTGATCAGATACCAGCATCCTACATACAGATAATTGACTACGACATAATACACCGGAAATGCCATGAGCTGTCCGGTAAACATCGCCACAAATGCGCCGAGCGCCAGTGCAAAAAACGTCATTGCGGCTTCTGCACCAAACCAGTATAAAATGTACTGGATATTGGTGATATGTGCACCAATGCAGACGAACACCGTGATAATAAAGGTCAGGATCTGCGGAACAATCATAAATGCAGACGCAGATATGATATTCGTCACAAACAACTCCCGTCTGTCCACTGGAAGTGAATGGATCATATTTGTATTCTTTGCAGAATACAGATAGGAAAACACTGCCATGATCATCACTGCTGCAAATGCAAATGTGATCACCGGATTCATGGCTGCCCGCATAGCGCCACTGATCGCATAGACCTGTCTCTGGAGCTGGCTGTAACTGTCATCCTGCAGATAATACCGCATGTTAAACCACAGTCCGACCGGAAGCGAAACGATCAGATAACAGCTGTACAATGCCCACAAAGGCCAGAAATGTGTCATATTTTTTTTGAAAATTGTTTTGTTAAAGCAGCATGTCTTTGACTTCATAATCCACACCTCCCAATTCATAAATAAAGATTTCCTCCAGTGTCAATGGAAGTACATCAACAATGGTAGGATTTTCTGTCAGAAGAACTTTCTCTGCCTCTTTCGGATCCCCTTTTACGATCAGGGTATAGACACGCCCTGTGTTTGCCATATGCAGCACCTCAAAATCATCCGGCAATTTTGGCACACCATTCTGACATGCCACCTGTATCTTGGAAATATTTCCCTGAAGATCGCTCAAAGACCGCTCGATCATAATTTTTCCATGGTGCATGATGCCCACATGGTCACAGGTATCCTCAAGTTCCCTCAGGTTATGGGACGACACTAAAACTGTCATTTTCCGCTCTGCCACTTCCGCCATTAAGATACTCCAGATCTGTCTGCGCATCACAGGATCAAGTCCGTCCACCGGTTCGTCTAAGATCAGCAGATCCGGTTTACAGCAGATTGCAAGCCAGAACGCTACCTGTTTCTGCATGCCTTTCGACAGCCGTCTGATAGTGCGTTTCACATCGATCGTCGGGAAAAATTCCTGCATTTTATAAAAAAGCTTACTGTCAAACTGTGGATAGATGCCTTCATAAAAGCGTTTCATCTCCATCGTATCTGCCTGCATAAAATAAAACAGTTCATCCGGGATATAAGCCATCTTCTGCTTGATATTCCGGTTTTCAAATACCGGTTCACCGTCGATCAGGATCTCTCCCTCATCTGCCTTATATACTCCGGTAAGATGGCGGATCAATGTAGACTTTCCTGCTCCGTTTGGTCCGACCAGTCCATAAATATCACCTTTTCCTACATGCATATCCACGCCGTTCAACGCCTGAAAATCATCAAACTTTTTCTTTAAATTATGAACCTGGATCATTGTGCCTCTCCCCCTTTAGCCAATTGTTCAATACGTGTCTTCAAACTGTCCCCATCCGTCGCCAAAAACAACAGTTCCGTCACCACTTCATCAAATTCCTTCATCAGTTCTTCATTTCTGACACCCAGCACTTCTTTCCGCTCGGCGACGAATGTTCCTTTTCCGGCAACGGTATAGACATATCCCTCTGCCTCAAGTTCCCGGTATGCCTTCTGGATGGTATTTGGATTGATGGCAAGCTTCGAAGCCATTTCCCGCACGGAGGGCAGCTTTTCATTTGCAATAAGGGAATTCGTGATAACCAGCTTTCTCAGACCATCTTTGATCTGTTCATAAATTGGTTTTGCATCCCTGTAATTTAACTGAATCAAATAACAAACCTCCCATCTGTATTAGCTGTATGATGTGTACTATCATTCTTCATACAGTTAATATAGCACGAGAGGTCTTCTATTACAATGAAGATAATCCTAGGATATTATTAAGAAATCTTTAATATGCCATTCTTTTCAAAGGCAGCATCGTTTCTGCTATCCGAGATAAGCCTTCAGAAGTTCAAACGTATTCTTTACTCCATCCACATGGCTTCTCTCATAACCGTGTGATGCATATACACCCGAACCGATCAGTCCGTGGCGCACATCATATCCGGCGGTCAGCGCAACATCTGCATCTGAACCATAGTATGGATAGACATCCACTGCAAAATCAATATTGTTCTCTTTTGCCGCTTTCACAAGACCATTTACCACATCATAGTGATATGGTCCGTGGCTGTCCTTTGCACAGATAGATACCTGTGTCTCATCACAGGCAAGTCCGTCACCGACACATCCCATGTCCACAGAGATCACTTCTGTCACGCCTTCCGGGACAGAGGCAGCGCCACCGTGTCCTACTTCCTCAAATACAGTGATGTGCTGATAGATCATACGATCCGGTGTCACATTTTCCTCTTTCAAATATTTTGCATAGCCTAATAAAATTCCAACACTTAATTTGTCATCTAAGAACCGGCTCTTAATGTAACCGGATTCTGTCACAGTTGTTCTCGGATCAAAGCAGACAAAATCGCCTGTCATAATGCCGAGTTTCTCCACATCCTCTTTTGATTTTACTTTTTCATCCAAAACAACTTCCACAGAATCATAGCTTCTCTTCGTATCGTTATATTCTCCGTTTACATGAATGGAAGCGTTGATCAGCTGTAATGTTCCGTCATATTTTCCGTTAAATCTGGTGACAACTTTACAGTTTTCTCCCTCTGCATTGTTTGCATTCATACCGCCTACTGCTGTAACACGAAGTCTTCCGTTGGCTTTGATCTCTGCCACCATGGCACCTAACGTATCAATATGTGCCTCTAAAAGAACGGCGTTCTCTTTGTCCCTGCCGCCGATTGGTACGAGCACACCGCCTTTTACCGTAAGTTTTGGCTCATATCCGAGTTTTTTGTATTCTCCCATGACATAGTCTGCCACCTCATTTGTGTAGCCGGATGGACTGTCGATTGCGAGGATATTCTTTGTCTCTTCTACCATATAATCTACATAATTTTTACTCATATCTTCTGCTCCTTTTTATTTCAAATATTTTAGGCGTTTGCGAAACTCCTCCTACTCTTCTTTCAATTGTTCAAAATCAACAAAAACATTCAAGACACGCTCTC
>OGRT01002353.1_pt1 | contig 10469 bp, 6 predicted proteins | sample 1553581 | NCBI WGS metagenome assembly OGRT01 (sample SAMEA2580113, study PRJEB22360) | human gut metagenome | biome: human gut; feature: human-associated habitat; material: faeces | place: Denmark | collected 2008/2010
AAAAAGCGTTTCAGGAAGCCGTGGAAGCTGCGGTAGAAGAAAAGCTGAAAGGCGGTGCATCGATCCCCTGCTCATTGCATGCTCCGGCGTCACGCGCAGCAGCCCCGGCAAATGCAATGACCGGTTTTCCATATTTCTTCGCAATCTTTGCAATCCCGATCGGCGCTTTTCCCATAGCGGTCTGTCCGTCCATACGCCCTTCCCCGGTAATCACAAGATCAGCCTTTGCAATTTCCTGCTCCAAGCCTGTTTCTTTTATTACAATCTGGATACCGGATTCCAACTGTGCATCCATAAATGTAAGAAATGCAAATCCCAAACCGCCTGCCGCCCCCGTACCCGGATACATAGAATCTGCTTTCGGAATCTTTTTCTTCACCAAAGACGCATAAGAAAAGAGAAGACGATCTAACCTTTCGGTCATCTCTTCATCCGCGCCTTTCTGCGGACCGTACACAGCGCTTGCTCCTGTCTCTCCGCACAATACGTTCGTTACGTCACAGGCAATCTTGAATTTACATTCCGCAAGTTCAGGGATCACGTTATCATCTGTAATCTCCGCCAGTTCTTCCAGACCCCTTGCCCCAATCGGAATCTGTTCCCCGTTTTCCTTCAGCAGGCCAAAACCCAAAGCCTGAAGCATTCCTGCTCCCCCGTCGTTTGTCGCGCTTCCTCCGATCCCGACAATAAATTTTCTGCATCCGTTTCGCACAGCGTCTTTTATCACTTCTCCCACACCGTAAGTTGTCGTATACAACGGATTTCGTTCTTCCTCTGAAAGAAGAGTCAGCCCTGCCGCTTTCGCAATCTCAATGACCGCTGTTTTCTCTTCTGTTTTCTCTCCTGTTTTTCCATCTGTATTCTCGATCACACCATACTCGCACACAACCGTTTTTCCGATCGGTCCGGTTACAGAAACTTTCCGTATCGTTCCGTTCATACCGGACACCAACGCTTCCACTGTCCCCTCGCCTCCGTCTGCCAGCGGTCTGACATGCACTTTTGCTTCAGGATCAACTTTATGAATTCCCTTTGCGGCGGCTTTTCCCGCCTGTACCGAAGTCATACTCCCTTTAAACGAATCAATCGCCGCCACAATTTCCATAAATCCATCCATTCCTTTCACTTTACTCAGACAGAAAACATTATAAAAATGTTTCCCCGCACTTGTTTGTCATCATATAAATACCTTCAATGTACACAGCGTATCATTTCTTTTTTTACATTTCAATAACTTTGCACGACCGATTCCTAAAGAATGATCCGGCAACACTATCACCATGAAAGGATGTGTTACTATTCCCACTCCAAAACGACAGTATACTACTGACGATATTTATAAATTACCAGATTTCATAAGAGTAACTCTATTTGATGGGAAAATATTGACGAATGATTGGACAAATCTGATTATAGACGAAGAGGTCTTTAAGAATCTCCCTTCTGAAGATCACCACAAAACGTACCGACTTTCTATAGTAAAATCTGAATAGCCCTTGTATCGCTCTGATGGATATACTATATTAAAGACATAAAAGGAACAACCGCCCACAAGGGGGTTGACCTCGACAAGATTGTAATAGAATCACCACCCTGAAACCGGTCAAAGTTTAGAGGGTGGTTTTCTATGCCTTAAAGCACTATCTGATAAACGTAAATACGAATGTCAGCAATGCCAGAATGAACATTCCAAAGTTTGGGATTGATGGCACTAACGAAAAGATTCGCCTCGGAAAGTTGATGGGCAAGGACTTCATAATAACGTCCTTTTAGGTCTAAGTTTTTTTGGGGGCGGTACAATTTGTTGCCAACAATGTATTGTATTGTTATCTTTAATAATAAAATCCGGGGCAGATATGATATCATTCAAATAATCTGTAACTTCTTTATATACTTCTGGGTGTCTATCCAAAATATGCTGAAGCTGATTATCTGTAATAATAACTTCATCCGTTACGATATCTTCGGTTATACAACTATATATGCTTTTATTAATTCTACCAATGGTATGCACTTTTGATACCTCTTTTACATTAGATGCTGATGATTGGAAAATTAACTAACAGAATGCTGGGGACAGCTTGAATTCCAACGCTCTTCGTGCTATACTAACCCACGTTACAAAAACCCGAAAAATAAGGTCTTACAAGGGTTTCGCCGATTTCCGGCGGAAAATGAATCGTGTGTTCGTGACCTTCCACACGTAAAACAAAACTAAAGGAGAATTGAAAAATGAAAACAACTCAACAAAGCAAAGTGCTTTTCATGGCACAGGCGGCGATGATCGCCGCAATCTACGTCGTACTGACTATGCTCGGCGCATCTTTTGCATTCGGAGAAGTGCAGATCCGCTTTTCGGAAGCGCTGACAATTCTGCCCGCAATCACACCTGCGGGAATTCCCGGAGTATTTTTAGGATGTCTTATCAGCAACATATTAGGCGGAGCAATCTTGCCGGATATTATTTTCGGAAGCATCGCCACATTGATCGGAGCTTTATTTACATGGCAGCTTCGCAATAAAAGCAAATATTTAGCGCCGGTTCCTCCGATCATCGCAAACGCGCTCATCGTTCCGTTTATTTTAAAATACGGTTATGCAGTTCCTCTTCCGATCCCGTTTATGATGCTGACAGTAGGTCTGGGGGAAGTGATCTCCTGCGGAGTTCTCGGAATGATACTGTACACAGCACTGAATAAATATAAAGGGGTTTTATTTAAACCTTCCATATCATAAAATATTCTAAAGCATGCGGCAGTTCAGCTTGCGTCATTCGCAAAACTCATTCGCAAAACGCACTCCGCGCTTATTGCGGCCAAACATCTGAAGCGCTGCTAACATACGATACAAAAAATATCCGTGAGATACGTTTTTCGCATCCCACGGATATTTTTTATCACTTATATTTACCTTTCCGGTATGTGCCGCGCCAATCAACTTCCTGAGGAAAGTTCTCCTTTTATCATCTGATGTATCCGATAAATGTGTTTCCGCCTGCTTCTGTCATATTTTCCATTTCGCTCATGCCGACTGTATATGATTCTCCTGTACTCGGATCTACATATGTGATATCCGTCATCGTATATCCTGTCAAAAGCACCGCATGTGCCGATTCCAATATCGCGATCATCGGACACCCGCGATTGATCACATATAACATCTGATCGAGAGAACAGCCTGTCAGATCAAGCCGCTGTGCATGATACTGTTCCATATAACGCTCACACGCATCAAGAGAACTTTCTCCTTCTTCACATTGAAACTTACCTGCTTCTGTTGAATAAACAAGATCCCGGTTTCCTTTCTCCCATACATATTTTTGCTCGGAAGAAATTACAACTCCCGAAACCTGCTCTGCCTTTTGAACCGCATACCCTGCTTTGTTATAGACAGCCGCCAGTTCTCCCATGCCGTAAACATAATATTTTTCTTCTTTCTCTTTCCCTTTCAGCTCAATCGTCAGCGTTTTTTTGCCCGGCTGATATATCGGTTTTTCATTCTGTTTTTGTTTCTTTTTCACTCCGTCCGCAAATGTAAAACGCATCTGTTTTCCTGTGTTTTCCGATACATATGTTTCAAAAACAATCTTCGACTCTTTACGTTCCTCATTGTTCGTAACATATTCCTGCTTTGTGGAATTATATGTTTCTCCGTCTTTTATAACGCGGTTAAAAGTCAGCAGATTCCCGTCGATGAGCACATCCGTCGTATAAATACTTTGTTCTGTGAAATTATACTGCGCAGCTTCTTTATTCTTAGAGTTTCTGATCTGCACTTCGTACATCGGTGTGATCTCTTCGCCTGATACCGTGATCCCTGTATCGGCAGGATTTACCTTTCCATATATAAAATCTCCGTTGATAAACCCAAGAGGGCGCAGGTTTTCCCCATCTTCCGCTTTGATCGTATAATCCTCTCCGCTCTTTAAGTTCATTATATGAAGCGTCGCGGACTTATCTGTTTTCCCTCCGGTCTGATACACCATAAGATGACCGTCATCTGAAACGGCATACCGTTCGTCAGTAAGATTCTCCGCAAGCACTTTCTTCTCATCTTTCTTCAGATCGATCCGATATAAAGTTCCGTCTGCAAGAACGTGCAAAAGGGAAGTACTCTGATTATAATATACCATCTTACCAAGCTCATCTTCTGCGATGGCAAACGATTTCGTACTTGTAATAAATGCCTTTTCCTCAATCTTATTTTCAGCCGCATCATAATAATAAATGCCGACGCCGACCTCGCCTTCGTGGCTGCCGCGCGCCATATACCCGTAAACGGCAAACGTAATATTATTTTTATTATCAATGCCGATCACACGCACCGCATGCTGATCATTCTCTCCCCGCGTATCTCTGCCTTCCTGATCTGGCATGGAAAATACTTTTGTCAGATTTCCTTTTTTCGACTCATACAGCCATAATTCACCGGCCTGCACAAACGCGGCGGAAGTCTGGTCTTTATTGATCTCATAGGAAATATCCTTCGGAATAATGCCAAGTATGATTCCGTTTTCATCAAAATCACTTTCTCTTCCGTCAAATACTTGTTCCATATTCCGGTTATAGTCGAGCAAATAGATCGTATCTACGAGAAATCTCACCCGGAAAAACTCTTTCACGTTATAGATGCTTTCCGCTCCCTCTTCGTCCGTACAGGAAACTTTATATTTTGCGAGTATAGAAGTATATACCGTATTACTTTCTTTTATATCCCACTCCACATCTCCGATCACGGAGGGCTTCATATCTCCCCATTGTATATGCGTAATATCTGAATGAATATTTACCGTTTGATATGTCGTATTATCGCTCTTTTCATCCGGCTCTAAATATGCCGTAAGTTCCTCTGTCGCTTCTTTATTCAACGCTTTTGTATGAAAATCTTTTGCAAATGCAAGGCACTGATCAGTCGTGACTTCTTTCGGTCGTACAATGCGGGTATAATATCCCGCCGTCTTTCCGTTTTGAGACAGCGGCGTATCAAGCGTCACTTTCAAAACTGCCTCCGGCTCTTCCGATGACAAGATCCCTTTCAAGTCCAGTTCTGCCTGCGAAGTTTCTTTCACTATATCCGCTTTGCCTTCTGCATGTTTCTTCGTTCCGTCAAGCGAATATACCTCATATTTAAGTTTATCGATCTTATTTCCGTATTTTTCTACTTTTACAGTCAATGAACCGTCGCTTTTAAGCGGAGTGATCGTATCACGTACAGCAGGTATCTCCATCTTGTTTACATAACCAAAAAGCGGATTCACTTCTGTTTCTCCGACATAAAAAGAAATCTCAGGCAGAGATGCAGCCCCCATGTCGGCGGCCTCATCCGACACATCTTTGTTGATCACAAGGCTTGAAATAATGACCGCGGCACAAAAAACAACGATCAAAATACCTGCTTTCATTATTTTTTTCTTCATTCTTTGTAATTCTCCCCTTTATCTGCCAACAATCTCCCCAACGTCGGCTCTATCTGCAAAAAACGTTCACATTTTTCAATCGCTGTTCCCGCGCTTTTTTTCGTAACTCTTTTCTCATCCGCTCTGACCGCCCGAAGCAAAATATTTTTCGGAGTGTGCTCCATATCGATAAACTCAAGTACCTGCGTATCATATCCCGCAGCTTCTAAATATTTTGCTCTCAATCCGTCCGTCACAAGCGCCGCAAACCTCTCCCTCAAAAGTCCGTAATCCATGATCGGATCCAGACATCCGTCATAACACTGCGTCTTATCCGCTTTCGCGAATTGTCCGTTCACTTCGTGCTGACAGCACGGAACCGATAATATAACTTTGGCATTCCAACCGATCGCTTTTGCAAGCGCATAATCTGTCGCCGTATCACATGCATGAAGCGTCACGACGACATCCACCTCGTTCACTCCTTCATAATCCGCAATATCTCCTACGAGAAAATGCAGTTTCTCATACCCATATTTTTTTGCAAGTCCGCTACACCGGCGAATCACATCTTCCTTCAGATCGAGTCCGATCACATGAATGTCAAACCCTTTCAGTTCTTTCAAATAATAATACATCGCAAACGTAAGGTATGATTTTCCACAGCCGAAATCGAGAATTGTCAATTCACGTCCTTTGTCAAGCTGTGGAAGGATATCTTCTATAAATTCAAGAAAACGGTTGATCTGGCGAAACTTATCCGTTTTCGTCCGAACGATCTTCCCTTCTTCTGTCATAACTCCGAGATCATTTAAAAACGGAACAAAAGTTCCTTCTTCTAATATATAGCGTTTCTTCCTGTCATGTGAAAGCTCTGCCGGAGGCGCCGCGCTTTTTCGGTTTTTCCGCTTGATCGAAATTTTTCCTTTCTTGCTCACAAGAACCGTATATTCCGCCTGAACAGTCTCGATCTGCATCTGCCGGAAATTTTCCATATGACCTGCCAGTATTTCCGCTGCATCTTTGCAGTTTATGTTTTCATGAAACGCCTGCGTCTTCGTAAACTTTTCTACCTGAAACATGAAATCGCCGTTTTTCTCAAGAGGACGGACTTTCGCTTTCACGACGCCGTCCTTCGTCCTCGGATTGCTGAGCACCGCACGGATAAATTCTCTGTTTAAAACTTGTTTCAGCAACTCAAAAATTTCTTTCATCTTCCAACCTCTGCCCGTATTCGCTTTCAATGATCTAACCGCGATCCTCCACAAGAAATCCCTTATTTCTCAACATATCCTCAATCAGATCCAATGTCTCTTCACTGTCAGCTTCTACTTTATGGTAATGATAATCCGAAGTAATATTTTTCAGCGGACTCGACTTTCCGTTCTGAATATCATCCATAAATTCCGTCACTTTTCTGCGGGATGTAATGTTGATCTCAGCTTCCATATGCCCGTAAACTCTGTGGTTGACCATCACATTGCGCACGATCCCGCCCAGATCGATGATCTCTGTCAGCTCTTCTTCAACCTGCGCATCTGTATGCTTCACTTTGAACACACGGCTTACTGCTGCCGGCTCATTGATAATATATCCCCTGTTCGTAGAGATGATATCATATCCGGCTGCCCGTATAAGCGCTATGTCCTGCACGATCACCTGACGGCTTACGTCATATGCCGCCGCCAAAACTTTCCCCGCAACAGGCGTCGTGCTGTTTCTGATCTGATCTACAATCTGTTTTCTTCTGTCAGAGCCTGTCATCTGACATCCTCCTTAACAGGATGCAGGTTTTTCATCGAAATGTCAAGTATCGGAGAAGAATGTGTTAAAGCTCCGCTTGAAATATAATCAACGCCAAGACCTGTCAGACGTGCAATATTCTCTTTCGTTACATTTCCCGAACATTCCGTTTCAGCTCTTCCGTCAATGATTCTGATTGCTTCCTGCATTTCTTCTGTCGTCATATTATCAAGCATGATAATATCTGCGCCTGCCTCTACAGCCTCTTTTACCATGTCGAGAGTTTCCACTTCAATCTCAATCTTGCGGACAAACGGCGCATATTCCTTCGCCATTTTTACAGCCTGTGCAACTCCTCCTGCCGCTCCGATGTGATTATCCTTCAGCAAAACTCCGTCCGACAGATTATATCTGTGATTATATCCGCCGCCTGTCGTAACTGCATACTTCTCAAAAACACGCATATTCGGCGTCGTTTTCCTCGTATCTAAAAGTTTCGTTTTCGTACCTTCCAGAAGTTTTGCCACAGAATGTGTATATGTTGCGATCCCGCTCATTCTTTGCAGATAATTAAGAGCCACACGCTCGCCGGAAAGAAGCACTCTGATATCGCCCTTCACCTTTCCCATAAGCTGTCCTGATTTTACCTCATCTCCGTCCTTACAGTAAAGCTCTGTTTTCGTATTTTCATCTAAAAGTTCAAACACCCTTGAAAATACGTCCAGTCCCGCAATAATCCCGTCCTCTTTACAGATCAGGTCAACCTCTCCCGGAACAGCTTCTTTCATCACTGCGTTTGTACTGACATCTTCACTTGAAATATCTTCTTTTAATGCCTCCATGATCAAATGATCGGCCTGTAATTTCATTGTAATTTTATTCACGTTTCCACTCCTTTTTTCGTTCTCTCCCGCCTGCTTTGCGGCGGTATCCGTTTTTTCTCTTCCGATCTTCTGCGCCGCCCTTTTTGCGAACACAAGGCTTTCCAGCAAAGAATTGCTTGCCAGACGATTTGCTCCGTGAACTCCGTTGCAGCTCGTCTCTCCTGCCGCAAATAACCGTTCCATAGAAGTCTGACTATCACTGTCCACCCAGATGCCTCCCATAAAATAATGCTGAGCCGGAACAACCGGAATCGGCTCTTTCGTCACATCGTACCCTTCTTCTTTACAACGTCTGTATATATTCGGAAAATGACTCAATATCGACTCTGTTCCTATATTCTCCATAGACAGCCACACATGATCTGTTCCGTCTTTTTCCATCTGTTCGCGAATCGCTTTTGTAACGACATCTCGCGGAAGCAATTCATTTACAAAACGATTTCCCTCTTTATCAAGCAGAACAGCTCCTTCTCCCCGCACTGATTCCGAAATCAGAAATCTCCGCCCCGGCTTCTTAGAATAAAGCGTTGTCGGATGAATCTGAACATAATCGGTATGTTCCAGTCTGATTCCGTGTTTTTTCGCAATTTCAAGAGCATCTCCCGTCAAATGCGGAAAATTTGTGGAATGACGGTACAATCCTCCGATTCCGCCGCTTGCAACGATCGTATACGCTGAGCGAACTGCCCGGCTCGTTCCGTCTTGTTCCTGCATGACAACGCCTCTGCATACTCCGCCTTCCTCTATAATATCCGTCATTGTCGTATATTCAAAAATCTCTACATTGTCAAGCTCTTTCACCCGCGCCAAAAGTTTTCCCGTAATTTCTTTTCCTGTAATATCCTCATGAAATAAAATCCTCGGACTTGAATGCGCCCCTTCTCTTGTATACTCATATGTACGAGAAATATCACTGTCACCGATGACATCATCACTATGCTCTGTCCTGCGTTCAAATTCAACGCCGTACCCGATCAGTTCCCTGATGATCTCCTGCGAACTGCGGATCATAATATCGACCGATTCTTTTCGGTTCTCATAATGCCCCGCACGCATCGTATCTTCAAAATAACTGTCATAATCACTTTCATCGCGCAAAACGCAGATTCCGCCCTGTGCCAAAAATGAATCGCTGCTCTCCAGATCCGCTTTGGTAATCATCATAATTTTAAAATCACGCGGCAGATTCAATGCCGCAAATAATCCTGCGACTCCTGTTCCGACAATGACCACATCGACCTGATCTTGTTTTTCTTTTATTTTTTCCATATCCACTTCCCTTAGCGCCCCTAATCTTACCTTACTATTCCTTAATTATATCTTTCATTTTCACCTGTTATTTTGCCAGATCAAGCATCTTTTCCAACGGTTTCTTTGATTCGGCACGAAGAGCTTCGTCCATCTGAACTTCATTTTCACCTGTTCTCAAAACATGAGCGATCTTTTCCAGAGTGATCATTTTCATATCTTCACAGACCGGTTCTGTTTTTGTAAAATAGAACTTTTTATTCGGATATCTTTTTTCAAGCTCATATCTCACACCGTTTTCCGTGCAGATGATAAATTCCTCAGCGTCGCTCTTTCCCACACGATCAATAATGCCGGACGTGCTTCCGATATAATCCGAAAGATCAAGAAGCGACTTCGGACATTCAGGATGCGTCAGCACTTCCGCTTCCGGATGCTCCGCTTTCGCCTGCTTTAATTCCTCTATTTTTACCGTCTCGTGAATCGGACAATATCCTTCGTTGTATACAAAATTCTTCTCCGGCGTCTGCTCCGCCACAAAATGCGCCAGATTTCTATCCGGAATAAAGAAAATGTTTTTGTTAGGAAGTGCCTTTACAATCCGAACCGCATTTGCCGAAGTTACGCATACATCCGATAATCTTTTCAGTTCTGCCGTTGAATTAATATAGCAGACAACCGCAAGATCATCATACTTCTTCCGCATCGCACGGATCGTCTCCTCATCTGCCATATGCGCCATCGCACAGTCCGCTTTTGCATCCGGCATAAGAACCGTCTTCTGAGGATTCAGCACTTTCGCACTTTCGCCCATAAACGAAACGCCGCAGAACACAATCGTCTGCTCCTCCAACTCTACTGCCACCTTGCTCAGGTAAAAAGAATCGCCGATATAATCTGCAATTTCCTGAACTTCCGGTCTTACATAATAATGCGCCAGTATGACCGCGTTTTTTTCCTTCTTCAACTGTTCGATCTCTTCTCTAATCGTCATTCGTATACCCTTTCCCGCATGAAATCCATACGCCTTTGTTTCTGTCGTGATGCTCATTATAACACTTGAGTTTACAAATGACAAGACAGTTGTGCCGCTCGCCTTTTGCAAAAAAGAATCCCGAAAAACATTAGTCTTTCGGGATCTCTCAAGAGGCGCAGACCGGATTTGAACCGGTGAATCAGGGTGTTGCAGACCCACGCCT
>OGRT01002362.1_pt1 | contig 10440 bp, 8 predicted proteins | sample 1553581 | NCBI WGS metagenome assembly OGRT01 (sample SAMEA2580113, study PRJEB22360) | human gut metagenome | biome: human gut; feature: human-associated habitat; material: faeces | place: Denmark | collected 2008/2010
AACGAAAAAAGGCGCTCGCACGGACATCATTGCCCGCACGAGCGCCTTGATTGTGCGCGAAAGCGCAAGGGAATACTGCTGCCCCCGGAGGAGCTAAATCACGGATGAACCATACTGCATAAAAAGAGAGCTGCAACTCACTTCTGTGAGTGCAGCTCGTCTGCGGGATCGCCGCGCGCTTTTTTGCGTGGGTGGCTACTCTGTACTTATGCTTTTTTACATGGCCGCGAGCGGTCTTAGCGCCATCTCCTGTTCATCCGTGTTCTCATAAAATAATCTTCAGTTCTTTGAATGTGATTTATAGCTCATCCAATATGAGTTACATGTAGATTTAAGTGAAGCGAAGCTCACTCTACAATATAGTAGAGGTGATTTCCAATGAACTTTCTTGACCTTTTTGCCCTCAAACTTCGGGAGAAGCGAATCCAGCAGAAGATAACACAGCGTGGACTGGCTGAAAAACTGAACATGTGTACGCGCACGATTATTGAGATTGAAAACTGCAAAAGCAATCCGAAGTTTGAAACCGTGGCTCTCATTTCCAAGGAGATGAGAATCAGCCTTGACGCCGTGGTGTTTCACGACGAAAAACCGCGTGAAATTCCAAAAGTTGTGGCAGATTTCTTTGCCGGAAAGAGTGATGCAGAAGCGGAGCGGTATATTGCATTGTGCCAAAGCGCAGAGAATTTGAGAGACGATAAATAAATACTGCCTCGCGTAGTCGGAATTCTCTGGATACAGTAAAAGCGGTCATCCTGCACGGATGGCCGCTCTTACTCTCGAATGACCGGCAGGTATGGGGATATAAACTTTACCACCGACTACCTTTTGGCTACTAGTGTGAAGCGACGGTAGAATTTAAGTTTTACCTCTCCTGTTCGTGTGCACGCCGGATTTTTTCAAAGCTGTCCTGACTGATAGTGTGTTCAATCCGGCAGGCGTCGGCCTCCGCAGTCTTGGGGTCAACGCCTGCGGCGATAAGCTGCTCAGTAAAGAAGCAGTGACGCTTATAGATTTTTTCAGCCACCTCGCGGCCCACATCGGTCAGATGGAGAAAGTGATCTTCGTCCATCGTAAGAAAGCCGCCGTCTTTCAAAGTGTTTACTGCCACACATACGCTTGGCTTTGACACTCCCATGTGCCGGGCCACATCTACGGAGCGCACCATACCCGTTTTCTTATGGAGAACAAGGATGGTTTCCAGATAGTCCTCCCCGGACGCACGAAGTTTCATGGAACATCTCCCTTCTAAAACAATTTACACAGCCCAACCAAGACTCTCCTGTTGGATATGGAACAGTTTATGGTACAATCCGTTCTTTTTCATCAATTCATCATGTGTACCGTGTTCCACCAGTCTACTGTTATCAAGAACGAGAATTTGGTCGGCATCCACAACGGTACGAAGCCGGTGAGCAATCATAATGACCGTCTTACCCTCCACCAGTTTTGCAATGGCCCGCTGGATTAAAACCTCGTTCTCCGGGTCAAGAGATGCTGTTGCTTCATCAAGAAGAATAATCGGGGCATCTTTCAGCAGAGCGCGGGCAATGGAGATTCGCTGACGTTCTCCGCCAGAAAGAGTGCTGCCGTTCTCCCCCAAGATAGTCTGATAACCATCCGGCAATCGCTGGATAAATTCGTTACAATACGCTGCCTTTGCCGCTGCCATGACCTGTTCTTCGGTAGCGTTCATGTTACCTACACGGATATTGTTAAAAACAGTATCGTTGAACAGGGTCACATCCTGGAATACAAAGGACATACAGCGCATCAGGTGTTCCGGTTCAATGGTGCTGACATCCATACCACCAATGGTGATCTGGCCTTTTCTTATATCCCAAAAGCGGGCGATCAGTTTGGAAATCGTGCTTTTGCCGCTGCCGGAAGGCCCTACCAGGGCCGTTACGCTGCCAGCAGGAATAGAAAAAGACACATCCTTGATAACATCGTCCTGGTTATATCCGAAAGTGACATTTTTCAGTTCAATGTCATACTTGGATACATCCTTATCCTCGCCCTCCATAGCGGGCGTGGTCAGCAGGGTACGCATACGGTTGGTGACAGTCTCCAAATGAAACAGAGAAGTCAACTGTGAGAGAATGGCAAGGATCGGGCCGTAAATCTGCGTGGAGAACATGAGCAGCACCAGCAGAGGGAGCAATTCGATTTTGCCGCCGGTTATCAGCACCGTTCCAATGAAAATAGTAATGCCAAGCCCTGCTTGCAGGATCAGGCTGGCTCCCTGAACCAGAATACCGGAGGCCAGTTCCACTTTAATGGCGATTTTTTTCATGGCCTGGAGTGCTTTATCCAACGCATCAAAGCGGGAACCGCCAAGACCACAAGATTTGATGATCTTAATACCTTCCAGGTATTCCTGAATCTGGCTAGACGCCTCCAGTTTCACATCCACCTGTTTGTCAAACAGACGAAGTTGTAGCTTGCGCCCGCACCAGATGATAAGGAATGTAACCGGCATTGTGCAGAAAATCGCAAGGGCCATTCTCCAGTCAAAAAATGCCAGACAAACGCAGGTCAAGGTAACAGAGATGATATTTGCAATCAGCGGCGGGATGGTACTGCTGAGCATGGATTCCATGCTGCTGCAATCCGCCATCATGTTGGTGGTAATATCGGACAAATCTTTTGTGTTAAAGAAGCTCATGGGGAGCTTGCGAAGATGCTCCGCGATCCGAAGTCTGGTCGTGCTGGCCTCCTTATAGGAAGCAATATAGGTTTTCCTATAATCGTTTTTCGCGGCCATGAATACCAGAATAGCCGCCACCAGCCCCAGGCCCAGCAGCTTCCACAACGCGGCCCACGAAATTGCTTCTCCCGTAAACGGCTTTAACAGCTCCCAAAAGATCAGGCAGGCTACCATTGATGGGAGCAATAACGCGATATTGGTTATTGTGCAGGCCGTAATTGCTTTTTTCAGGTCGGAATAGCCTTTCTCCGACAGCATTAACTTTTCTTTCAGCTTACTCATAGATCACACCGCCTTTCCTGTACCAATTTTCCAGTTGATCGACTCCGTATAGCTGCTCCACATCTGTGCGTATTTTCCGTCCTTCTTCAGCAGCTGGTCATGGGTGCCGGACTCAATCAGACAGCCCTTTTCCATGACAAGGATCTGGTCAGCATTACGAATCGTGGACAGGCGATGGGCGATCATTACAACCGTTTTATTCTGGATCAGCTTTTCAAAGGCTTTTTGAATCAGGTACTCGTTCTCCGGGTCGCTGAACGCGGTTGCCTCGTCCAGAACGATAATGGGCGCGTCTTTTACGATAGCCCTTGCAATGGCAATCCGCTGGCGCTCACCACCGGAAAGATGGACGCCGGTGCTGCCGATCACGGTCTGGTAGCCGTTCGGAAGCTGCTCAATAAATTCATGGCATCTTGCAGCCTTTGCCGCCGCAATCACCTGTTCTTCCGTAGCATCTGGATTTCCCATACGGATGTTGTCCAGGATGCTCTGTTTGAACAGGAACGTATCCTGAAATACGAAGCTGACCTTATCCATCAGCGCATCCAGCGGAATATCCCGAATGTCAACGCCGCCGATTTGAATACTTCCGTCCGTCACATCATAAAACCGGGAGATTAGGCTGGCGATGGTACTTTTACCGCCACCGGAGGGGCCGACAATGGCTGTCACCTTGCCCTGATCCGCAAAGAAAGAAACATGAGATAGGGCCTTGACCTGGGAATCGGCTTCGTAGGAAAAGCTGACATCCCGGAAAGCAATCCCATAGTTTTCGATTGCTTGCGCCGTACTCTTTTCGGGCAGGGCCGGGATACGCAGGATTTCATCCATACGCTCCACACTGCCGTCAATCTGCGTAAAGGACTCAGAGATATACATGATTTTATTCAGGACACCGGAAATCGCATGGACAATAATCAGGTAGAAAATAAATGTCAGCGAATACTCCCTGAAATCCGTAGTGTGCATCCCGATCAGAATGCCCACCGGAATCAAAAGCAGATAAATATTGTTGATGATCGTGGTAAAAGCAGGCATACAGTTCTGCCAGCCCAATGCGTACTCCAACACAAAAGAGGTATAGTCTGTAATGGATTTGCCCAACCGCTTAAAGGAATCGGCGGTCTGATTAAATGCTTTGATCTCCGACATACCGCGCACATATTCCACGGAGGCGCTGTTCATGTTTTCCTGAGCGGTCTGGAAACGGTGCATTTTTTCCTTTGCTTCTCCGTTGAAGCCTGCAAACTGCACAATAAAGGCCAGAACAATACCGACCAGACAAACCACGCCATACCGCCAGTCAATTCCAAGAAGAATGATGACCAGAACAAGCGGTGCGACCAGCGAGGCCACAAAGTCCGGGAGCTGGTGAGCGATGAATTTCTCAACGCTTTCAATGTTTTCGTCCATGATCTTTCTCATTTTGCCGCTACCCAGGGTCAGATGATACCCAAGGGGAATCTGCATGATGTGGTCGGCAAAGGCCACCTTCAATTCATAAAGCGTTCCAAACGCCGCAACGTGGGAACACAACAGGGCAAAAAAGTAAAATACGATGTTCCCCAAAATTCCAGCCAGGGCCAGCCATCCCCAGGTCGAAATCGTGGAAACATTCAAGAGCGACATATCCGGGTAAACAAACAGGATTTCCCGAATGATGTAGTAGATTGATAAGTACGGTACAAAAGAACAGATCGCAGCCAGCGCCGCCAAAAAACCTGCCAGGAACACCAGCCCTTTATGGCCGGAAGCCAGCTCCAGGCAGCGTGCCAGTCCGGTTTTCGCTTTCGGCTGCTTCTCGTTTTGCTGTGCCATTTCTACCCCTCCTTTTTGTCATATCCAATTTTGTCTAAAAGAAGCTCTGCGCCTCTGATTTGAAAATCATCGGTAATGCAGCCGTTCTCCAGGCGTATTGCCCGCTCACAGCAGGCAAGCGCACACTCCGCGTCATGGGTAATGACGATAATGGTGCGCCCCATCTTTGCCAGCTTGCGGATCATCCGGCTGACATTCCGCATATTCGTACCGTCCAGCCCGCTTGTCGGTTCGTCCAGTACGATGATCGGCGCTTCGTGCATCAGCGCCACGCCAAGGGCCAGCCGCTGCTTTTGCCCTCCTGACAGCGTAGATGGATGCTGTTTGACAAACGGCATCAGCTCCAGGGCCTCCAGAATTTCCTCCGCCGCTTTTTTCCGCTCTGGGCTGACCTCTGCGCCGGTAGTCAGTTCATCCAGCAGGTCCTCACCGAAAAGCTGGCTGTCTAAATCCTGGGGAATGTACCAGACCTTTCCCAAGCGGCCTTTCGATCTACAATGCTTTCCGAACAAAACGACTTCGCCGGATTTCTCTTTCAATAGCCCTGCCAGGATTCGTCCTATGGTGCTTTTGCCCGTCCCGTTAGGGCCGATCAGGGCTACCACTTCTCCCTTGCGGCATTGAAAGTCAACATCCTTTGCCACAATCGTCTCACCAAAAGAGTGGTTCAGCTTTTTCACTTCCAGAACAACCTCGCTGGTTGCCGCAGACGGGATTTCTGCCTGCTTGATCTGGTGCAGGTCAGGAGTGCGAAGCCCCAGCGCCCGGATTTCCTCATTGGACAGGGCTTTCATCTGCTGCGCGGTAAATTCCCGTACAATTTTCCCTTTCTGCACACACAGGAAGCGGTCTGCCAGATCCATCAGATAGTAAAGCCGGTGTTCCGCTATAATGATGGTTTTTCCCTGCTGCTTCAAAGCGCGGATAATGTCTGCAAAGCGGTAGGTAGATGCAATATCCAGATTGGCGGACGGTTCATCCATGACATAGATTTCCGGGTCAATCGCCTCCGCAGACGCAATCGCAACTTTCTGGCGCATCCCATAAGACAGGCTGTGCAGACTGTGATCCAGAATGTCCTGAATTTTGATGTCTGCCGCTGCCCGGTGAACATGGTTCTGAATGTCCTCATGGGAATACCCATAGTTCTCACAGCCGAAAGCAATCTCACCAGCTACCTCATTGGCAAAAAACTGGCTCCTTGGGTCTTGAAATACATTCCCTGCGATTTTGCCGCGCTCCCAGGACGGAATCTCTTTCAGCGGTTTTCCGTCCACAAAAACCTCTCCGCTTAATTCCCCCTCGTAAAAGTAGGGGATCAGGCCGTTAATCACTCTCGTCAAAGAGCTTTTCCCGCTCCCTGATGGGCCGGTCATAACAATGACCTCCCCAGCGGCAATGTCTAACGATATGTGTTCCAGTTGATTTCCGTTCCCGCCATAGGAAAAGGTCAGGTCACGGATCATAATTTCTTTTCCCATTCCATTCCTCCTATAAAAGACAGCAGCACACGGCAGCTCCCACGCTGACAACAATCAAAAAGTAATCCAGCGCAGTGATCCGGCTGACATAGTAGCTTTCTTTCTTGTAGGGGCTTTCAATTCCCCTGACAATGGCAGAAGCGGCTAACTCGTCCGCCATCTTTAAGGAGCGGAACACCATCGGAACAATGGCGTATTCCAATGTGTCCATTGGATGCCTCAAAACATTGCCAACCGATTTTAAGAAGCCACGGATTTTCATGGCTTCCCTGACTTCTCCAAATTCATGCAGCACAGTCGGAGCAAAGCGGAGCATGACGATCAAAACAAGCATGATACGGGTGGGGATCGGCATTTTCCTCAAGCTGGCTGTCAGCTTCCCGGACGGGATTTTCGCCAGAAGATAGGCTGGCATAGCGGGCAGTAACAGCTTATAAATCATACTGAGTAACAGCGGAGAGGGGATGCTGATTTGATACTTTGTCTCGATCATCAGCCATACAATCGCCACCAGATAGACCACAAAGCATCCAAGAGCCTGTTTATACAGGCCGAACCAGCACAGGATCAGAAAAATCCAAAAGGTAAAAATCCCGTGTCCCCAAAAACTCGTTGTAATAAGGGTCACGATGCAGGCGCACAGTGTCAGGAGAAGAACTGTGCGCCCGTCAATCCGGTCAATCCGCCTTTGCTTTTTTTCTCCGGTCATCATCCTACAATGCCAGCTTTTTGGAAATGTTTTCTGAGCAGGCGCTGGCCGAACAATGTACCGAGGATGGCAAGAACCGCAGTAATAGCAATACCCAGAAGCATCAGTGCTGGAGAAGTTACCATAGAAAACTGCATATTCAGGGTGTTGGCATCAAAACCGCTGCTCGCGGCCATTTCCTGATAGCTGTCCCAGGACCACCACAGCGGTACGGCACAGCCTACAAAATTTCCGATTGAGTTGACCATCCAGCCAATTCGGTTGCGAACTGCACTTCGGTATGTATTCTTGCCAACCATGCATAACTCGGCAATGAGGGCTACAATCAAGAAATAGGGAACCAAGAACATATAACCCATAACACCTTGGATTAGTCCATAAACAGCAGCCCAAGCAAACAACAATCCATGTTTGTTGATGCGATTTGCCGCAACCAAATAAAATGTTGCTCCAATAAAGGCATCAATACCAGCAGAGCCGTATAAATATACTGCTGGGAAAGGCAATGTAACCATACCAATCACCATTGCAATTGCAAAATTAATGACCATCATTGCGGCAATCGTCATAATATCTCGAACGCCAATTTTTTTCTTTACCGTTTGTTCCATCTTTGAAACCTCCTTAAAATAAAATGACAGTGCAGTTAGCAATAGCTAACTGCACTGTCATTTTACACCGGTTTGCAGTCTCTAACTACTCCAAAGGGAAAAGTAAATCAAGAAAACAGCCCAAAAGTTAAATCACTTTTTTGCTTTACGGTAATCCTTTGGAAGCATTCCAAACACTTCTTGAAAGGCTCGCGCAAATTTACTAATATTTGAATATCCAAGTTCACCGGCTATTTGCGTGATTGATTGATCTGTTTCCTGCAAATAAACAGCCGCAAGATTCATTTTATACTTTTTGATATGTGCATAGGGCGTATCGCCATAAATCTGTTTGAAAATAGCTTGAAATGTGACCTTGCTCATTGGCTCTTTTCGCAAGAGTTCTTCTATGGATAGTTTTTTGTCGAGGTTTTCTATAAGCTGATGTCGGATACGCTTAATGATTTCAATTTGCTCTTTGGAATAATATGTTGCTTCATACTGATCTTCAATCCGCAGTTGTTTGATATGGTAAAACAATTCCAATAATTTAATACGGAAGTAATCTTTTCCTTCCACGCCTTTTGCAGCGTATAATTCATCAAAGATATGTAACAATCGCTGTGGTGTCCGGCATAAAAACCACTTTTTTTCTATTTCCAATTCTTGTCCAAGATTTAAGACATCAATATTATAGTAAGAAAAAATTTGTTTTGTTTTCGCATCAATAGAATCTTTGTCAATCACACAACTCAATCCAACACTATATCCAAAGGGAAAAGAATATGCCGCAGGAACATTAGCAAGAGCATTGATACATAATTCTCCTTCTTTCATGTGAAAAACCTTATTATTCCTTAATTCAAACTCAACGCGTCCCTTTTGGTAATGACGAATTTCAATGATATTTTTATTGGGAATCGGTTCATGAAAAATATCTGAACAGTTAAAATCCATAAAAATTAAATTGATACCAGGGAATAATGAGTAATCATATAAAGTTCCAGTCCCATTGCATTTATATTTTATTTGAACATAATCATTATATTTATCAGAAATTATAGCACATTCCCCGTACCATTCTGGTTTGTGGAGTTCACTCATGCTCATTTCCACCTCCCTATCAGTTGATATAAACTAATACATCATCGCTCTAATTTATTGGAAAACAAATCATTGTAGAGTTGATTGTGGTAACATTTATTACATGTTATAACAAGATTTAACCTCTTTTCTTTTCCACGCAAAAGCATCTATAGTTTCAACTGTATCATCTTCACCATGCAGAACCAATCAGAAACCGCCATACTGACCTTCGTGGACATCTTTAAGCCGTTTTTAGGGATGTAACGATAGTATGGTTCATCCGCAATCACCTTTGCATTACCCCCGATCTTTGCCGCCAGTTCTTCCACTGCATCGACATAAAAGAACATCTGCGCATCGGCATGGCCTATCTGCCTCATGTACTTCTTTTGCATCATTGCCATGCCTTTTCTGTTCACGGTATCAAAAACAACTTCCATATTTCCAAATTGTCCAATCATACGCAGAAGGGCAATGACCTTATTTTCCTCAAAATAATGGAATAGTCCACCTGCAATAACGAGAATCGGAGTATCAAGCACCTCATCGCGGACTTTTTTGATCCAGTCCTTTGCAAAGGCATTCCCGGAAATATAGCATTCACGCTCCGGTTCGGGAAGAAGCCCTCGCCGGTATTCGATCACATGAGGCAGATCCACAGCATACCAACGTGCCCTTCCGTTATCACAGCGGTAATAGGTTGTCTCCAGGCCACAACCCAGTTGGACAATCGCACCGTTCGGTCTGCGTTCCAGAAAATCCCGAATAATCCGATCCATATTAGCAGACCGGGAAGCAGAGGCCAAAAGGGTATACTGGCTCTGCATATTCTGTTTAATCAAGTCTGAAGGCAGCTTCTTTTTCAATTCCAATGCTTTTTTATCATATAAAATTTGCGGGTAATGCTCACTAGCATAAATTCTTCCCAGCATAGGGACGAACAGTGTATCCTCCACGACTCCTAACTTGGACATAGCCAAACCTCCTGTTTTGATACATTACTTTCTACCGACAAGCAACCGGGAAGAACCTAGCATCATCATGGCAGCCCGACGGTGGGTGCCAAAAGCTTCCTGTGCGGTATCAACAAGTCGTACTTCCTCATACCCCATATCCCGCAGTTTCTGCGCAAAACCTTCCATGTCACCGTACATCTTTTGTTTCATATCATCGTTAAGTGCAAAGACGCCGCCTTTTTTCAATACCCGCAGGCTTTCCAGCAGCAGTTTCTGCATATCTGCACCCATGACATTGTGATAGACATAGTTGCTGATGACCACATCAAAGCTCTCATCAGGAAAATCCAGCTGCTTCGCATCACCGTGCTGAAATACACAGCGGGAAGCCACGCCCTCACTTGCAGCATTTTTCTCGCAGAGTGCCTTGCTGTAATTGTACACAGCGCCCCAATAATCAATACCGATTACTTTTGCTTTCGGCCATGTCAGAGCCGCACGGATTGTCAGCGCTCCGGAGCCGCAACCTACTTCCAGAATCTTGCCCTCACCGTCATAGTCTAGGTGCGAGAGGACAACCCGGTGAACCTGTTCCATGATTCTGCCACCGCCAAAGGCATACTGCCGCCTGATCCATGTGATCCAGATCAGCAAAACCACAAGTGCGATTGTGATGATGGCAAACAGCACACCGAGAACAGCGACATGAAATACATAAAAAGAGAGGACAGCCAGCACAGCGGCCAAAACTCCGATTCCGCCAATGATGTAAAAGACAGGATTGGACATCCAGCTTCCATAGTCTTCC
>OGRT01002363.1_pt1 | contig 10435 bp, 9 predicted proteins | sample 1553581 | NCBI WGS metagenome assembly OGRT01 (sample SAMEA2580113, study PRJEB22360) | human gut metagenome | biome: human gut; feature: human-associated habitat; material: faeces | place: Denmark | collected 2008/2010
CTGAGCGCACCGTTGGTGCGGAGCATGTGCCCCTTTTTATTGGAATTTGCACTGTATGTGCCGACAGAGCTGTTTTAACCGGATATAATGACTTAGCCACCACAGACACTTATCTTCTCTCAGAATGGGATTATAAGCGTAATAAGGGTATATCTCCGCAGCATATATCACGACATTCCTTGCAGAGCGTGTGGTGGAAATGTTCTCTCGGTCATTCTTGGAAAGCAAAGATTGCGGAAAGGACAATAGAAAAAACAGGGTGTAAGGTGTGCGAAAGAGAATACTTAAGTGTATTCCCAAAACTTGCGGTTATGTTCTATGCCGGACAGAAACAACTCAGAGTCCGAAGTGACTGTGCAGAGGTTCTTGGAATACCGTTGGAGATGTATATACCGGAAGAAAAGGTGGCAATCGAAACCTTTTACGCACAGGAAAAAATAGAGATGTTGAAAGAACATCTATGTGAGAAGCGGAGTATCAAACTTTTAAAAATACCGTATAAGGTCGGAGATAATGAAGTAGAGTTTGCAGGAAAAATCAAAAAGGCACTACGCAGCGTACATATATTTATTACTTCAGATGAACGTCAGGATACGGAATTTATTCGCCAAAGATTTTATGAATGGAGAAGGAGGTCGTCAGAATGAGAGAACCTAAATATCACATTTATCTTGATGATAGCGAATATCATAGAATAATAGAGTCGCTTATGGCATTGGCTTACATTAAAGAGAGGGTTGAAGAACAATACATTCGAGAATTATAAGTATATGTATAATACATTTGTGAAGCCAGTGATTGGGGACAGAAAAATCTCTACTCTGAAAAAGTCGGATATAAAGAAGTATTATAATTACCTTGCCGATGAAAGACATCTAAAGGCATCCACGATTGACAATATCCATACGGTTCTTCATCAGGTTTTGCAGATTGCGGTAGATGATGATTTTATCAGAAACAATCCATCTGATAAGGTGCTTAGGGAACTGAAAAAATCGCATTGCTTTCAGACGGAAAAGAGAAGGGCATTGACAAGACCGGAGCAGGAGTTATTCTTGAATTACTTGAAAACACATCCTGTATATGAACATTGGTATCCGGTATTTGCTGTTATGATTGGGACAGGACTTCGTGTAGGAGAAGTAACGGGATTGAGATGGTGTGATGTGGATTTAGAAAGCGGAATGATTGATGTAAATCATACCCTTGTATATTATGACCATAGAACTGAGGGGAGTAAAAGAGGTTGCTACTTTAATGTGAATACGACGAAAACTCCTGCAAGTATGAGGCAAGTTCCTATGCTCGACTTTGTAAGGGAAGCCTTTGAAATCGAAAAACAGAAGCAGAAAGATTTAGGTATTCGCTGCGAAGTGACGATTGACGGATACACAGACTTCATTTTCATCAATCGTTTTGGTCAGGCACAGCACCAAGCTACACTCAACAAAGCAATACGCCGTATTATCCGTGACTGTAATGATGAGCAGTTCCTGAAGGATAATGAGCCGGAGGTTTTGCTTCCGCATTTTAGCTGCCATTCGCTTAGACATACATTTACGACAAGAATGTGTAAAGCAGGTGTGAATATTAAGGTCATTCAGGATACACTTGGACATACCGATATTTCAACCACGTTGAATATCTACACCGATGTAACAAAAGAATTGAAAACAGCAGAGTTCAAAGGGTTGGATACCTATTTTAAATCATAAGAATGTATTTCACATACAGAAAGAGAACATACAGATTAAGTTCCAGTATGCTCTCTTTTTATGATATTGTCAATATTGGTTTACACTTTTTTCTCAAGAATGTTCGACCTTATGCTGCCTCCTGTAGCGAAGCATAGTATTGTTGTCGCTTAACCATTGGAGGTAGTCCACCATTAGCAGAGCAGATCCTCCGATTATTCCAGTAGCTGATGAAGTATCTCCAGATGAGCGTCTTTAACTGCTCTACGGTCATTGAGGTAGGATCGTAACGACCATAAAGTAATTCCTCTTTGAAGCGTGCCCACATGCTTTCGCATCTGGCATTATCATGGCATCTGCCACCGGCACTGTTCATGCTTTGAACAATGCCATATCTGTTGATAGCTTTACGATATAGCTCACTGGTATACTGGGTTCCCCTGTCACTGTGAAGAATAGCTCCACGGAGCATCGGGTAAGCTTTGCAAGCATTCTCTAAAGTTTGTTCGCATAGGGTAGCTCTCATATTTGTATCCATAGCAAGTCCCAATACTGCTAAATCATAGCAGTCAAAGATAGCTGAAACATAGAGCTTCCCGTCAGAAGCCTTTATTTCAGTCATATCGGTCATGCACTTTTCAAGAGGCTTTTCAGCAGCGAAGTCACGCTTGATTAAATCGTCGGATTTACTGGCTTCTCTATCAGCTTTGGTAATACCATTCGGCTTACGTTTTGGTTTATGATTAAGACCAATTTCTGCCATGACACGATAAACAGTTCTCTCACCGGGAATATGTACTCCCTCAGGCTGTTTGAGCTGTAAGGCCTGATACATACGGATTCTTCCATAAGTGTCATTGCATTCATCTTCGCTGCAAATATCAAGCATTGCATCTGCCAGTGCCTGATATTTCCAAGGGGTATCTTTTGTTTTTAGGAATTTGTTGAATGCCTGCCTTGAAACATGAAGCACTTTGCAATAAAAAGAAATTTTACCCTTAATCCGGCCGTCATCCGTTTTGATTGCAATAAACATTAATCTCTGTTTTTTGCTGACTTCCGACGGCTGGCTGCGAAAAAAGCACTTGCTTCCTCAAGGAATTCGTTTTCTTCTTTTAAGCGACGAATTTCCTTATCCTGCTCTTTTACACGCTTTCTGAGTTCAATAAGCTCATCGTTAAGGGATAAAGCATTCTTGGGCGTATGAACTGCTTCATTTGCACTGAGACGCCCCTCTTTGAAGGCTTTTATCCAAGTGTACATAGTACCCTTTGGAATCCCTAATTCCTGAGCAGCTTTATGACCGCCGATTTCCTGGGCAAGCTTTACCGCCTGTGCTTTAAATTCATTGTCATAAGATTTTTGATTCTGTGCCATAGGTTTTTCTCCTGTTCTCGTATTGATTATGATTATATATCAAAATCCTTGAGAATAGGGTGTCAACTTTTATGATACAACACCATTATTTTATGAATCAAGTAACCAAAACGGACATTTTGCTGGATTGACTTTTTGTGCTGATATATATACTATGGAGATAGAAAAAGGAAATGGTGGAGGAAATAACGGAATGAGTCCTGGTGATGTATGGAAAATTGTAGCGGGGATAATTGCGGGGTTTGGTGGATTTGGAGCAGTGATTGTCTTGGTTATTAAATTTTCAGCTAATATAATAGCTAATAGGTTGGCAGAGAAATATAGTCTTAAAATGAATAAAGAGTTGGAGAAATATAAGGGGACCCTTGAATCAAAGAGGCATATCTCAAAAGCGTTGTTTGATAGGGAGTTTGAAATATATGTGTCATTTAATAAGGTGTTGGCAGATTTATACAATGATATATTAATATTCGATGGAATAAAAAATAGTCCGAACCAAATAATAACCAATAAAGAGTTGATGATGTATATAGAACATAGTTCTTTGAATGACAATTGTATTGAGGGTAAATTTACAGAACAACAGGTTCAAGGGTTGGAAGAAAAAATAAGTAATAAAATATTTGAATTTAGAAATTTGCTGGCATACTCAGGTACATTTATACCACAAATTGGAAATTATATCAGGAATTATGCAATGCGTGTCATACTTATATGCTAACAGAGGAAACAAAAGATATTAATGGAATAAAATTAGCAATGGGGAAAATGCAAATAGAAATAAGAAACTATTTAGACCAGCTTATTATAGAATGAGAGTTATAGTATTGTTTTGCGAGTTTACATCATTTACATCAAATTTTACATCATTCCCCCATCAACTTACGCTAAGTTAGGCTAAGATACGAATGATTGAGATTTTGGAAATTACGAATTTTTAAGACTTCAATATGGACTTGGGCGAGTATGAAAGAACCGAGAAAAAAGTCCCGACGATGAAGAGTTTAGATAAGTAAGAATGGTTGAAAACGGCATAAATAAAGGATTCTTTGAGGATAACAGAAGAGAAAAATTATGATTTTACGCCCAATTTACGCCCGATTTTTAAGACTTTGGCAGAAACCGATATTTTAAAATTGAATATTTCATTAGAGAAAAAAGGAGATTGCTATTGATATATGGCAGTCTCCTTTTTCGGGTTAAAATGAATGATGTGATGTCTATTCAATTTCAATTTTTCCATGAGCCTTTTCAAAATCAGCGGCCCATTTCGTCTTTTATCTTTTTTTCCGTACTTTCATCATGCTGAAAAAGGAGATAATCAATGGCATCCGAATAGTTTGCATTTCTACTTTTGATGTGCTTTAGTATCGCCATGAAAATCACCTGCCATTTCCAAAACCTGTTTTCGTAATCGGAAGAAATCAGAGATACATTGATGGATTTCATTTTCCATTGCCTGAGAATGAGTTCCACCAGTATTAAAATACTTGGCGATCTGATTCAGATTGGAACCGATTTTGCCATATTGTCCGACCAGCACCCGAAGCAATTTGATGTCTGCAACAATTTCTACATTGTTATAAATTTTCTTTTCGGTTAGAAGCCTTCGCAAATATTCAGAACGGGTTGTGCCTAAAGAAGCACAAGCCTGATCCAATATCGTTATCTCCGTATCTGACAGTCGCACAGCAACAAAATTAGGATGTGATAATTCGGTTTGTTTTCGTTTTTTCATACTCCTCCTTCCATGTGATTTTTCCATCATGTAGTGATGCCACTAATTAAGATATCGGCTGTCCCTTCCGATATAGAAATTAGTGATGCGTACACCTTTTGGTGGAAGCCAGTAGACGCAAAATGCGTCTAAATCTTCGAGGGTATGGGGAAACGGAATCCCAATCAAGATAAAAACCCGTAAGGTTAACGGAGGCAGAAATGCCATAACGTTAAACACGGGTGGATCTTGCTCTTGAAAGCTTTACCCTCTCATATAACGAAAGGCTCAGAGGGGAAAATACAGGGCGAAATAGAAAAAAGTAAAAAAAATGCACACCGCAGAGAAAAGAAATGGGATTGCCAACTAGATTTTCATTGTAGCTATCATAGGGAACTGTTATAATATGGATATGAATAAAGTGAGAAAAAGTAAAATGAAAAAAGCAATACTGATTGTAGAAGACGATAAAGAATTAAACGAATCCCTTTGTTATGCTCTGGAAAAAGAAGGATACTTAACTGTTCCTGCTTTCTCTTTGCAAGAAGCAAAATCCAAATATAAAGAATTGAAAAGCAGGCAAATTCCCCAGTTGCTTATACAGGATGTCAACCTTCCGGACGGAGAAGGGTTTACTTTTTGCAGATGGATTAAGAAGCAAGGAGAAATCCCGGTACTTTTCCTGACGGCACGAGATTTGGAAGAGGATGCTTTGAAAGGTTACGATGTAGGGGCAGAGGATTATATTACGAAGCCTTTCTCCATGAAAATTCTTTTGCGAAAAATCTCCCTTGTCTTAAACCGCAGTCAATCAGAGGAAAAGAAGGACTATGATGATGGAAATCTGTATATTGACTGGGAAAGGGCCAGGATCATGGTGGGAAAGTCAGAATGTACGGTAACTCCAACAGAATTTCGTCTGTTAAAGATCCTTGCTGAAAATAAAGGGAAGCTTCTGACCTATGATATTTTATTGGAACAGTTATGGGACTGTGACGGACAGTTTGTAGATAAACATACCCTGGCAGTAAATATTAATCGACTTCGTAAAAAAATAGAAGACACGGAACACAAATATATTTCAAATGTATATGGGATGGGATATCAATGGGTTGGATAAAACGAAAAGAAGCAGAACTTTTTGCGGATCAGGTGGAGGAAGCACTGGATACCATCTTATCAGGCGGCGAACTGAAAGAACCAAAGGAGGTCACAGAGGATACGCTCTGGGGAAAATGTGGAGAGAAATTTTGGCAGTTATCTCAGGTCTGGAACACAAAAGAAGCAGAAGCATTTCAGGAAAAGAAACAGATGAAAAGTCTTATTTCTGACATCTCCCATCAAACGAAAATTCCATTAGCCAATATGAAGCTTTACCAGGAGTTTCTTCAGGAAGAGGAGTTTTCTCCAAAAGGCCGGGAATTTTTAAAGCGGATGGAAGAGCAGACAGAGAAGCTGGATTTCTTGCTCCAGAGCATGGTGAAGATGTCAAGGCTGGAAAATGGGATCATTCACATCAAAAAAGAAAAGGGAAAGCTGCTGGAAACATTAACGGCAGGCGTAAGTCAGATTGTACCTGTGGCCTCTAAAAAAGAAATGACACTTCACGTTGACTGTGGCTCGGATCTGTTACTGAATCATGATCGGAAATGGACGGAAGAGGCGATTTTTAATGTCCTTGACAATGCTGTAAAATATACAGATCCAAAGGGAAGGATTGAGGTTCTGGTCATTCCACAGGAAATTTTTACAAAAATCAGCATACGGGATAATGGAAAGGGGATTCTTCCGGAACGTCAGGCAGAAATTTTCACACGCTTCTATCGGGAACCAGAGATTCATGACAGTCATGGCGTTGGAATCGGGTTATATCTGACAAGGAAAATTCTGGAACTGCAGAATGGCTATATAGAGGTACGTTCAGATGCTGGAAAAGGATCAGAATTTTGTCTGTATCTGCCAAATGAAGGATAAAGGTTATGTGTTAAAAATCACAGTTTTGTGACAATGTTAGATTGTGACAGGATTGTGATTTTTTCTTGCTATGATATAAATAAGTCAAAAGAAAGCAGACGGATTAAGTATAAAGAAAAGGAGAAACTTATGGAATCTTGGATTGTAGAAACAAAAAATTTGAAAAAATATTATCAATTGGGAAACAATACAGTAAAGGCATTAGACGGTGTGGATTTTCAAGTGAAACCACAGGAATTTGTGGCCATCATAGGAAAATCCGGAAGCGGGAAAAGTACGCTGATGCATATGATCGGTGGACTGGATGTGCCCACCGGGGGAGAAGTAATCGTTGCCGGTAAAAATCTGGCAGGTCTTACCAGGGAACAGCTTGCCGTATTTCGAAGAAGACGGGTGGGATTTGTTTTCCAGAGCTATAACCTTGTGCCTGATATGAATGTATACGAAAATGTTGTTTTACCTATAGAACTGGATGGTAAACGAATCGATAAGGAATTTGTGGACGGAATCCTGAACCTGCTTCAATTGACGGATAAGAAGGAAGCGCTGCCTGCAACTCTTTCGGGAGGACAGCAGCAGCGTGTGGCCATTGCCCGGGCAATTGCGGCAAAGCCCCAGATCCTTCTCTGTGATGAGCCGACAGGAAATCTGGATACCGCCACCAGTCATGACGTTATGGGACTTTTGAAAATTGTAGCAAAACAGTTCCGCCAGACGATTGTATTAATTACTCATGACAATGACATTGCCCAGATGGCGGACCGTATTGTCCGGATTGAGGATGGAAAAATCGTGAAGGGAAGTGAGTTCTATGCTGAAGAACAATAATCAGCCAGTGATACATCGCATGGCAAAAACCAATCTGAAAAGCAATTTTCGACGCAGCATCACCATGACTGTTGCAGTGATACTATCCTCATTTCTTTTATTCAGCGTATTTACAGTAGGACTTACCTATCTGAAAATGAACAAGCTCCAAAACATTCGTTTAAATGGTGCAGATTTTGATGCAGTTCTGTATGGAGTGACGGAGGAGCAGAAAACAATTCTGGAAAATGATGAGAATGTAAAACAGTTTGGAATTCTGACCGTTGCCGGAGCCGTCAAAGAAACCGAGGCGGACAAAACACCGGGCGTAGGACTGTTGTATGCAGATGAGGTATTATGGAATGATATGATGTCACCTACCAGGACATTTCTCCAGGGAAAATATCCGATTGCAGAAAATGAAATCATGGTTACAGAAGAAGCTTTAAAAAAATGTGGATTTGAAAATAAAAAAACAGGGGATGAAATCACTTTTGTATATGAGATCAAAGAGAAGCGCCAGGAAAAAACTTTCCGAATCAGTGGAATCTGGGGTGGATTTGGCACTGTTGATAACTTTTTTGTATCAAAAGCTTTTTGTGAGCAGGAAGGACTTGAGGAACTGTATAACAGCCGGTGCGATATTTCTTTTGAAAAAAGATGGATGTCAGAGGAAGAACAGCAGGCATTTATTGATAAAATGGAGTTGGGAAAATCTCAACGACTGTTCTATGTCTACGAATTTGGCAATGCTGCAGAGATTTTCTGGGGAATCGCAGGAATCGTGGCAGTTACCTGTTTAAGCGCCTATCTGCTAATCTATAACATCATGTATCTGTCTGTGGCAGGAAACATCCGTTATTATGGATTGCTACAGACCATTGGAATGACGGGAAAACAGATTCGGAGCCTGATAAAAAAACAGATGCTTATGCTTGGAGGAATCGGAAGCAGTCTGGGTCTTCTTCTTGGCTTTCTTGTTTCTTTTTCTCTGATTCCAGTGGCGATAGAGTCTTTGGGAATGAAACAGGGTCAGACAGGCAAAGTTCAGGTAGCCTTTCACCCGGCTGTCTTTTTACTGACAGTTTTGCTGACCGGGATATCTGTCTGGTATGCAGCCAGAAAACCTATGTACCTTGCCGAATCTAGTTCACCCATAGAAGCGTTGGGATATCGTCCGGTTTCCGGTATAAAGAAAGGTCATAAAACGAAAAAGGGGAATCTAATACGCCGGATCGCAGTGGAGCAGTTGACCAGAAATAAAAAGAAAACCGTAGTTACCATGTTTTCCCTGACAGCCAGCCTTTCTGTATTTGTTTGCCTGGTGATATTGCTTCATACCCAGTCCGCCCGGGAATATGTCTTTAACTACAGAGGACTTGATATGGTTGTTGCCAATGATACCATTCAAAATGTGGTTGTAGAACAGGATGAGGAAGGAAAAACCCAGCTTCAGGGGGTGAAACAGATCTTAAACCAGGAAATTCTGGATAAGATCAAAGAGACAGAAGGTGTTGCGGCTGTCTTTCCCGTAAGTTGTGTTTCCACAGTGATTCCATGGGAACCAGAAGTATCTGATGTATGGATGAGAGAATTTTATGCGACCTGGATGGATATCCCTTATGAAGATGACCTTGAAGAATACAAGAATCATCCCGAAAATTTTGCCTCTACTTTAATAGGAATCACAGAAGAAGATTTTCATGCACTGAATCAGGAACTGGAAAATCCTGTAGATGAAACTGCTTTTTTAAAGGGTGAAACCTGCATTTTGTACCGGAACGGTTTATTTGACCTGGATGAGAAGAAGATGATCGGAAAAAACATCCTCTGTGGAGAATATGAAAATCCGGAACATACCCGTTCCTTTGAGATTGCAGCGCTGACAGATATTAGTGATTATACAGTGCTTCTGGGTTATCCGCCGACCATGATCGTCATTGATCAGGCGGTTTCCGATTTTGCAAAAGAACCGATTATATTTAAAGCAGGGATACAATATGAAAAGGAATTCGACGAAAAGACGGAGATTGCAGTGGAGAACATTCTGCGGGAAAGTCCAGATGCGTCAGATTTTTCCTGGGAGTCTAAGATCCAACAGGCTGCAATCGTAGAAAAAGCCCAGGGACATATGAGCGAAATCGGTTTTGGAATCGTTTTGATCCTGGCAGTGATCGGGCTTATGAATTACGTCAATACTTCTGTGGGAAATATCCAAAGCCGCCGAAAAGAGATTTCCATTATGGAAAGTGTGGGAATGTCAGAACGCCAGGTCAGAAAAATGCTTGTGTGGGAAGGAATATTTTATACAGGAGGCGTTATGCTGTTGACTCTGACTGCCGGACTGGGTATTACATATGCTATTTATCAGTCTGTGAATTACATGGGAGCAGCCTTCTGGTTTCCGGTAGTACCATTTCTTATGGCCTGTGCCTTACTTCTGACTGTGTGCATCGCAGTTCCCTTGCTCGCCTATCGGCAGCTGGAAAAGAGCGGAAGTCTGGTGGAACGCATTCGAGTGGAGGTTGAATGAAATCTCTCTGTTACTGCAAGTCTTGTCAATTTAATACTTTTCAAAGGGGCAACCGGGAAAAACGGTTGCCCTTTTTAGGACTTGCCAACTAGATTTTCATTGTAGCGGTTATAAGGAATTGTTATAATATGGATATGAATAAAGCGACAAATGAAAGTTATGGAGGTGTCCCATGAAACGAGAATTAGGAATCGCCAGATGTGGTCTTGCGTGTTGCTTATGCACAGAAAATGTTGATTGTAATGGATGTGGATCAGACGGTTGTCCAGATAATGAGTTTTGTGAGAATAAAAAATGTTCGATTGCAAAAGGACTGTCGCATTGCTATCGGTG
>OGRT01002364.1_pt1 | contig 10433 bp, 7 predicted proteins | sample 1553581 | NCBI WGS metagenome assembly OGRT01 (sample SAMEA2580113, study PRJEB22360) | human gut metagenome | biome: human gut; feature: human-associated habitat; material: faeces | place: Denmark | collected 2008/2010
AACGCTGCCGTGGGCGGCAGCAAGTCCAGCCAGCACCTTCTGGGCCGGGCGGCGGATTTCCACGTCGAGGGTGTGCCGGTGGCTGCCGTCGCCGCCTATGCTGAGACCCTGCTGCCCTCCCGGGGCGGCATTGGACGGTATCCAAAGGACGCCGCCCATCCCAAGCGCAGCACCGGCTGGGTGCATATCGATACCCGGGCGGGCAAGAGCCGGTGGAAGATGTAAAAAGACTCTGAAACGGTTATTGCTATTACAATATGAAAGCGGCCCTCTCCCGGAAAAGGGAAGAGGGCCGCTTTCCTGCAGCAACGCCCCCGCTGGCGGAAACACTGGCGGGGGCGTCAGGTTTATGAATCGGCGCGCAGGAGGTCGGCGGGTCGGATGTGCAGGATGTCGCAGAGTGCAAAGAGATTATCTGTTTTGGGCATCCCGGCGCCTCGCTCATAATAGCCGATCGTGCCGATGGTGACACCAAGCTTCTCCGCAAGCTCCAGCTGCGTCAGCCCGGCGGCCTGCCGTGCCTCGCGGATGATACGGGCAGATTCGGGGTGGCTGCGGGTGGACATAAAGAATCACCTCAATTCTGAATTATGTAAATCGGCCGCTTTGGTCTGGCCTTCGTCGTTGAGCTGGTCGAAGGCTGCAAGGAAGGTGGACTGCTGGGAAAATCCTAATCAAACAAATCCGAATGCGTACCGGTACGGAACAGGAAAAGCTCAAGAGCATCGCCGTCCACACGGTAAACGAGCAGCCAGTCGGGCCGGATGTGGCACTCCCGGAAGCCGATATAATCTCCGGTGAGAGCGTGGTCACGGTTCCGGTCCGGCAAAGCCTGCCCGGCGGCGAGCCAGTCCACAACGGTGTTCAGCTCATCCAGCGGCAGGCCGCGCCTGGCTGCAAGCTTGAGGTCTTTCTTGAATCGGTTGGAAAGGACGACTTCAAGCATCCGTCAGCACCTCATTCATGGCGTCCTTGAAGGAAGCATAGCGCTTATACTTTTCCGGGTGAGCCTTCATCTCGGCATACTCATTCAGAGCTGCAGCCGTCTCCGCGTTGGGATTTTCCCGGGTGACGACGAAAGGCAGGCCCTGCACGCGAAGGGACTGCTTCAGGAAGAGGGTGATCGCCGTGGACAAATCAATGCCGAGGTCTGCAAAAAGCTCCTGACTCGAGCGCTTCAGCTCCGGGTCAAGACTGATGTTCGTGCTGGTTTTTGCCATAACAGAACGCCTCCTTGTTGGTTTTCTATTCTCACTATAGCATTTTTTGGTCAGGATGTCAACATAATATGCGCGTATTGTGCGCACAAAAAGGAAGAAAGCCATTCGGGCCGACGCCGAGTTTGAGCGGCTGAGGAAGAGCGTGAAGTAAGAGACCGGCCATAACTGTATAGCATGACAACGCCCTCTTCAAAAATTTTTGAGGGAGCGTTGTCATGTGAATGAAAAAGAGGTGAGGTAAAAAGTGGGGCAATGGAATAAGAAAACCGCCCAGATTCTAACGAATCTAGGCGGTTTTTGGTGGAGCGGGCAATGGGAATCGAACCCACCTCCTCAGCTTGGAAGGCTGATATACTAGCCGATGTACGATGCCCGCATATTCTGTTTTGCCGGGATGCAAGCAGTATTATAGCATGATTCACGGCAAATGTCCAGCATTTTTTGCCCAAAGTGCAGAAGGAGAAGAAACCTTTGCCGCTGAGCTGGCGTTTGCCTGTTTACTTTGGAGCAGTTTTATTGTAAAATAGACAGGAGATAAAACCGGCGGCGCACAGCGCGGCCAAATCTGATACAGGTGGTGTATGTTATTATGGCATTGAAATATCAGCGTATCCTTCTGAAGATCAGCGGCGAGGCCCTCGGCGGCGAAAAGGGGACCGGTTTCGACGAGCCGACCATGGACGCGATCTGCGGCGGCGTGAAGAAAGCACACGACCTCGGCGTGCAGATCGGCATTGTTGTGGGCGGCGGCAAGGTGGGCTATTATCTGTCTAAGACGCTGCTGGAGCATGGACACAGCTTCGTGTTTGCACAGCCAAATGAAACCGACGGCTATGATGTTATCAACGAGGCCGATGCCAAGGAGTATATCCCCATTGGCATGGAGCTGGAGATTGACGGACGGAAGTTTGTCATTGACAGCGTGAATTTCGGCGCAGATGAAGTATCTCTGCGCGATGTGACTTTTCAAAACAGGCAGGGCTTTCCCATCTTCCGCGCTGAACACATTGCGTTTGTACGCTCGTTTGTTGAAGAACAGGAACAGGAGCAGCCGCAGCCCATCGCCAAACCCGTCGCGTTCTATCCCGCCGAGAAAACACACTTGCCCTACGACATAGAAATCAAAACGCTGCACATCCCGGAACCGGAGCATGACCCGCCCTCTGCGGAACCCGCCAAGCCTGAACCGCCTGCCATGAGCGAGGAAGAAGCTCTGATTCTGGAGCAGGAAGGACGCGCGGCGCTTTCGGAAATGGGCGAGTTTGTGCCTGATTCTGATGATGCCATCTCACAGGCCGAGATCGACGAGCCTCCCGCACACCGCCCTGCGGTATCTATCCCCGTTGACGGCGAGTGGCAGGGCTTTCCCAGCGTTGCCGCTGCGGAGCAGGCCGCTTACGCTGACTTCAAGGCGGCAAGCCACCGCGACGCGCAGAATTTCCACATCACCGATGATGCCCTCGGCGTCGGCGGCGCAAAAGCAAAGTTTCGGGCAAATATGGCGGCGATCCACCTCCTGCAAGAGCTGGAGTTTGAGGGCTTACAGGCCAGCCCGGAGCAGCAGGAAATCCTTTCCCGCTATGTGGGCTGGGGCGGTCTTGCTGATGCCTTTGACCCGGAGAAACCCGCATGGGCTGCGGAATATGCCCAGCTGAAAGAGCTGCTGACCCCGGAGGAATATGCTGCCGCCAGAAGCTCCACCCTGAACGCCCACTACACCAGCCCTACGGTTATCCAGGCCATCTATGAAGCGGTGGGGCGCATGGGCTTTGAGACCGGCAACATTCTGGAGCCGTCCTGCGGTGTGGGCAACTTCTTCGGTATGCTGCCGGAGAAAATGCGAAACAGTCGTCTGTATGGCGTGGAGCTGGATTCCATCAGCGGACGGATTGCAAAACAGCTCTATCCCAAGGCCGACATCACCGTGGCCGGGTTTGAAACCACCGACAGGCGGGATTTCTACGATCTGGCGGTGGGTAATGTTCCGTTTGGTCAGTATCAGGTTCGGGACAAAGCCTATGACAAGCTGAATTTCAGCATTCACAACTACTTTTTCGGTGCGACTCGTTCCTAAGTGAAAAGCTTAGGTGTAAATTGGAAAGCGAGGTGAAACAGTATATTTGCAAACTAACAATTCGATTGGTGGAATGATGGGGTAACGCCCAGAAACGCCAACCTTGATACTCCGACTGGCTCTGCTCAAAAGGCAGATGTTCAGAAGCTCGGTGAAGTCGGCAGAGAGTTACCGTCTTACAGTTGTGAAAACAACTGTAACGAAAGCTATCCAGAGGTGGATGGTGTAGCCTATATGCCGGAGGTCTACAAAATATCTATGGTGAGAATGACTGTAAAAAGTCTGACGAATCCTCGAATGTAAGGGTCTATAAGTAGGCTGTATAGAAATGTGCAGTTATCCAGAGGGATAGTATGTGGGGTAAAGTAAAAATCGAAGATATGAAATACCCTATGCCGTTACAGGCGGGATCAAGCATACAGGTTCAGAGAGGACACCTACGGGTATATGTATAGATAGAATTGTTGGAACGAGGAAAGCAGAAAAGCTAACCAAAGGTTAGTTAACGCAGGAAATCATAACTGCGTGAGTTTTCTGTGAGAGCGATGGCACGACCGTTGATGTTCCTGTAATGGGAACGGAGGAACAGCCATTAGCCGTCTATGATTTTCAAATAATAACAAAGTAAACATTCACAGCTTCGAGTATGACAAAGAAAATCAAATCCGAAAGGAGGAGATGCCTGTGACAACTACGAAGCAGAAAAAGAACTCAAAAATACGCCATTTGGAGTATTATGACTTGCAAAATACGCTTGACACATTGTACGCAGATAGCGGGCGTGGGAAGATTTTCAATAATCTCATGCCACTCATTGAGAGCGAAGAAAACATTCGCCTTGCTTATCGAAACATAAAACGCAATTCTGGAAGCAATACAAGCGGAATAGACAGGCTAACGATTAAGGATATTGAAAAGATTCCCGAAACAAAGTTTGTTGAAATTGTGAGAAAGAAACTCCAATGGTATAAACCCAAAGCAGTAAGAAGAGTTGAAATTCCAAAACCGAACGGAAAGTTAAGACCGCTCGGTATCCCTGCGATATGGGATAGGATAGTCCAACAATGTATTTTGCAAATCCTTGAACCTATCTGTGAAGCTAAATTCAGCGACAGAAGCAATGGGTTTCGACCGAACAGGTCAGCAGAGCACGCTATTGCACAAGCATATGCGTTTATGCAAAAATCCCATCTGCACTTTGTTGTGGACATTGATATTAAAGGATTCTTCGATAATGTCAACCACAGCAAGCTGATAAAGCAGATGTGGAACATAGGAATACAGGACAAAAAGTTGCTATGTGTGATTAAGGAGATGCTAAAAGCTCCGATTGTTTTGCCAAACGGCGACACAATTTACCCCCAGAAAGGAACGCCGCAAGGCGGAATCCTATCGCCTCTACTGTCCAACATTGTTCTTAATGAACTGGACTGGTGGATAATAAGCCAGTGGGAGAAACAACCTGCCCATAATGTTCGTGACCATATCACGAAAACAGGAGCAATCCACAGAGGGCGAGCTTATGACGCATTTCGTAAATCGGGATTAAAAGAGATGCACATGGTAAGATACGCTGACGATTTTAAGATATTTTGCGCTACCCGAAAAGATGCCGACAGAGCATATCATGCAACGAAGGCGTGGCTTCAGGAGCGATTGAAGCTGGAAATCAGCGAAGAAAAGTCTAAAATCGTCAATCTGAAAAAAGGCTATTCGGAATTTCTTGGGTTTAAGCTCACTCTTATGAAAAAAGGGGCGTCCTATGTTGTCAAATCGCATATATGCGACAAAGCAAAGCGCCGAGAAACGGACAAACTGAAAGGTCAAATCAAAAAGATAGCACATCCCAAAAACGATGAGGAACGAGCTACTCTTATCAACGAATACAATTCTATGATTATGGGTATGCATAACTATTTTCAGATTGCAACCTGTGTGAGTTCGGATTTCGCAGATATGGGGCGAGAAGTTGATGTTGTGAAACTAAGCCAATTAAAGCGAAAGGCACTTTCCGCAAAAGGAGATTACAAAGGATTTTCGTTCATTGAAAAGAAATACGGAAAAAGCAAACAAATCCGATTCTATAGTGGCAAACCTTTGATACCCGTTGCTTATGTTAAGCACAAAAATCCAATGTGGAAGAAAAAATCGGTAGGCAAATACACGTCAGAGGGCAGACGAGAAATTCATAAAAATCTTGGCATAGATACCAGAACAATGCTTCTCCTTATGAGAACAAAGGAAGTAGGTCGAAGTGTTGAGTATATGGATAACCGAATTTCTCTCTATGTGGCACAGTACGGAAAATGTGCAATTACAGGGAAAATACTGGAATTACACGAAATTCATTGTCACCACAAAAAGCCTGTCAGTCAAGGTGGAGACGACAGATACGAAAACTTGATTATTTTACACAAGGATATACACCGATTGCTACACGCAACAAAAGAAGAAACAATCAAGGCTTACCTCTCACAACTACAGCTCACCTACAAACAAAAGGCAAAGCTGAACAAGCTACGCCAACTGGCAAATATGCAAGCCATCTAATATTAAAATGAGTTTCTTTACTGCTCGAAAATTGTAAGTTTACTTTAGTTAATACCGAATCATAAACGGTGGAACGCCGTGTGCGGTGAAAGTCGCACGCACGGTGTGGAGCGGGGGAAAATCCGAAGATAACTTCAAAGGATTACCTATCGCTATCAAAGACACTGGATTTAGTCCGTCCTGGTGGAATCATTGCATTTATTACATCGAAGTTTACCCTGGACAAGAAAAATTCTTCGATCCGAAGCTACATCGCGCAGCGTGCAGAGTTGATTGGAGCGATCCGTCTGCCGAAAAATGCATTTTATCAAGTTGCAGGAACGACAGCGACGACGGATATTTTGTTTTTACAGAAACGGGAACAGGAGATTGTTCCGGATAAAAGGGAGATTAACTGGCTTTCTATCGAGGAAGATGAAAATGGTGTTCCTGTCAATTCTTATTTCATCGATCATCCGGAAATGATACTGGGAACAATGGCATTTGACGCGAGTATGTATGCGAATGAGGCTACTACAAGCTGCCTTCCTTTTGAAGATCAGCCTCTGGAAGAGCTGCTTAACAATGCAGTGGGGAAGCTGCAGGCAGTTTATCGGGAGCCCGATACAGAGCTTGCAGTGGATGGTGATTCGGAAGTGAAAGACTGGCTTCCGGCAAGACCTGAGGTGAAGAATGGCTGCTATGCCCTGATCGAAGACAAGCTGTACTATCGGGAAGATTCCAGAATGTATTTGCAGGCCATCGGTGGAATGAAGGAAGAACGGATAAAAGGGCTTCTGGAGATAAAGGACGCACTATGGAACTTAATTAATTTCCAATCCAGGACAGAAGAGGAACGGATTGATGACGGATACCCTGCGGACTTTGACATCGGTTTGAAACGATATTTAAATGAACTGAATCTGGTATATGACCGGTTTACTGCCAGATATGGGTATGTGAACTCATTTGCCAATATAACTGCTTTTGCAAAGGATAGTGACAGTCCACTGCTTCGTTCCATTGAGGACCCCAAAAAGGACGAAGACAGAAAAAAGATCAAAGGAGAGTATCAAAAGGCTATTGTATTCTATCAGGCAACAGTGAGACCGAAAATGGTTCCGAAACGGGCAGATAGTGCGGAAGAAGCGCTTCAGTTATCCATTAACATGAAAGGCCGTATTGATTTGGATTATATACAGTATCTATACCACACGCCTGATCATGAAAATTTCAGCAAGGATGAGATCATTGCAGAATTGGGGACGAGAATTTATCAGGATCCGGCTGCCTATGATGGGAAACCCTATAAAGGCTGGGTCATAGCGGAAGAGTATTTGAGCGGTTACGTAAAAGATAAGCTGAAGGAAGCTGTTTTCTACGCAAAAGAAGAACCGGAGCGATTTAACCGCAATGTGGAAGCACTGCAACAGGTTCAGCCGCAGCCGCTGACACCGGAGGATATCAGTTTTACATTGGGAGCCACCTGGATACCGACCGAGTACTATGAAGCATTTATGTACGAAAAGTTTGAGACGCCGAGTTATCTGCAGGGCGGAAGTTCTGGCATCGGAATTGAATTTGCTCCCTATACCGGAGAGTATCACATCACCCGAAAAAGTGCGGAACCGAATTCCGTATGCGTCAACGCAACTTATGGAACCGCAAGGAAAAATGCTTATGAAATCCTGGAGATATCCTTAAATCTGAGGACCGTGGAGGTGAAAGACCGGGTAGAATATGTGGACTCTTACACCGGGGAAGATAAAGTGAAATACGTGTTAAACCGCGCAGAGACCCTTCTGGCAAGGGAAAAGCAGGCACAGATGAAGCAGGAATTTGAAAGCTGGCTGTTTGAGGAACCGGAACGGGGAGATGCGCTTACGAAGCTCTATAACGATCGGTTCAATAATATCCGGCCCAGAGAATTTAATGGGGATGGCTTAATGTTTCCTGATTTAAACAGCGCCATCCACTTGAGAAAAAATCAGAGAGACTTAATTGCCCGTGGAATTTATGGAAATACAAATGTTCTGGGAGCTCACGAAGTAGGAGCAGGCAAGACGTTCAGCGCGGTTGTGATCGCACATGAACGAAAACGTCTGGGAATCTGCCATAAGCCGCTGATTGTTGTACCCAATTACTTAGTCGGGCAGTGGGCCGCAGATTATATGAAACTCTATCCCCAGGATAATCTTTTGGTTGCTACGAAAAAGGATTTGGAGAGGAAGAACCGGAGACGCTTTGTCAGCCGGATTGCGACGGGAGATTACGATGCGATTATCATGGCTCACAGCAGCTTTGAATTAATCAATCTGTCGAAGGAAAAACAGCTTTCGGCGATTCAGGAAGAGTTGAATGAGATCAGCGATGCAATTGCAGACGAAAAAGGAAGGCTGGGAAAAAGCTGGACATTAAAACAGCTCTGTGCATTTCAGAAAAATCTGCAATTCCGCTATGACTATCTGTTTCATGAAGATAAAAAAGACAATACCATCAATTTTGAACAGTTGGGCGTGGATTGCCTGATTATTGATGAAGCTCATACTTATAAAAACAACTACAGCTTTACTAAAATGCGGAATGTTGCCGGTGTAGGAGGAAAGAGCAGCCAGCGGGCCATGGATATGTATATGAAAAGCCAGTATATCAATGAGATTACCGGAGAGAAGGGATTGATCTATTTAACAGGTACACCGGTTACGAATTCTATGAGCGAGTTGTATGTGATGCAGAAAGCGCTGCAGCCATCGGAATTAAGATCGAGAGGTATTTTTCTCTTTGATTCCTGGGCAAGCACGTTTGGTGTTGTGGAATCTTCCCTGGAACTTCGGCCGGAGGGAACCGGGTACCAGATGAAGAGCCGGTTTGCCCATTTTCACAACCTCCCGGAACTGATGTCCATGTTTACTCTGGTTGCCGATATCAAAACAACAGATATGCTTCCGGAGATACCGATTCCAAAGCTTAGGACCGGAGCATTTCAGGCAGTAAAGACCATGATTACACCGGAACAGAAAGAAAAAATGGCGGAACTCGTCATGCGGGCAGAGGATATCCGAAACGGGAGAGTAGACAGTACGGAAGACAACTTTTTGAAACTGACAAATGAGGCCCGGTTATTAGCTATTGATCCCAGGATCCTGGATTTTAGTATTCCTTACAACCCGGATACCAAATTGAACGTATGTGCCAAAAATGTGGCGTCTATTTACCATGAAATTGCAGAAAAAAAGTCTACACAGCTGATCTTCTGTGATAAGGGGACGCCGAAACCGGATGGCAGCTACAGCTTTTATCAGGCGCTAAAAGAGGAGATGACGGCTGCGGGCGTAAAGGAAGAGGAGATTGCCTTTATTCATGATTATAATACGGATATACAGAGGGCGGAGCTGTTTGAAAAGGTGAAGACAGGGGAGATCCGGATTCTGATCGGAAGTACGGAAAAGATGGGGGCAGGCATGAATGTACAGGATAAATTGATTGCGCTGCATCATCTCGATGTGCCATGGAGGCCGGCTGATTTGACACAGAGAAATGGCCGTATTCTCAGGCAGGGAAATGAAAATGAGGAGATTTCCATTTTTAACTATATTACGGAGCAGACGTTTGACGCTTATCTGTGGCAGATTTTAGAGCAGAAGCAAAAGTATATCAGCCAGATTATGACGGGGCGCTCAGCGGCCAGAAGCTGTGAGGATATCGATGAAACGGTGCTGCAATATGCAGAGTTTAAGACACTGGCGGCAGATCCCAGGATGAAACATAAAATGGAAGTAGATAATGAAATCTATCGATTACAGACACTGAAAGCGTCCTGGAAAGCCAATCACCAGGAGCTTCAAAATGATGTAATTTTCAGCTATCCAAGCCGAATCGAGAAATGCCGGGATCAGATCGAAAAATACAGAGTCGATGTAGAGCGCTATCACAAAAACAAGAGAGTGGATTTTTCTATGACTTTAGAGCATAAGGCCCACAGAGGCAGGAGTGACGCCAGTGATCATTTGGAACTCCTGTTTTGGAGACTGGGAAAAAGTGAGGGAGACACTTTGGTGATTGGAAGTTACGCGGGATTTACGATCTCTTTAACTCGTGGTCTTAGCGGTCTGATCAATGTTGAACTGACTGGAAAAGGCATATACGGTTTTACCGCAGGTCCATCAAGTTTGGGAAATATCACAAGGATTGAGAATACGATCGGAAAACTGGAAGAGCAAAAACTGGATACGGAAATGAAGCTGGAAGATTTGGAGAAACAGTTAAAGGCTGCAAAGCTGGAGTTGTCAAAACCATTTAAAGATGAGGAAAAATTGAGAGATTTATTAAAAGAACAGGTCCATCTGGCGCTGGAACTTGAATTTCAGATGGAGGAAGATAAGCGGCCTGAAGATACTCCTGTTGATGAAGTGCTTGAGAGCAAATCAGAGAGTTTTTATGAGGAATGTATGGAGCAATGAGGAGGTTGACATGGTTACAAAACAGAAGCCAATGCCATTTACAAAGGAAGAAGTACTTGTGAATGATCTTCTTCGCTTATATAAGTGAAAACCATACCATGGAAATTCCTGAATAACAGGGCATGGCCCGCCAAATACAAAAAAGCTTGA
>OGRT01002367.1_pt1 | contig 10407 bp, 10 predicted proteins | sample 1553581 | NCBI WGS metagenome assembly OGRT01 (sample SAMEA2580113, study PRJEB22360) | human gut metagenome | biome: human gut; feature: human-associated habitat; material: faeces | place: Denmark | collected 2008/2010
CCGTTACAAGTTTTTCGATATTGTTCAATTTTCAAGGTCCTGTAGCGCCTCAGCCTTGCGGCTGACAGCTTACTTATTTTACCACCAAAGCACCAGATTGTCAAGCACTTTTTTGAAGATTTTTTGAAGTTCTTAGGAGAACCAATCGACCTTCGTGCTTTTTCTGTCGCTTTTTCGGAGGTGTTTGTGTCAGACGTCCGCCTGACAGTAATGTATTTTAGCACAGACCCCCTCAAAAAGCAAGTCCTTTTTTCACTTTTTTTGAATTATTTTGCGGTTCGTCCTTTTGCCCAGTTTTTTCTCTCAGATTTGGCCGCTCTGTCCATCATTCGTCCAACAGCCTGTCCCGCATCACCTTTAATATCTTGCGCTCCCGCCGGGAGATCTGTACCTGCGTGGTATGGAGCAGTTTTGCCGTATCACTCTGGGTCTTGCCCCCATAAAAACGCAGCTGGATAATAAGCCTGTCCTCTTCGGGCAGGCTCTTCAATACCTCCGCCAGGCCTATCTTATCTGCAAGCTCTTCCTCCGGCGACTCTACCGGAATATCCATCTGCCGGTCGCCCTCTTCCCGGTTCTCCGGCGTCAGACTCACTGCAGGCTGCGCCGCTTGGATCGCCAGCGTGATATTCTCCACGCTTTCCCCCAGCTCCTCTGCCAGCTGCGACAGAGTAGGCTCTGCTCCGCAAAGCTTGCTGTGATGCTCCCGGGCCGCATTGATGCGCAGGCTCAGCTCTTTGAGTGACCGGCTCACCTTTACGGTGCCGCCGTCCCGGAACAGCTTTTTGATCTCGCCCAGAATGACCGGCACGGCGTAGGTGGAAAAACAGACGCCACGCGACTCATCAAAGCCGTCATATGCTTTTACCAGCCCCATACAGCCGGCGCTGTAGAGGTCGTCGTATTCAATGCCTCTCCCCCGGAACCGTCCGGCACAGGAATGCACCAGCCCCAGATTCTGCTCGATGAATGTGCTCCGCCGGGTCTTGTCCGTTACCATTGCGACGCCCTCTTTCTCTTTATTATGTAGAGCGCTCATCCAGACGCTTGGTCAGCACCACCCGCGTCCCCTTTCCGGGCTGAGAGGACACCTTGACCTTATCCATAAAGCTCTGCATTACCGCAAAGCCCAGACCGGAGCGCTCTTCCGGGTTGCCGGTAGTGAAAAGAGGCTCCATGGCCTTTTCGACGTCCGGGATGCCGATGCCCTTATCCGTCACCGTTATCTTCACCAGCCGCTCCGGGTAGACGGCGATGCTCAGGGTCACGGGACCGATGGCATCCGGGTAGGCGTGGACGATGCAGTTGGTCACCGCCTCGGACACCGCCGTCTTGATGTCGGCCAGCTGCGGCACGGTGGGGTCATACCGAGCCAGAAAGGCCGCCGCTGCGCCCCGGGCAAAAGCCTCGTTTGCACTGAGCGAATCAAATTGGATCTTTGCACTGTTTTCCGCTTTCATTTATATCCCTCCTGATACTTCCCCGCCCGGCTCGGTGCAGGGGATGCTTGCAAGCTGTAAGACCCGCCGGAGCTGTTCCGGCGCGTGCTGGATGCGCAGACTGCCGCCCAGCGTCCGGGCGCAGCGCTGCCGCCCCAGTATCAGCCCGATGCCTGACGAATCCATGAACCCCACTCCGCCGAGATCCATCACCAGAATGCGCGGGCTGCGGGTGAGCAGGGCGTCGTCCAGCTGGATGCGAAGCCCCTGCGCCGCGTCGTGGTCGATCTCGCCGGCCAGATAGGCGTAGAGCACATCGTCCGCCGCGCTGAAGGTCACTGTCGCCATATCCTCATCTCCTTTTTCCTGGCATAAAGAAAAGACCTGTACACCTTTTCAGTGTACAGGTCTTTCGGGTTATTTTTTAGAGAACGGTGTCGCTCAGCGGTTTTCCAGCAGCTTCTCAGAAGCTATTTCGTAAGCGGGGTGCACCGAATGACGAGAATTTTTGCCCGCAGACAAGGCGATTTTCCGCTGCAATCCTTGGTGGATCGCAAGGGAAATCAACGCAGTATGCAGGCAAAAAGACCGTTCAGACGGTGTGCAATGCTTATGAAAATAGTTTCAGGGCCTCGAGGGCGATGGCCTCACTGCCGCAGACCAGCAGGCCGCGGCGGCTGTTGGCTTTCGCCTGCTCCACGGCCTCGGCCAGCGTCGGGCAGAACACCGCGTCGAAGTGATACCGTGCCTTTTCGGTCAGCCGCTCTGCCAGCGCCGCTTCCGTTCCCGCCGGGGCGACAAGGAAGACTTTGTCGAAGGGGTTCTCGCCCATGCCGGGCATGGTGCTCTTGTCCTTCTTCTGCTCTTCCGAAGTCAGTCCGGTCTCCAGTGCGGCAAGGAACGACTCCGCGCCTTCCTCCTCAGTCAGGCCGATCACGGCGCTCATATGGCGTACCTTCGCCATATTGAGGACGCGCAGAAGGGCTGCAGCCTGCTGCGGAGTACGGCAGGCGTCGAGGATGATGAGGGGCTTCTGGGACAGGACGCGGATGCTGCTGCGGTTCTCCACAGCGGCAAGACCCGCCAGAATGGCCTCATCGGGGATCTCAAAGCCCTTGCGCCAGAGGGCCAGCGCCAGCTCGACCGCGACGGCAGCATTGCCCGCCGCGTGACGGCCCAAGAAGGCCAGAGGGGCGGTGTATCCGCCGTAGTCCACCTTGCTGGCAAACTTTTCTGCCTCCAGAAAGGTGATATCCTCCGGGTCGGGCACTACCAGCTCACAGCCGCACTTGCCCGCAGCAACAATCAGCTCACTGAGCACCGCCTTGGGCTGCTCCGGCGCAGTGACGCAGATGCTGTCCTTGCGCATCACGCCGCCTGCCAGCGCAGCCAGACGCTCCACCGAGCGGCTCACACCGTCCGGTCCCACCGCTGTGACAGCACACACCGGCATTTGGGGCAGTGCCGCAGCCAGACCCGCATCCGACAACTCCACCACCGCCAGCGTGCAGCCGGCTTCGCCAAAGCAGTACGCAGCGGCGGCAAGCTCCGCCGCCTGCAAAGGCAGCTCATCATGGGCAGCAAGGGCATCGGCGGCGCGGCACAGCAGTACCTCGTCCACCGGCTCGCCTGCCACCCGGATACGGGCCGCAAGGGGCTCGCATCCGGCATGATAGACACCGGCACGAATGCCCTGCGCGTGCAGGATGGCCGTCAGCAGGCGCGCCACCGCCGTTTTACCGGCAGTGCCTGCCACGCCCACGAACTGCACCTGCTGCACCGAGGCGGGCAGCAGCGCGCCCAGCTGTTCCGGGTCGGCAAAGCCGTCCGGCAGAGCTGCAAAATACTGATTTGCCTGTTGGATGGTCATTCGTGTCTCCTTTTCATGTGATAATACAGCCCCTCGCAGGCCAGCAGCAGCACGATGGCGACAAGGATGCCTGCCAGAACACCGGCAGAATCCAGCCACACATCGGTGACCTGACTGCTGCGCCCCTCCGAGAAGAGCTGAATGGTCTCATCGGTCAGCGCTGTCAGCACACCGCCCAGCATGGGCACGGTGATATGCCGCAGCGGGTGGCGGCTGTACACCCGCATACAGAGCATGAGCAGAAAGCCCTCCAGCATATACTCGCAAAAGTGTGCCAGCTTGCGCACGATGTGCATGGTCAGGCGGTCAGCCAGTCCCGGATGACCCAAGCGGCGCAGGATAATGCGCATCCATGCCAGCACCCGGCCGCTGGAGCCGGTGGAGACTGTTGCCACCGCCATGGAGTTGGAAAAGATGAACCAGATGCAGGCAATCAGTGCAGCGGTAAAGATCACCCGCCCCGCAATGACCCACAACGAGGTGCGCTCCGTATCGTTATAGCGTTCCACAGTCTCAACCCAGCGCCTTGATGCTCTGCTCAATGTTGGCCAGCTTGTCCTGACTCTTGGCGAACTTTGCGCGGATTTCCTCCACCAGAGCCGCCGGGGCACGCTCCACGAACTTGGGGTTGTTCAGCTGGTTGCCAAACATGGCCATTTCCTTTTCAGCCTTGGCCTTTTCCTTGTTCAGGCGTGCCAGCTCCTTCTCGCGGTCGATCAGCTCCATCATGGGGATAAAGCCGCGGGCGGCGTGGGTAGACACCTGCACCATGCCGTCGGTGCTGCCCTCGTACTTTTCGGTAAAGGTCACATCGGTAGCAAAGGCGAACTTAGCCAGATAGACCTGTGCGTTCTGGAAGGGGGCTGCATCGGCAGTTTCGATGATCATGCTGGTCTTTTTGGCGGGGTGCACGTTCATCTCGGTGCGCATGGTACGCACAGCCTTGATATAATCCATCACCTTTTCAAAGGCTTCCTCCTCGGCTGCCCAGTTGTGAGCGGCGTCAAAGGTGGGCCAAGCCTGCGTCATGATGGTCTCGGCAGAGCCGGGCAGCGCCTGATACAGTTCCTCAGTGATGAAGGGCATGAAGGGGTGCAGCAGCTTGAGCGCCTTATCCAGCACATACACCAGCACACGGCGGGCGGTGTCGGCCTGCTGTGCATCGCCGGAGTTCAGGCGGGGCTTTGCGATCTCGATGAACCAGTCGCAGTAGACGTCCCAGATGAAGCTGTTGATCTTGGCGGCGGCCAGACCCATCTCGTAGTGGTCGAGGTTGTCGCTCATGGCGCCGGCCACCTGATTCAGCTTGGTCAGCACCCACTTATCGCTCATGTCCAGCTTCTCCTCGCTAGGCAGGCCGGGCTGGAAGTCCTCGGGCAGGTTCATCAGCACGAAGCGGGTAGCGTTCCACAGCTTGTTTGCAAAGTTGCGGGCAGCCTCCACCTTCTTCTCGCTGTAGCGCATGTCGTTGCCCGGGGTAGAGCCGTCCACCAGCATGAAGCGCAGGGCGTCAGCGCCGTACTGGGCGATGACTTCCAGCGGGTCGATACCGTTGCCGAGGCTCTTGGACATCTTGCGGCCCTGGCTGTCGCGGACGATGCCGTGGATGCAGACGGTGTCGAAGGGAGCCTTGCCGGTGTAAGCCAGACCGGAGAAGATCATGCGGCTGACCCAGAAGCCGATGATGTCGTAGCCGGTGACGAGGGTGTTGGTGGGATAGAAATACTTGAGGTCTTCGCTCTCCTCATTGGGCCAGCCCAGAGTGCTGAAGGGCCACAGAGCGGAAGAGAACCAGGTGTCGAGGGTATCGGGGTCCTGGGTGAGCCTGGTGCCGCCGCACTTGGGGCAGGTGCAGGGTGCGCTCTTGGCGACCACAGTCTCGCCGCAGTCGTCGCAGTACCAGGCCGGGATCTGGTGGCCCCACCACAGCTGGCGGCTGATGCACCAGTCGCGGGTGTTCTTCATCCAGTTCATATAGTTCTTGGTGAAGCGCTCCGGCACGAACTTGATGTCGCCCTTCTCCACGCTCTCGATGGCGGGCTTGGCCAGAGGCTCCATCTTGACGAACCACTGCTTGGACACCATGGGCTCGATGGTGGAGTGGCAGCGGTAGCAGGTGCCGACTTCGTGCTTCAGAGGCTCGATCTCCTTCAGGAAGCCGCCCTCCTTCAGGTCAGCAAGGATGGCCTTGCGGGCCTCGAGGGTGGTCATGCCGGCATACTTGCCGCAGTCCAGCACATGAGGCTCGTTGACGGTGTTCTTGCCCGCGGCAAACAGAGCATCGGCAGCAGCCTTATCGGCAGCGCCGGTCATGTGGCCGTCGTAGGTGAAGACGCGGACGATGGGCAGGTCATGGCGCAGGCCGACCTCAAAGTCGTTGGGGTCGTGAGCCGGGGTGATCTTCACGACACCGGTACCCTTGGTCATGTCGGCGTGCTCGTCGCAGACGATGGGGATCTCCTTGTTCAGCAGGGGCAGGATGACATGGCAGCCGTGCAGATGAGCATAGCGGGGGTCATCGCCGTTGATGGCAACAGCGGTATCGCCCAGCATGGTCTCGGGACGGGTGGTAGCCAGTTCCAGCATCTCGCCGGTCTCCTTGACCGGGTAGAGCAGGTGCCAGAAGCTGCCGTCCTTTTCCTCATACTCCACCTCGGCGTCGGAAATGGAGGTGTTGCAGTGGGGGCACCAGTTGACCATGCGGTTGCCGCGGTAGATGAGGCCCTTGTCGTACAGGCGGACAAAGACTTCCTTGACCGCCTCAGAGCAGCCCTCGTCCATGGTGAAGCGCTCACGCTCCCAGTCGCAGCTGCTGCCCAGCTTCTTGAGCTGGCTGACGATGCGGTTGCCGTACTTGGTCTTCCAGGCCCAGGCGCGCTCCAGGAAGCCGTCGCGGCCCACCATTTCCTTGGTCAGGCCCTCAGCACGCATGGCCTCCACGACCTTGGCCTCCGTAGCGATGGAAGCGTGGTCCGTTCCAGGCACCCACAGGGCGGCATAGCCCTGCATCCGCTTGGTGCGGATGAGGATGTCCTGCATGGTGTTGTCCACGGCGTGGCCCATGTGGAGCTGGCCGGTGACGTTCGGAGGGGGCATCACGATGGTGTAGGGCTTCTTGTCGGGATCGGCCTTGGTGTGGAAGTAGCCGCCATCCAGCCAGAACTGGTAGATGCGGTCTTCCACCTGGCTCGGATCATACTGTTTTGCGAGTTCTTTCATAGTATCCTCCCAGATGAATAATTGGAGTGGGACGAAAAAAGCCGCCCCACGGAGCGTTCCATGGGACGGCTGTAATATAACCGCGGTACCACCCAAATTGCACACGGCTTTCTGCCGTATGCCCCTTGATGCCCCGATAACGTGAGGCAGACCCGGAGGCGACTACTCTTGTTTCCCCGCCTCTGCTCAAAAGCGACAGCACGCCGCACCGCCATACCGGGTTTTCAGCAGCCCCCGGCTCTCTGGATGGCGAAAACGACACACACTCTTTTTCCTTGCATTTATAAAAAGAATATAGCGTTTTTTGTGCGTTTTGTCAATCTCTTTTTGTCCGGAACAAAATTTTCACATCCTTGTGCGGGGCCTTCGCTCCCTGCGTCAGGCAGATTTTTTCTTCTCACCCTTCCGCGTCCAGAAGCTCCGTTTTCAGCCGGGCAATGAGCCGCTCCATCAGGGCCACACGGTTGAAGGGGGTCATGAGATAGAAGCCGTCGGCGTAGGGCAGAGCCTCCCGGGCCATCTGCATCGACACCTCAAGGCCCAGTGCCTCGCCCTGCTCCCGGTCGAGGCCCGCGAAGCGCTGGATGATGTCCTCCTCCACATGGATGCCGTTGATCTCGTTCTCCATGAAGATGGCGTTCCGCTGGCTGACCACCGGCATGATGCCGACCAGAATTTTAGCCCGTTCACCCAGTGTCTGACGGGCCTTGCGGAGGTTTTCCACCGCCTGTGCCGACAGCACCGGCTGGGTCAAAAAGCCCGACATCCCGTTTTCCAGCTTTTCCACGGCCCGGCGCAGCTCTACGTCAAAGTTCCGGGCGTTGAGGTTCAGCGCACCAAGGACGGTCATGGCCGAGGGCATCTCCCGGCCCTCCCCGGCCAGCGAGACGATGTACTGGGCCAGCTTGCGGGAGTTGAACTGGTAGACATTCTTCACCTCGTCCCGCTCTGCGGTGGGGATGGGGTCGCCGGTGATGGCCAGCACCTCCCGCACGCCCTCGGCGTAAAGGCCCAGCAGAAGGGCCTTGGTGGCGTTGAGGTTGCGGTCGCGGCAGGTCATGTGGGGCAGAGCACACATTCCCAGTTCCCGGTGTACCCGGCAGGCCACGAGGGAGGAATCCATCCGGGCCTGTGCGATGGGGCAGTCGGCGATGGTCAGCAGGTCAGCGCCTGCGGCCTGCAGCCGCCGTGCGCCGTCCAGATAGCCACTCAGGTCGGCCACCCGGGGCGAATCCAGTTCAATGGCGATGACCTTCTCACCTGCGTTCAGTTTCCGCAGGAAGGCATCATCTTTTTCCACCGCCGGTGCAGTCCCGGTGGAAAGCTTCGCTGCCGGAGCGGCTTCGGTCTGCTGGGGCAGGGCATCCAGCTCTGCACACAGGGCCGCGATGTGGGCGGGCGTCGTACCGCAGCAGCCGCCCAAAATACGGACGCCCGCAGCGGCGATCTGCCCCATCTCCCGGGCAAAATACGCAGGCTTGCCCTGATACAGCACCCGCGCCCGGGTGACTACCGGATAGCCCGCGTTGGGCATCACCGACAGGGGCAGCAGCGTCTCACCAAGGCTCTGCACCAGTTTCTTCATCGCGCCGGGGGCCGAGACGCAGTTCAGGCCCACGGCGTCCACCACGCCGCTCTGCTCCATCCGGCGCAGCAGGTCGCGGAACAGCAGGCCCTCGCGGGTGTAGCCGTCCGGCAGCACCGCGAAGGACACCATGACAAAGGCGTCCGGCACGGCCACACGCAGTGCCTTTACCGCCTCCACAATGCCCACATCGGAGCTGAGCGTCTCGAACAGAAAGTTCTTTGCCCCCAGTGCGGCGAACTGCTGCGCCACAAGGCCGTAGGCGCTGCTGGCCGGGGCAGCTTCGGTGTCCGGGGCCGGGCCGAGGTCCGCAAAGACGGCGGCGTCCTTCTCCGCAGCAGCGTCACAGGCCAGCTTCCAGCCCGCCTCGGCCAGCTCTTCCCAGCCCGGCATCTGTGCCGCCGCCATCCGGGGCAGACCGAAGGTGTTGGTCTTGATGGCCTGCGCACCTGCGGCAAGATATTCTGCATGGACTTTCTTCACGCCCTCGGGGTCGGTGAGGTTGGCCATTTCGCAGTCCGCGCCCGGTGCCGCTTTATAATAGGTACCCATGCCGCCGTCGAACAAAAGCGGCTTGTGGGCAAGATACTCTCGGATGTCCGTCATAGAAAGGTTCTCCTTTTTTATTCTCCTTGATTTTATAAAGAAATTCAGGTATAATTTTTGTATGAAAGTGAGGTGCTTTTGGATGCCCAAGATTCGTTCCAGCGCAGACCTGCGCAACAACTACAATGAGATCTCCACCTTCTGCCACGACTACGCCGAGCCGGTGTTCATCACCAAAAACGGCAAAGGCGACCTTGCCGTGATGAGCATCGAGACCTACGAGGCCCTGACCGCCCGGTTCGATTTGTACGCAAAATTGCAGGAAGGTCTGGATGACGTGGCGGCGGGAAGAACGCGCCCGCTGGATGAGTTCATGCAGGAACTGCAAAACAGAAGGAGTCTTCGATGAACTACGTTATCGATGTTGCCGCTTCTGCTCAGCGTGACCTTGCAGATGCCTTCGACTATATCGACCTGAACTTGAAAAATCCCTCTGCTGCCGACAAGCTGGTTGCCATCGCATGGAAGAAATTCCGTTCTCTCGACACCTTCCCACAGCGTTTTTCACTTGTGAATGACCCATTTCTTTCCTCTTTGGGAATCCGGCTCATTCCAGTTCAAAACTATCTTGCATTTTATAAAGTCGACTCTTCCACCCAGACCGTCCACATCCTCCGCTTCCTGTATGGTCACAGCGACTGGCAGGCTATCCTGCGGGCGGATGTTCTTCCAACATGAGCATTCTCCCCGGCCCTTTGCCGGGGAGAATTTTTGTGCAGTCATCTTCAGTTTAATGAAGTTTGCGCTCTTGTCAAGCATTTTTGCCCCGAAGCAGCCCATTTTGCTTGCGTCGAAGCCGGTTTTGTGCTATTCTATGCATATTTACAATGGTTGGGAGGAATGTATCATGCGCCACGCCGGCACACAGGAGATCGAAACGCCGCGGCTGCTTCTGCGCCGCCTTATGCCGTCGGATGCCCCGATGATGTACGCAAATTGGGCCAACGACCCGGAGGTCACCCGCTGGCTGCGCTGGACGCCGCACAAGGATGTGGCCGAGACGCAGGAGCTTCTGAGTGCATGGGCGCTGCTCTATCCCAACGAGGACTACTACCAGTGGGCCATCGTGGAAAAAGCCACCGGCCAGGTGTTTGGCAGCATCAGCATCTTTACCTCCTCCAGTGTAGAGCCGGAGCGGGACCCCTGGCCCGGCTTTGACCACAGCAACGGCGTGTGGGAGGTGGGCTACTGCATCGGCAGAGCCTGGTGGGGCAAAGGCTGCACCACCGAGGCTCTGAACGCTCTGGTAGAATACTGGTTCAAGAATACAGACAGTAATTGGCTTGCCTGCTCCCACGCCGTGGAGAACCCCGCCAGCGGCAAGGTCATGATGAAAGCAGGCTTTGTCTACGACCACGAGGCCGTCTACCACAAATTCGACGGTACAGCGATACCCTGCAAGTGCTATGCCCTGACGCGAGAACACTACGAATCGCTATATTCTCCAAACGAATAACAGAAAGGAATTATTTTGAGCGAACTTTACGATATTTTAGTCGAAACTCCCCCGACGAAGGTCATCCTTCTCGCCCTCGACCAGGGCCTGTGGGACTGCGAGCGCAGCCTTGCCGAGCTGGCTGCGCTGTGTGAGGCCAACCACATGGAGGCCGTGGCCGAAGTCACCCAGAAGCGCCAGACCCCTGAGACCGGCATCGTGCTGGGCAGCGGCAAGCTGGAAGAAGCCGCTG
>OGRT01002370.1_pt1 | contig 10406 bp, 7 predicted proteins | sample 1553581 | NCBI WGS metagenome assembly OGRT01 (sample SAMEA2580113, study PRJEB22360) | human gut metagenome | biome: human gut; feature: human-associated habitat; material: faeces | place: Denmark | collected 2008/2010
GAAATATCTGGATGAAGATAAAAAAGTTGAAATCCATGATATGTCAGATCCAAAGGCTGCACACTTTGGTGATGAGATCAAAGGTTATACAGAGAAAATTGATATCAGTGGATATACCTTTGTAAAAGCTGATGACCTTACAGTAGGAATAAATGATGAGGAGAACATTGTAACTGTATATTACAGTAAAGATGATAATCACGATGGTATTCCGGATAAGTATCAGATCACATTCACCTATGTATCAGCAGATGAAGATAAGGGAACTGTAACAGGAACAACCAAAGAAGTGGTTACTACTTATGAAATCACCAGAGATAGCGTGACTGGCGAGATCATTGAAGCAAAAGGCCCAACAGCACAGAATCCGACCCAGCCATCTACTGTAACACCAAAAGACGGTTACAGATTTGAAAAATGGCAGCAGGATGATCTGACATTCTTCAATAGTGATGATGAGCTGAGAAAATCTGAATACCTGGAAGATCAAACATTCATTGCACACTTTACTGTAAGAAGAGATCTTTATTATGAGATCCATTACTTCTATGAAGATGCAAATGGCGTTGTAACAGAAGATACAGCAGCAGCGATTGTAAGTAATAGCGGTGTATTCGGAGAAAAGATCCTTACGACTACAGTGCCAAAAGAATCTGAATTTAACGGAAAGAATTACGTTCTGGAACGCATTGAAGGAGCAGATAAGCAGATTGGTCTTGATCCTAAGGAAAATATGGTAAATGTATACTTTACTAATAACCACATTTTATTTGAATTCGATAATACAACTGTTGTATCACGTCTTATTGAAGGAGAATATTTTAAGATTAACCAGATGCTTTCAAGCGATTATGGTACTAAGGTTGTTATCAATAAGAAAGAATTTATTGATTCAATAGACAGAGCTAATCTTCTTATTAAGGAGGGCGAGAAGAAGCCTATTATCATTAATATTACAGATGGCTCATTAGAGGTTAATGTTAATTCAGCAATCGGTACTCTTAACGAAGATATTGATATTGATAAAGAAGGTAAGGATATTATGATTGGTTTTAATCCTAAGTTCCTTATGGATGCATTAAGGGTTATTGATGATGAAAATGTGACTATGTATTTAGTTAATCATAAATCACCTTGCTTTATCAGAGACAAGGAAGAGAAATATATTTATCTTATACTTCCTGTTAACTTCACAGCTTAACAAGAGAAAGGAAAGTTATGGAAGAAATAATTTTAAGAGATGATTTCATCAAACTTGGACAGGCAATTAAAGCTGCCGGATTAGTTGAATCTGGTGTTGAAGCCAAGATTGTTATTCAGGATGGTGAAGTTAAGGTTAATGGCGTTGTTGAAACACAGCGTGGAAAAAAACTTTTTGGCGGAGAAGTTGTAGAATACAACGGTTCCAGTATTCTTATTAAAAAATAGGTGTTAATGTGATAGTCGAATCTGTTGAGTTAAAGGATTACAGAAATTATGAATTTCTGGATATGAATTTCAATGAGCATGTAAACATAATATATGGTGACAATGCCCAGGGAAAGACTAACATATTAGAATCAATATATATGTGTTCAACTTCTAAGTCACATCGTGGCAGTAAAGACAGAGAAATAGTCAGATTTGGAGAAGATGAATCGCATATTAAACTAAATGTCTTAAAGCATGGTATGAAATACCGCATAGACATGCACCTTAAGAAGAATAAAACCAAGGGTATAGCAGTTAATGGTATTCCTATAAAAAAAGCTGTTGAACTTTTTGGAATTATTAATATTGTTTTCTTTTCTCCGGAAGATCTTAATATTATAAAAAATGGTCCTTCAGAGAGAAGAAGATTTATGGATATGGAACTTAGCCAGCTTGACAAGATATATCTTAGTAACCTTGTTAATTACAACAAAGTACTTAATCAGAGAAACAAGCTTCTCAAAGATATAGCATTTTCACCATCAGAACAGCTGATGCAGACTCTTGATATATGGGACATGCAGCTTGTTAAGTATGGAAGCCTTATTATTAAAGGCAGAAAAAGTTTCATAGAAAAGATTAACACAATAATCAGTGATATTCATTCCAGACTTACTGGTGGTATTGAGAATATTAAAGTATGTTATGTTCCTGATGTTGATGTGAATGATTTCGAAGAAGAAGTAAGAAATTCAAGACAAAAGGATATTAAATACAAGGTTACAGGTAAAGGACCTCATAAGGACGATCTTATATTTTTAATCAATGACAATGATGTGAGAAAATATGGTTCACAGGGACAACAAAGAACAGCTGCACTTTCACTTAAATTATCTGAGATAGAACTTGTGAAACTTGTAATTAAAGATACTCCGGTACTTCTTCTTGATGATGTTTTGTCTGAGTTAGACAGTAACAGACAGAATTTTCTGATAAACAGCATTGGAGATATACAAACGATTGTTACATGCACCGGACTTGAAGAATTTATTAATAACAGAATGAATATCAACAAAATATTTAAAGTAACAGATGGTCATGTAGTTAATGAGAATTAATTACATTTTGCTTTGTAAAACAAGGAGGAATTAAAGTGGCAGATCAGAATGCAGAGAAGAATTATGGTGGAGACCAGATTCAGGTACTCGAAGGTCTTGAAGCTGTAAGAAAAAGACCTGGTATGTATATTGGAAGTACATCAGGAAGAGGACTTCATCATCTTGTGTATGAGATAGTTGATAATGCAATTGACGAAGCTTTAGCAGGTTTTTGTACACATATTGAGGTTATGATTAATAAAGATAACTCTATCACTGTAATTGATAATGGTAGAGGTGTACCTGTTGATATTAATCATAAGACAGGAAGACCTGCCATTGAAGTTGTATATACCGTTCTTCATGCCGGAGGTAAATTCGGTGGTGGAGGATATAAGGTGTCAGGAGGACTTCACGGTGTTGGTGCATCAGTAGTTAATGCTTTGTCTGAATGGCTTGAAGTTCAGGTAAAGAGGAATGGACACATTTATCAGCAGAGATACGAGAGAGGAAAGATATGTTATGACCTTAAGATAGTAGGTGACTGCGATATTGAGGATACAGGAACTCAGGTTACTTTTCTTCCTGATTCAGAGATTTTTCAGGAAACAACTGTATTTGAATTTGATATTCTTATGCACAGATTAAGAGAAATGGCATTTCTTACTAAGGGAATCAAGATTACTCTTACAGATTTAAGAGAAGGTCTTGAGCAGCAGAAAGTATTCCATTATGAAGGTGGTATCAAGGAATTTGTTCAGTATCTTAATAAGAGTAAAGAACCTTTATACAGCCAGATTATTTATTGTGAAGGTGTGAAAGACAATGTTCAGGTTGAAGTAGCATTCCAGCATAATGATGGATACAATGAGGTTGTCGATTCATTTGTTAATAATATTAAGACACCTGAAGGTGGTACACATCTGACTGGTTTCAGAAATTCACTGACTAAGACTTTTAATGATTATGCAAGAAAGAATAAGATTCTTAAGGATAGTGATCAGGGACTTTCAGGTGATGATATAAGAGAAGGTCTCACAGCAATCGTATCTGTTAAGATTGAAGATCCGCAGTTTGAAGGACAGACTAAGCAGAAGCTTGGTAATACAGTTGCAAGGGGAGCAGTTGACAGTATAGTAAGTGAACAGCTTACTTACTTCCTTGAGCAGAATCCTGCAGTTGCAAAATCTATATGTGAAAAATCGTTGCTTGCACAGCGAGCGAGAGAAGCTGCAAGAAAAGCAAGAGACTTAACAAGAAGAAAGACTGCACTTGAAAGCACTTCACTTCCTGGCAAGTTAGCTGATTGTTCAGATAAAGATCCTAAGAATTGTGAGATATATATCGTTGAGGGAGATTCAGCCGGTGGTTCTGCAAAGACTGCAAGAAGCCGTGCTACACAGGCAATCCTTCCACTTCGTGGTAAGATTCTTAACGTTGAGAAAGCAAGACTTGACAGAATACTTGGAAATGCAGAGATTAAAGCGATGATTACTGCATTTGGTACAGGTATTCATGAAGATTTTGATATAAGCAAGCTTCGTTATCACAAGATTATTATTATGACAGATGCCGATGTAGATGGTGCACATATTGCAACACTTCTTCTCACATTCCTGTACAGATTCATGCCTGATCTGATAAGAGAAGGCCATGTATATCTTGCACAGCCACCACTTTATAAAGTTGAGAAGAATAAAAAAGTGTGGTATGCCTATAATGATGATGAGCTTAATGCAATCATGACTGAGATTGGAAGAGACCAGAATAATAAAGTCCAGCGTTATAAGGGACTTGGTGAGATGGACGCAGAGCAGTTATGGGAAACAACAATGGACCCACACAAGAGAGTATTATTAAGAGTTAATATGAATGAAGATGATGATTCAGAACTTGATGTAACATTCTCAACACTTATGGGTGACAAGGTAGAGCCAAGAAGAGATTTCATAGAAGCAAATGCTAAGTTTGTAAAGAATTTGGATATCTAACAAGCCATGCACAAGGAAAAATTATAAATATGACCGTATGCTTGCATACATGGGCATATTTTATAATTTTGAGTTGTATGTGGCGATTAGCCACATAAGTAAATCCGTAGGATTTACGCATGGCGTATGTAGATTTTACGAATGCGCGTGATTAGGATTTATGCATGGCGTATTCCAGATTTACACATTGCTTTAATTAATAACTTCACGGAAAGGAATTATAATAATGGATGAACATATCTTTGATAAAGTTCAAGAAGTCGATATGCAGAAAACCATGGAAAACTATTATATAGATTATGCCATGAGTGTTATCGCTTCCAGAGCACTTCCGGATGTAAGAGATGGTCTTAAGCCGGTACAGAGAAGAATTCTATATTCAATGATAGAACTTAACAACGGTCCTGATAAGCCACATAGAAAATGTGCCCGTATCGTTGGTGATACAATGGGTAAATATCACCCACATGGTGATTCATCAATTTATGAGGCATTAGTAAAGCTGGCTCAGGATTTCAATACAAGATATCCACTTGTTGACGGACATGGTAACTTTGGTTCAGTCGATGGTGATGGAGCCGCAGCCATGCGATATACAGAGGCGAGACTCAGCAAGATATCTATGGAGATGACAAGAGATCTTAACAAAGATACTGTAGATTTCATACCTAACTTTGATGAAACAGAAAAAGAACCTACAGTACTTCCATCAAGATATCCTAACCTGTTATGTAATGGTACATCAGGTATTGCCGTAGGTATGGCTACTAATATTCCACCTCATAACTTAAGAGAAGTTATAGGTGCTGTTGTAAAGATGATTGACAATAAGGTGGAAGAAGACAGAGACACAACAATTGAGGAAATTCTTGATATAGTTAAAGGTCCTGATTTCCCTACAGGTGGAACAATCATCGGCAAGTTGGGAATTGAAGAGGCTTACCGTACAGGAAGAGCCAAGATAAAGGTAAGAGCTGTAACTAATATTGAGCCAATGAATAATGGCAAGAACAGAATTGTAGTTACAGAACTTCCATACATGGTTAATAAAGCAAAGCTTATCGAGAAAATAGCAGAGCTTGTAAGAGATAAGAAGATTGATGGAATCACAGATTTAAGAGATGAATCTGACAGAGAGGGTATGAGAATTGCCATTGAGTTAAGAAGAGATGTCAATCCTAACATAATACTTAACCAGTTATACAAACACACACAGTTACAGGATACATTTGGTGTAATAATGCTTGCATTAGTAGATAACCAGCCAAAGGTGCTTAACCTGTATGACATGTTAAAGTATTACCTTCTTCATCAGGAAGAAGTCGTTACAAGAAGAACAAAGTTTGATCTTAATAAGGCAGAAGAAAGAGCCCACATTTTAGAGGGCTTAATGATTGCTTTAGATAATATAGACAGAGTTATATCAATAATCAGAGGTTCTGCAAATGTACAGATTGCCAAGGAAAGCTTAATAGCTGAATTTGCACTTTCAGAAGCACAGGCTCAGGCTATCGTAGATATGCGTTTGAGAGCTCTGACCGGTCTGGAAAGAAGCAAGCTTGAAGCTGAATTGAAGGAACTTCATGAAAAGATAAAAGAATACAAGGCAATTCTTGCAGATAAGAAGTTGCTTCTTGGAGTTATCAAGACTGAAATTTCAGAGATAGCAGACAAGTATGGTGATGACAGAAGAACTTCTATCGGATATGATGAATACGATATTTCAATGGAAGACCTTATTCCAGATGAACCATGTGTTATTGCAAGAACTAACTTGGGTTATGTAAAGAGAATGACACCTGATAACTTTAAGAGCCAGCATCGTGGTGGTAAGGGAATAAAGGGAATGCAGACAATTGATGATGATTATATCAAAGATTTATTCATGACAACATCACATCATGTACTTACATTCTTTACTAACACAGGACGAGCTTATAAGTTAAAGGCTTATGAAATTCCTGAAGCATCAAGAACTTCAAGAGGAACTGCAATAATTAATCTTTTACAGTTAGCACCGGGTGAGACAATCACAGCAGTAGTTCCTGTTAAAATTGATACACTTCAGGATACAGATTACCTGTTTATGGCAACTAAGAAGGGTATAGTTAAAAAGACACCTGTTAAAGATTTTGCCAATATAAGAAAGACAGGAATCCAGGCAATTAACTTAAGAGAAGATGATGAACTTATAGAAGTTAAACTTACAGATGATCAGGCAGAGATTCTTATGGTAACAATGCTTGGACAGTGTATAAGATTTAAGGAAACAGATGTAAGACCTACGGGACGTTCAGCAATGGGTGTTATAGGTATGAGTCTTATGGATGAGGATGAAGTTGTTGGTGTTCAGGTAAGTACCCAGGGAGATACTATGCTTATAGTTTCTGAAAATGGTATGGGTAAGAGAACAGACATTGACGAGTATACAGTTCAGCATCGTGGTGGTAAAGGTGTCAAATGTTACAAGATAACAGAAAAGACAGGTAATGTCGTAGGAGCTAAGGCTGTAGATGATTCAAGAGAAGTAATGCTTATTACAACAGAAGGAATTATAATCAGACTTCAGTGTTCAGATATATCTAATCTTGGAAGAATAACATCAGGTGTTAAACTTATTAACCTTGATGAAGGAATTAAAGTAGCAACAATTGCCAAAGTAAGGAAGCAGCCTGCTGATGAAGATGGTAAGGATGCAGAGGGCTTTGAAGAAGACACAGATAAAACAGTAGAATCTGAAGATTAATCTTAAGGAAACTGCCACATTTATATATGTGACGGTTTCCTTTTTAGCAGGAGATAACATGGCTTTAATTAATATTAATTATGAATCAAAAACACTTGGTATGCCCGTTATGATTAATGCAATTATTCCTCAGGGAAGAGGCAGTTATAAGACTTTATATCTTCTTCATGGAATGGGAGGAGATTATACAACATGGATTACGAAATCCAGAGCGGCAGATTATGTAGATAATACTGATATAGCGGTCATAATGATTTCAGGTGATAACAAATGTTATGTTGATAATGTACATGGAAGAAAATATTTTACATTTTTAACAGAAGAACTTATAGAAACCTGTACTAACTGGTTTGGATTATCATGTGACAGAAAAGACCGTTACATAGCAGGAATGTCAATGGGGGGATATGGAGCAGTACATGCTGCACTTATTAAGCCTGATGTATATGGCAAGGTGTTCTCATATTCGGGACTGCTTGATATAGAGAAAAGATTTGACAACCCACAGGGAATAAACACATATCAGATATTTGGAGACAGGGAAAATTTATCAGATAACCGATTTGATATAATGAACTGTTTAAAAGAGGATAATTTCAAGACAAATGTGGAAAATTATCCGGAATTTTATATTAGATGTGGATTATATGATCAGATACTTCCAATGAGCAGACAATGGAATAAATATGCATCAGATGCAGGACTTAAAGTGAATTATTATGAAACTGCTGGTAATCATGATTTTATTTTCTGGGATAAATGCATACATGAGACAGTTAATATAATAAAAGAGCAGTCGTACAGGATGGAGGATATATATGGCAACAGTAATGAATATTAATCATTTTTCTATATATCTTAAGCGTAATATGGAATGCACAGTTATTCTCCCATCAGATATGAAAAATGATGAGAAGCTTCCTGTATTATGGTTATATCATGGAAGCAGTGGTGATAATACTGTATGGCTGTATCATTCACCAATAGCTGAATATGTTGATGAGGGCAGGTTTGCAACAGTACTTCCAAATGTGCAGAATTCATGCTTTGTTAATATGAATATAGGAGATAAGTATGAGTCATATGTTGGAAAAGAATTATTTAATATAATTATGAATATGTTTCCATGTCTTTCTAATAAAAGAGAGAATAACTACGTATCAGGATTTTCTAATGGTGGATACGGATGTCTTCATATAGCTCTCAAATATCCTGAGAAATATGGAACTGTAGGAGCATTTTCAGCAGGTGACAAAGCTGATTCAGAATTTCTTAATGATGGAAGTGAAAAGTCAATAAGAAGAATAGAGCTTTATGGTGATGGAGACCTGCATAAAACTGAATATGGAATCACATATCAGGCAGACAGATTAATAGAGCAGAAAAGTGTAAAACCTGAAATATATCATGCCTGCGGAGAACTTGATCCATGGATAGACATGAATCATATATTGAGAGATTATTTCATGAGCCATATTGAATACAATTATGTATATGATGAAATTGAACAAATCGGACATGAATGGAAATTCTGGCGTGAAGAATTAAAAAGGTTTTTAGTATTTACTGGATTAATTAATAATTAAAATACAAGAAGGGAATTGGGAATGAGAGAGGTTAATGTATCAATAATAACAGACAACATTAAAGAAATGTGCATAGAGGCAAATCATTTTCTCACAGATGATATGAAGAATGTTTTTGAAAATGCAGTAAAAAACGAAGAGTCTGCACTTGGAAAGCAGGTTCTTGGACAGCTTGAAGAAAACCTAAAAGTTGCAGGAGAGGATATGATACCTATATGCCAGGACACAGGAATGGCAGTAGTATTCATTAATGTTGGTCAGGATGTCCATCTTACAGGCGGAGATATCACAGATGCAATTAATGAGGGTGTAAGAAGAGGATATGTTGAAGGATATTTAAGAAAGTCAGTTGTAAAAGATCCTATCTACAGAGAGAATACCAAAGATAACACTCCGGCAGTAATACATTTTAACATAGTTCCAGGAGACAAGGTCGACATAACAGTTGCACCTAAGGGATTCGGAAGCGAGAACATGAGCAGAGTATTCATGTTAAAGCCGGCAGATGGAATAGAAGGTGTAAAGGAAGCAATACTTACAGCAGTAAAAGATGCAGGTCCTAATGCCTGTCCTCCAATGGTAGTCGGCGTAGGCATCGGCGGGACATTTGAAAAATGCGCATTGATGGCAAAAGAAGCCCTCACCCGGGAAGTAGGAACACATTCCGATATCCCATATGTAAAAGAATTGGAAGAAGAATTATTAAAAAAGATAAATAAGGAAAAGGATATTACCATATTAATTTCAAGCCACATATTAGGAGAGCTTTCAGAAATGGCCACTACTTATGGAATCATATCTAATGGCAAGCTTATTGAGGAAATATCTTCATCAGAGTTATCGCAGAAATGTAGACAATATATAGATTTAAAAGTAGATGATGCAAAAAAGGCAGTAATCATTTTAGAACGCCAATTTGGTATAACTGATTATGAAGTTTTAGAAAACAACAAGATAAAAATATTTTCACATTTAAATGAAACAGGAGCTATTAATATGCAATTATCTAAAGGTGGCGTAGTAGTTGAAAAGATAGATATAAAAGGAGAAAAGCTGGAAGAGTATTTTATGGACAGAGTTGGAGGTGAAGTAAGTGTTTAGAATGTTAAGGGCTGAATTTTATAAGATGTATAAAAGCAGGGGCTTTAAGGTGCTTTGCATAGTAGCAATATTATTAGGTTTATTAAATGTGGTTATGAATAATGTAATAAATGAGGAATTCTTAAGCAAATCTTTAGGTACACAAGTTTCAGAAGAGCAAATGGAGTCTTTGATTAATAATGATTCTGATGAAATAATTTCACCAGGAAGCCTAGGATTTCATACTAATGGAGCAAAAGATCCCTTTAACATAACTGCTGTAGAAGCATTTCACGCTTCTTTTGGTTCAGGTATAATGGAAATACTTATTGCAGTTCTTGTGGGAACAATGGTAGCTAAGGAATATTCAGAGGGAACTATAAAAAATACTTTAGCTTATGGTAAAAATAGAACAAGCTTCTATATAGCTAAGTTTATTAATATAATTGCAGGCTCAGCCATTATTATGGCAATAATGACAGGGGTTACTACTTTA
>OGRT01002372.1_pt1 | contig 10395 bp, 9 predicted proteins | sample 1553581 | NCBI WGS metagenome assembly OGRT01 (sample SAMEA2580113, study PRJEB22360) | human gut metagenome | biome: human gut; feature: human-associated habitat; material: faeces | place: Denmark | collected 2008/2010
ACAAGCCGGACGTGCTGCTGCTGGATGAGCCGCTGGGCGCGCTCGACCTCAAGCTCCGCCGCGAAATGCAGCTTGAACTCAAGCGTATTCAGCGCGAAAGCGGCATCACCTTCATCTTTGTCACCCACGATCAGGAAGAGGCGCTGACCATGAGCGACCGCGTGGCCGTCATGAGCGCGGGGCACATCCTCCAGCTCGGCACGCCGGAGGACATCTATAACGAACCGCAGTCCGCTTTCGTCGCGGATTTCATCGGCGACAGCGACATCATGGCCGGCACGATGGTGCGCGACAGGCTCGTCCGCTTCCTCGGCTGCGACTTCGCGTGTGTGGACACGGGCTTCGGCGAAAACGCGGAGGTGGACGTGGTGCTGCGTCCGGAGGACGTGAAGCTCAAGCCCATCGACGACCCGGCGCAGAACGTGCCGCAGGGCGTTGTGGAATCCCTGCTGTTCAAGGGCGTGCATTATGAAATGAAAGTGCGCGTGGGCGACAACGTGCTGCTGGTGCATTCCACCCACGCCCGTCCGGTCGGCACGCAGGTGAAGCTCACCGTCGCCCCGGAAGACATTCAGGTCATGCGCAAGAGCGACTATTCCCCCGACATCCTCAAGCGGCATGCCGCGCGGGCGTGAGGTGAGCAGCCATGAAGAAAAACAAGGCGCTTGCCGTGCCGTTTGTGCTGTGGGCCATTCTGTTTATCGCCGTTCCGCTGGTGATGGTGGTCTGGTACGGCGTGACGGTTGAGGAAACCCCGGCCTACGTCGAAGTCGAAGGCATCGACGGCCAGACGATGTTTCAACTTGAGGATGGCACGCTGACCGCCGAGCGGCCGGAAAAGCAGACGGTCGTCTCCCTCGCCAACTTCAAGCGCATGCTGGAACCGACGTACCTCAAGCTGCTGCTGCGCTCGCTGAAAATCGCGCTGTTCACCACGATTCTCTGCCTGCTGCTGGGTTATCCCGTCGCGTTGATTTTGAGCGGCAGAGATTTCAAGCGTCCCGGCCTGTGGCTGATGCTCATCATCCTGCCGATGTGGATGAATTTCCTGCTGCGCACGTATTCGTGGATGTCTATTCTGGAAAACTCCGGCATTCTCAACAGCTGGATCGCCTCGCTGCGCGACGCGATTCCCGCCTTTGACCGCTGGCTGACGAGCATGGGCGTGGGCAAAAAGATCATCTTCCTCTACAACGAAAACGCGGTTGTGCTCGGCATGGTCTACAACTATCTTTCCTTCATGATCATGCCGATTTACACCGTCATCGAAAAGACGGATCACAGCCTGCTGGAAGCCGCCGCCGACCTGGGCGCAAGCCCCGTGCAGAGCTTTCTGCGGGTGACGCTGCCCTACTCCCTGCCGGGCGTGCTGGAAGGCATCACGATGGTGTTTGTTCCGGCAGTCACGACCTTCGTCATCAGCCAGCTGATGGGCGGCGGCAAGGTGCCGCTCATCGGCGACATCATCCAGAACCAGTTCGGCAAATCGAGCGACTGGCACTTCGGCTCGACGCTCTCGCTGCTGGTGATGGTGGTCGTGCTGGCGTTCATGGGCGGTCTTCAGCGCATCGATAAAGAGGAAGAGCCGCAGAAGGAGGTGCGCATTCTCTGATGAAAAAGCTCAGAAAGGCGTACATCGCTTTGATTATGGCGTTTCTGTATGCGCCGATTCTTTTGCTGATTCTCTATTCCTTCAACGACAGCAAATCCCGCGCGAACTGGGGCGGCTTCACGCTGCGCTGGTACAAGGAACTGTTTTCCGACGCGGCGATCATGTCCGCGCTGGGCACGACGCTCTCCATCGGCCTGCTGGCAGCGGTCTTTTCGACCCTGCTCGGCACGGTCGGCGCGATTGCGCTTTACCAGATGAAGCGCGGCCCGCGCAAGGCGCTGCTGAGCATTGTCAACCTGCCGATGCTCAACTCGGAGGTTGTCACCGGCGTTTCGCTGATGCTGCTCTACGCGATGGTCAACATTCAGCTCGGCTATCTGACTCTGCTGCTCTCGCACATTGCGTTCTGCGTGCCCTATGTGGTCCTGAGCGTGATGCCCAAGTTGCGCCAGCTTGACCCGAACCTCGCCGAAGCGGCGCAGGATCTGGGCGCGACGCCGATGCAGGGCTTCTTCAAGGTGATTCTGCCGGACATCATGCCGGGCGTATTCTCCGGCTTCATCATGGCGCTGACGATGTCCATCGACGACTTTGTGGTCAGCTTCTTCACCACCGGTTCCGGCGTGAGCAATCTGTCCATCACCATTTACACGATGGCCAAGCGCGGCATTTCCCCGAAGATCAACGCGCTGTCCACGATCATCTTCGCCTGCGTCTTCGTGCTGCTCGTCGGCCTCAATCTGCGCGACTTCCGCAAGGACGGCCGCAGCCAGAAGAAGCTCGACGAAGTGAAAATTCCGTATTAAGGAATGATAGGGGACGCTTGGGGCGACTGTCCCAATCCCCCTCTTCGCTTCGCGCTTATAGATCAATCTAAACAAATACAATAAAGGAGACCAAAATCATGAAGAAACTCGCCATGCTGTTCCTCGCCGCCGCGCTGACGCTCTGCCCGCTCTTTGCTCTGGCGGCTCAGGAAACGATCAACGTCTACAACTGGGGCGACTACATTGAGCCGGAAGTGCTCGACCTGTTTGAGCAGGAGACGGGCATCAAGGTCATCTACGAGACGTTTGAGACCAACGAGGACATGTATGCCAAGATCGCGATGGGCGGTTCGAGCTACGACGTCATCATTCCCAGCGACTACATGATCGAGCGCATGATTCAGGAAAACCTGCTTCAGAAAATCAACTGGGAAAACATCCCCAACGTTGCCAACATCGACCCGCGCTTCATGAACGAAAGCTATGACCCGCAGAGCGAATACTCCGTGCCGTATACCTGGGGCACGATGGGCATTCTCTACAACACGGAAATGGTCGAAGAAGCGCCGACCAGCTGGGAAACGCTGATGGACCCGACCTACACGATGGACATGCTGATGCTCAACTCTCCGCGCGACACGCTGGCCATCGCGCTGGTGATGACGGGACACGACCTGAATTCCACCGATCCCGCCGATCTGGAAGACGCGAAGAACCTGCTCATCGAGCAGAAGCCGATGGTGCTGGCCTACGTCGTTGACGAAGTGAAGGACAAGATGATCGCAGGCGAAGCCGCCGTCGCGCTGGTTTGGAGCGGCGACGCGACCTTCTGCATGAGCGAAAACGACGAGCTGGACTACATGATTCCGCCGGAAGGCAGCAACATCTTCTATGATTCCATCTGCATCCCGGCGAACGCCCGCAACGTCTCCGGCGCGGAGAAGTTCATCGACTTCCTCTGCCGCGGAGATATCGCCGCGATGAACTACGATTACGTCGGCTACGCCATTCCGAACACCGCCGCAATCGACATCATCGGTGCGGACGAATACAACGCCTCCCCGGTCAACAACCCGCCGCAGGAAGCGTTGGATCACTGCCAGGTCTTCAAGTATCTGGGCGACGATACGAAACTCTATGACCAGATTTGGACGGAGATCATTTCCGAGTTCTAATCGCTTTCATGGCCTCCCCAAACCTGGGGAGGTTTTTGACTTTGTTCAAACCAGGCGAAACAAAGAAGGGGTCCGGGGGCAATGTCCCCAACGGGGTATGGGGTCGGCTCCATCGTTTCCCCTAACGCTCAAACAAAAAACATCGTTTCAGAGCAGGCCGCGAAGTGGTCTGCGACTGAAACGACTTTGTATGAAAAGCATGTTTTTAGTTGAGTAAGAGAATCGAGGATAAACAATGAGCGAATATGTTTTGGAAAAAGGCCGCCCTGCGAGCGTGGAAGGGCGGCTCGGCAAGGAAATCCGCGTCTATGACTTTCTGGATCGGCTGGGCATAGATTACGAGCGCGTGGATCATCCGGCGCTGATGACGATGGAGGCCTGCGAATCGGTGGATAAAATGCTCGACACCCGCATCTGCAAAAACCTGTTTCTGCGCAACGCCCAGCGCACGCAGTTTTATCTGCTGCTGATGCCGGGCGACAAGAAATTCAAAACCGCCGTGCTCAGCAAGCAGATTGGTTCGGCGCGTCTCTCCTTCGCCGAACCGGAGTTCATGCTGGATATGCTGGATATCACGCCCGGCAGCGTCAGCGTGCTGGGGTTGATGAACGACAAGAACAAACGCGTGCGCCTGCTAATCGATGAAGACGTGCTGAAAGAGCCTGTCTTCGCCTGCCACCCCTGCATCAACACCAGCAGCCTGCGCTTTGCTACAAGCGATTTAATCCATCAGATTCTGCCCGCATTGAACGAAACCTTTACGACGGTGAAACTGTAAGCTGAAATTTTGAATACCCCTGCAAAGCCGCGGCCTTGCAGGGGTATTCTTTAGCTGATTTCGTTTTCCAGTATCTCCCGCCAGTTTTCCGGAAAACCGCAGCAGGCCAAATCCGCTTCCGGATAATCCTCCTCCAGCAAGGCAATGCCCGTCACCAGCCGCGTAAAGACGCGCTCCCGCCCCAGCGTATGCGCAAATGTCAGCAGCAGCGGAAAGAGGCGGTTACTTTCATACAGGCGCAGGCGGTTGGGCAGAATCGGCTGCTCCTCCAGCGGCCGATTATACAGGCGATTGTAATGCGCGCAGATGTTGCGCACATTCACCGCCGCATCCATCAGTGCGGACAGCGCCTCCGGCGAGAGATCGTAAGCCCGGCTGACAGCGCGTTGATCGCTTTCCTTCATGATGTCAAACAATGAAGCCAGCATGCCGAATGTAAACAGCTCGACCGCCGCCCAGATCGGGAACTGGCCGCCGTATTTGATTTTGTGATGGCGCACAAAGGGCAGTGCGCCCTGCCGCTTGACCTCGTTTTTGAACTTGCCCATCAGATTTTTATGGACGGACGAACCGTTGGCCAGCGTTTCCGCCCGAAAGTTTTCGGCGTCCATATACCCCAGAGAACCATACGTAATTGCCAGCTGATAGGCGATTTTGGCGCGCAGCTGCACCTCAAAAAACTCCAGCACGGGCAGAAGCAGGTGGCGCAGATTCATATCAAATTGGTATAAGCCAAAAAGCGTTTCCAGCGTCACGCCCGGCTGAAATTTTTCCGGATCGTCCGCCCGGCGCAGATGTTTGCCGTAGGTCGTCAGGCGGTAATAATTGACGGTAGAAAGGATGTACCTCGCCCGATCGGGATCGCCGATGGTCAGATCATGGATTTCGGAGAGACGGGTGAGCTGTTCTTCGTAACTGCGAGCAGGTTTGACGGGAAAATACTTTTTAGAACGGGTATTCATGGAAAAGATTCCTTTCGGACACGGAAAGTTTCGCCTATTATGCTGCTTTTTGGGGGAAAAACGCGCTCCGCTTGGCTTGGGGGATTGCTCATTATAAGTAAAGCCCATCAGAATGATGGGCTTTAGCGGGAAGTCCAGAAACCTCAGGTTTCTGATAGGATTTGGGACAAAGTCCCAACGCATCCTTAATGATTGATTTCCAGCACCTTGTCGCGCAGCTCCTTCTCCAGGCGGCCAAGCTCGATGGCGGCGGCGGCGCGCTTCTGAGCGCCCTCGCGCTGGATCTTCTGCACTTCGTTCAGGGTATCGATGAGCGCGGTATTCGCCGTGCGGATGGTCTCGATATCCACCACGCCGCGTTCGGCTTCCTTCGCCGTCTCGATCGTGCCCACCTTGAGGCGCTCGGCGTTGGAGCGGAGCAGCTCGTTGGTCATATCCGTAACGGCCTTCTGCGCGTTCAGCGCGCTCTCCGCGTGCTGCATGCCCATCGCGATGACCATTTGGCTCTTCCAGAGCGGAATCGTGTTCGCAACGGTGGACTGAATGCGCTCGGCCAACACGTTGTCGTTGTTCTGCATCAGGCGAATCTGCGGCCCCATCTGCACGGAAACCATACGCGTGAGCTTGAGATCGTGGATGCGCTTTTCAAACCGCTCGATAAGCTGGCTGAAATCGTTGGCGATCTGCGCGTCAGCCGGATCGGCGGTCTGCTGAGCCTTCGCCAGCAGCGGCGGCAGCTCCTCTTCGCGCAGCTTCTTGAGTTTGAGTTCGCCCGCGATGATATACAGCGTCAGCTCATGATAGTATTGCTCATTCTGGGCATACAGCTCGTCGAGCATCTTGCAGTCGGAAATGAGCTGTTTCTGATGATTCTGCAACGTGGCGATGATCTCCGCAACGTTCGCTTCGACCTTGTCGTACTTCGCGCGAAGCTGAGCGATGTTGTTTCCGGCCTTTTTGAACAGCCCAAACAGGCCGCCCTTCTTGCCTTCGTCCACATCAAAGCCTTTCAGCTCGGCGACCAGCTTGGTCAGCATATCGGAAATCGCGCCGGTGTCCTTGGTCTTCACGTCCTCCAGAATCTTGTCGGAGAACTGGGAAATCTTCGTCTGCGCGGCGTTGCCGTACTTGAGCACCGTCTCGCTGTTGTGAATGTCGATGCGCTCCACAAACGCCAGCACGGCGGCCTGCTCTTCCGGAGAAAGGTTGTCAAAATTCAGGGAATCGTCCTGCGCGTCCACAGGGGTCAGCGGCTCATCCTTCTTTTCCTCCTGAGCAGGGGCCTGCTGAGCCTCTTCGACGGGCGCGGTCTGCACGGCAGCCGCGGCGGCCTGAACGGGCTGAGCCGCCTCCTGCACGGGCGCCTCGGCTTCGGCCGCGGCCTGCTGAGCTTCCTCTTCGTCGCCGGGGAGAACCAGAGTCGGAATCAACTTATCGTCCATTATCGTATCTCCTTTTGATGATCTTCCTCAATGAAAATAATGAAATGAATATCTTCGTATGCTGATACCCATGATACACCAAAACAAAGGAGGTGTAAAGATCTTTTCTTCCGAACGGGTTTATGCTACAATAGGATATGCTTGCATGCTTATGCAAAAAACAAGAATAAGGACGTATAAACAGATGACAAAACGCGAAATACTGGCCGATAGCCTGCTTTTGCTGACCGCTCTGATTTGGGGCTGCGCGTTTGCGGTGGTCAAAAACGCGCTGGACAGCTTTCCTCCGGGCGCAATTATTGCCATGCGCTACCTGATCGCGGCGGCGATTACGGGCATTTTGTTCCGCCGACACCTGAAAGAGCTGACGCGCGGAGACGTGGCGCGCGGCGCGCTGGTCGGCCTGCTGCTTTTTGGCGCGTACATCGTGCAGACCACCGGCCTGCAATATACGACGGCGGGCAAAAACGCGTTCCTGACGACGGTGTATGTGCTGCTCGTTCCGTTTGGGTGCGCGCTGCTGTTCCATCAAAAGCTGCAAAAGAGCAACCTGATTGCGGCGGTGATGATGCTCGTGGGGATCGGCCTGCTGTCGCTGGACGGACAGGGCGGCGGACTGAATCCGGGTGATATACTGACGCTGATCTGCGGCTTTCTGTTTGCCGGACACATCATTGCGGTGGAACAATGCCAGAAGAAGACGAACACCTACGCGCTCATCGTGCTGCAATTCGCGTTCTGCGCCCTCTATGCGGGCCTGTACAACCGGATCTTTGAGCGCGGCATGCCGCTGGCGTTCACGCCGGGTTCAATCGGCGGTCTGCTGTATATCGCGGTTTTCTCCACCACCATCGGCATGAGCCTGCAAAACATCGGCCAGAGCATGGCCCCCGCTTCGCACGCAGTCATTCTGCTTTCGCTGGAATCGGTGTTCGGCGTGCTGTTTTCCTGCCTGCTGCTGGGCGAAAAGGTCACGCTGCAAATGGGCGTCGGCTTTGCGATCATCTTTGCCGCGCTGCTGGTCAGCGAACTTGCGCCGGGGAAAAAAGATTGACGCGCGAATACGTTTTGGGATCATAAACCTAAAAAAACCGAGTCTCTTTTTCAAGGCTCGGATTTTTCATTTACCAACTGGGCGCGTTTATGCTATACTCTTGATCAGGGCAGTTCGTCAAATGAATCGATCACCCTGTCGCAGCAGGCGCGGATCGCTTCGCGGTCGCGCGTATTGGTGGCATCCGTCATGCCGATCACGCCGAGGCCGGCGTTTCTTGCGCCCTGCATGGCATAGAGCGAGTCTTCAAACATGACGCAGTCTTCCTTCGGCACGCCGATGATCTGCGAAACGCGCTCGAAAAATTCATTCTGGCTCTTGTTCAAATTCAGCATATCGGTGCTGAAAATAAAGTCCAGATCGCTGACCAGATCGGCGCAGTTCAGGCCGATCATAGCCAATCGGGCAGGCGTAGCCGTTGCGACAACGCATTTCACGCCGCGGGCGCGAAGGCGTTTGAGGTAAGCCGCCGCGCCGGACTTATGTGGCACGCCCGCGCTGTAAACGGGTTCCATCGCCTCGCAGGCTTTGACGCAGAGCGCATCGAAATTGGTTTCAAGGCCGAACTCGTTTTTGAAGTAATCAACGACCATCGTGCCGGACATGGACATCATATCCGCTTCCTGCTTTTCCGTCGGGATAATGCCCATCTGGCGCACGAACGCGACGTTCATCTCGCGCCACCTGGTCATGGAGTCGATCAATGTGCCATCCATATCAAAGATGGCGGCCTTCATCGTTTCAAGCATACGTATCCTTTCTTGTCTTGGGGGAGGAAAAACGCTTGGGGGCTTCGCCCCAAGTCCGGAAAACTCGCATAGCCGCTGTTCCAGCTCCTTGCGATTTCCGATTTTCCCCACCAGAAACCTGAGGTTTCTGGACTTCCCACTCCATTTATCGTTGTGCGATAAATGAAATCGTGCATATCAATCCAGTGTAGAGGCGCGCATCGCGCGTCCGCAGATCTCTGTCGATTTTTGAGTATACCGTTTACAGAAATACTTTTTTATTATACCGATGTTCTTTCATTCAGTCAAGGAGGCCTTTTCATGACCCGCGAACGATACATCCGCATGACCGAAACCACGCGCCGCGCTGTCAGCCGTCTGCCCGGCGGGACGAAAGCGCTTCGCGCGCCGACGCTGCTTTGCGCGGCAATCTACTGCGCGTCGCTTTTATACCTGATGTTCACCGGCGACAGGCGCATCATTCGCGCGGTGATCGTTCCCGCCGTCTGTTTCGCTGTTGTGACGGTACTTCGCCCGCTGATCGGCAAACAGCGCCCTTACGACCGTTACGGCGTGCCGCCGGTCGGCGCCTACAAACCGGGCAAGGGAAAGAGCATGCCCAGCCGCCACACGGCCAGCGCCGCCGCCATCGCCTGCGCGATTGCCTATGTCTTTCCGCATCCGGCGGTCATCGCGTGCATGGCGCTGCTCAGCGCGGTCATCGGCAGTCTGCGCGTGCTCTCCGGCCAGCACGATATCAGCGACGTTCTGGCCGCGTTGGCGCTGAGCCTCGTCATTTCCCTTGTGGGTTACCGCTTATAATTTACCCAAATTTCACAGGGTATTCCCTTGAAAAAGCGATAAAAAGCCGAAATCTTCTGCCGCGCGGCAGGGGATTTTTTCTTGATGTCGAAATGCAGTCGAATACGGCTTTTCAGCCCTTCATTTTCAAAAGCGTACCAGGAGTTTTTTTCATGCTCTGAGTTGCTTGAACTTCATTTCAACCAAGGAGAATCAAGCTATGAAATCCATGACTGCCGAGCAGCGCAACCACATGCTGCTCTGTGACCCCGTGAGCAGCGTCATCCCGAAAATGGCCGTGCCGACGATCATCTCCATGCTCATCACCAACATCTACAACATGGCCGACACATTCTTCGTCAGCCAGATCGGCACCTCCGCCTCCGGCGCGGTAGGCGTTATCTTCTCCGCCATGGCGATCATTCAGGCCATTTCCTTCATGATCGGCATGGGTTCGGGCACGCACGTCAGCCAGGCGCTCGGCGCGGGCAACAAGAAGAAGGCCGACACGTATGCCTCCACGGCATTCTTCACCGCGTTCATTGCGGGCATCATCCTCGCTTTTTTCAGCCTGACCCATATCGACTTCATCGTCCGCTTCCTCGGCTCGACGGAGACCATCGCGCCCTACGCCAAGGATTACGCGACCTACATCTTCTACGCCATGCCGTTTATGATGTGTTCGTTCGTCATGAACAACCTGCTCCGGTTTGAGGGGCTGACGATGTACGGCATGGTCGGCATCACCACCGGCGGCATTCTCAACATGGTGCTCGACCCGATTCTCATTTTCGCCCTGAACATGGGCACGGCGGGCGCGGCGCTGGCGACGGCGCTCTCTCAGGGGGTCAGCTTCATCATCCTGCTGGTCATGTGCAACACCAGGGAAGACGCGCTTTCCATCAAATTTTCAAACTTCAAGCCCAGCCTGCAAATCTACGGCAGCATCTGCTATAACGGCATTCCCTCTCTCGGCCGTCAGGGCATCGCGAGCGTCTCCACCATCCTGCTCAACAACGCGGCGGGCGTGTACGGCGACGCGGCGATTGCGGCCATGTCCATCGTCAGCCGCTACA
>OGRT01002373.1_pt1 | contig 10392 bp, 15 predicted proteins | sample 1553581 | NCBI WGS metagenome assembly OGRT01 (sample SAMEA2580113, study PRJEB22360) | human gut metagenome | biome: human gut; feature: human-associated habitat; material: faeces | place: Denmark | collected 2008/2010
GACGCTTTTCCAGTAGTCCGACCAGCCACACCAGGTCAAAAATCTAGGTCCAGCTCACGGACCGGGTATCGTGCTCGATTGGCTTGGCCTGGGGAGGGCTTTTTTCCGCCTCGCACAGCTGTTCACAGCGGGACTCCGCCGCATTGGTCGCGGAGGCAGAAAGGTTTTCCTTCAACTTTGTCAGGACTGCGTACACCTCCGTGTCCCGGTCCAGGAACGACCAGACCCGGCAGCTGTCCTCCGTTCCTCGCCAGGTTCCGCAGAGCCAAAAGACGAAGCCATTAAGTTTCAAACCTGCGTCCCCTAAATGGACAGATACCGCTCCATGTCCCGCCGGAGCTCCTGATTCAGCCGGATCAGGTCGTTGCAGTCCTTGTCTGTGCAGGCCGGGAACTCCTCATTCATCTCCTTGCTGCAGTAGCACCGGACTAGCCGCCGCGTCTCCTCTTCCAGTCGGGTGACATAGTCCCAGAAGGCCACGCCGTTAGTGAGGTCCCCCCAGGGCGGGGCTATGAACTCCGCCGGCCGCTGGGGCTCACACTAGGGTTGGCCCAGGGAGACGCTCTCCACGCGGCTCCGTCCGCTGACTGCACATCTCCCGGATTACCCCTTGGATCCCCCCCGCGGTAGGACGTTCAGCTGCAGCAGACCTCGTAGGCAGGATAGGTGCATGGCGCCTCCCAGCAGGCTGGACCGACGTTTCCCGCAAATTCCTCCCGGACCAGCCGGACGCCGCTGCGCTGCAGGCCCTCCCGGCTGAATGCCAAGAACACGTGAAAAACGCGCACCCAATTCTCGTGTCGCTCCCTGCTCCTCATCAGTCCCCACGCCTTCCGTCTCTCTTTTTCCAGGCACTCAGATTGCCGGACTTCGCCGGTCCGGCGTCGGGCCGGACTAGCGTATCCAACACGCCCACCTATCTGCTGTGTGCGGGATTCCGCGCCGCCGTGTAGCGGGCCGGCAGGGCGAACCCGCCTCTACTGGGCTGCGGGAGAAAGCGATGTCCTTGATGCGCCCGCTTTTGGGGAACTTGTACACGCCGCTCTCCGATGGACACAGGAGAATGCAGGTAAAGTCCTTATAAGCCGAGAACACCACCCGCAGAGAGGGACTTTTCCCCATGACCGCCTCCAGCAGATGCTGGTTCAGCATCACATGGCTGCTGAGGCTGGCGGTGACGGCCATGCCACTCAGAGGTGGGGCAGGCAGATGGGTTCCAGCAGCGTCACCTCCAGATTGATCTGCATGGGGGCCGAAAAAGTCAGGCAGAGCAATGTGGCCTGTTTTTCATATAAGGTCTTTCCTTTCTCAAAGATTGTGCACATTACAGCAACTCTTTCCGCTACCCGACAGGCTCAAATTCCACAGATTTTCGGGTGAAGGTCCGTCGTTTTCTCTGCTGGTTTTCCGTAGATTTTCCGTCCCAGTTTCTGATATGTCTAGATTTTATGCCTGCTTTTTCTTTCACCCTCCGTAGAGTATCACAACCGGCCCACCTCTGTTCCCAATGGTTCGGTGGAGCTGAGATCACCCTCTGCTCGTAAGGCGGGCATACAGGCCGCACACTCCTCAGTGTCCCCGGCCCCTTCCGGCAAAACCCCACACATCCCCTTACAGGTGATAACAATTGGCCGTTTCGCTCGGGTCCCCAGTGCGCAGGCCCCTCTCTCTATAATCTTCTCCGAGGGGTCTATATTCTTTACTGCGACGCAAATTTTGATAATCTATTTCATCCCCTAAATTATTTTTGCGAAACACAGTCTATCTCAAGCTATACCATCCATCTCAAATTATTAAAACAAAATTCAGGAAGTCACATAAAAACAGCGCCTCCCAATATGAGCGTGCCGTTTACATCAATACGCTTTTTTAATTTCAATATTCAGGCACCCAGACTCAATTTAACCCGTTTAGTGTAAGCCGCTCTCCGTCAAGACGTTCGAAATATCTATTTCCATTTCCTCGCTTCCACCTCCCTCCTCCGCTCTCCTACTCCATGCAGAAAACCAATCCGCCGGGTAATCCTGCCGATCTGGTTTTCTGCTCGCCTTGCTTCACTACGCGCCCTCACCGATCTGCTCATCTATATATTTAATCGCAGAAGAAAACGCTATTGCTTGTTTCCGGTGTAACGCATGCAAGGAAAGAAGCTCAAGTGTGTCTTTCAAAATACGCCCACTGAGAGGTGGCAGCAGGCTCAATTTTTCCCTGCGTAGGAACGGTGGTCCGCGTTCTTGGACGTTGCCGACCGCTCCTTTGAGTCACTTAGGTCATACAGAGATTTTAGCTCCACCGGCACAAAATGAAACGTCCGCCGCTGAAAAGCGGCGGACGTTCGACCAGGTCTCACCGCCTGGTCATCTGCCCCAAATGCACCTCATCTAATCCCCACTGCCCTGGGTGCCGTCCTGGCAGTGCTGCCCCGCCGGCACGGTCTAGCCCGCGGAAGACATTTCAGGGAAGCGCGCACAGCGCCCAAACAGCGTTGTAATCCGCCAGTTCCGGCCGACTAAAACGGCGCAGCACAGACTCTCGGGGCATCTAGATCCAGTCCCACACTTCCGTGGACACAGTACCCCGGTCCAGGCAGGTCAGTCCCCGCAGAAAAATCCACTCCAGATGCATCTACAGTACGCCGTCAGGCAAGGGTTTCCTGCGGGTCCTGGCAACTAGGTCGTTGCAGTCCCTGAAATGAGAAAAAAAACCCCGCCTCGTCCGCCACGGGCAGCAGTAGCTCGCAGGCGGCCACATCCCGGGGCGGCATGCCCAGATGCTGTTCCCTGATGGGATGTCCTGCAGCCTCCAGGCCGGCACCGTCATAGGTGTTGGTGTTGAAGTCCCCCATGAATACCGGTATCCCCGGCGGCAAACGGTCCACTGCGTCCAGCAGGGCCCGCATCTGCAATGTCTGGGCAGCTGCATGGGTCTTGTTCTCCAGGTGGACGCAGACAGCGCCCACCTCCCGACCTGCCACATCCAGCACTGCCAGAATGGCCACGCGCTCACCGATGCGCTTTTGCGAGTCGAAATACCAGTTATACCCCTGGGGCACATGCAGCACAGAGACCCGTTTGATGGGCCAGCGGCTGAACAGCGTGTTGTCACTCTAGCCCTTGGGATCCTGCGGCCCCGCCAAACCAATGAACTCCAGAGCGAAGGCGTAGTTCATCCCGATGGCCCTGGCGATTTCGGCGGAGGGGTTCCGGCAGCCGCTGTGACAGCAACCGTCATCCAACTCATTGCTGAAGGTGATGTCCATATCCCGGGCCTGAGGGCATTCCCGAAGGAAAGCCGCCGTTTCCGCAGGGAAACGCCCCAGCGCCATATTGAGCACCATGCCCCGCAGTGTCTTTCCGCCGCCGGTGAGAGGGAAAAAAGAGTTGTCAATCTCCGGTGCGTCGAAGGCGGGGATGCGGGCCATGACCCGGCGCTGCCCCTCCTGAGGGATCTCGTCGCTGAGCTGGAGACGCAGCTTGTAAGGAATCGCTTCCATGGCACGCCCTCAGTGATAATACTTGTCTGCGAACGACGCCACATCCGCCCGGTCGCCCTTAAAGGGCCCCGGTGTCTGCATCTTCAGCGACACCAGCTGGGAGGCGTAGGCCAGGGCCTGGGGGATGTCTGCCCGCTCCCGCTCGGTGATGTAAGCGGAGAAGGTTGTGTCGCCCCGGCCGGTACGGCCAGCCCCAGAGGTTTCAGGGGGCAGGTGTAGTACTCCTTGCCGTCATAGACCAGAACCTCGGTATTGTGGGTGATGAGCGCTTCCTTGACGCCCCACTCCACCATCAGGCGGGCAGCCTCCCGCCGGTCCGATGTGCCGGTGAGGATCTCCGCCTCGGCGGCATCGGTTTTCAGATAGGTGATGTGGGGAAAATACTCCTGTTTCCGGTCCCAGTCGTGGTACACCATCTCTTTAGTGGAGGAATCTGGAACCCTGAGATAGCCCTGCATATCCAGCGCAACCTTGCCCCGTTGCGCCAGGACCTTGATAATGTCGTCCTCATAGTCGCCCTTCATCAGTCCCGCCAACTGATAGATCTTCGCAGAGATGCCTTCCGGCAGCTCCGCCACAGTGATGGTACTGCCCTGTGCCAGCGCAGTGGTGCTCCGGCGCTCGTGCTTGTCATCCAGGAACTGATTGCGGATGGAGGTGGTCTCGGAATCGGATCTCAGCCAATAAATGTCCTCTGTGTGGACAGGCAGGATATATGGGATCATTTTCTCGCGGGGCGCGGATTTGATCAAAATGCCTACGTGGTTGCCGCCGGCCAGGGCGGCATAGGAGGAATAGACCACAGCGCCGCCGATGGAGAATTCTCCTTCCCCGGCGGAGTTCAGGATCTCGTTGATGCACAGATGCCCAATGATAATAGTTTTTGAACCACTCGTCCATCCAGGCCCCCACAGTGTACGTTCTTGTTTTAGTCACGTACAAGCTCTTGGTTTCCGCGATGGCCGCTTTCAGCTTAGCCTTAGCTTCCGCCGGTGTTCTGCCCAACACGTTCTTGTAGATGGCCCTGCTGGTCTCTGGATCGTGTCCGGCAGTGTACCGGCCTTCCCATCTGCCATCTTTTCTTTTTCTGATGTGGCTGCCCCGTTGGTTCATTTCTTTGCCATGGCATTGCTTCCTTTTATGACTTACCAGTGTCTCGCTTCGCTCGGTTACTCGCATGCATGGAGCCTGTGGGCTCTCATCAACAACACAACATACCACAGGAAAAGAAAAAGCCAGAGCTTGCGGCCACAATTATCAGAAGGGCTCGATTTCCCCGGTGATCCCCATGCCCAGCGGAAACCCGGTAATGAAGGATGTCAGGGAGGTCTCCTCCCGTAGTTCGTTCTCCAGATCCGCCAGTTGCAACAGAATTTCCTGGTTTTGCTGATCCGATTTCCCTTTAATCACTCTGTGGGCCCGGTCCAGTTCCACCCGGGTACTCCGAAGCTCCGGCTCCCGGCAGGCCCCCGCGTGCAGAGCCCTGATGTAGTCGTACATTGTGCCGCCTCCCTGTCAGTGACACACCATACCACAACGCTAGCCCAATAGCCAGTGGACCGGGAGGAGATTTTCAGAAAAGTAACAACTTGGCTATCTGGTTGGAACCCTTAGCTTCATTTTCAGTGCCACAATTCTTGAAGAGGCATATCTGTGCCCACATAACCAGCAATGCCTCTGAGGGCCCTTGTTGCTCTATGGAATAAGGGTAATTCAGTGTTAAAAGGCATCTCCTCTATTTCATATCCAGAACGACGTCCTTTCTAAATCCCGCAACTGCCCGCATTGCGGACAGTTGTGACCGCCCTGGCATCAAAAGGTGTCAGGGCTTTCTCTTACTCCTTTTTGGTCCCTCGGAAAATCCCCAAAGCGGGCCAAATCCGTCCAAAGCTACTGGGGACTCCGCCTTTCCCGGCATCGAGTCATACAGCGGCTTACAGGCGGTCACGCTGGGGCCTCCCACTCCTGGATGAGCTTCGCAATCCGCTGACGCTCCGCAGCCAGCTCTAACTGTTCCAGCTGTCGGGCGTAGGATTCGTCGATCATCTCCTGAATCGGGCGGGGGTGAACAGCAGATTTCCGTTGCGCCGCCCACTGGACCTGGTGACGATAAGTTCCCGCTCTTCCAGCTGAAGGATGTACTTGCGCATCGTGTTCTCTCTCATCTCCACTGCTTTCCCAATGGTTTTGGCGCCGGGCTAACACTGGCCGGTCCGGCGATTCGTGCATCGTTTCAAGAAACTGTAGACCGCCAGATCTCCGTAGGTCAGTCTCAGCTGGAACACCTCATTGGGGAGAAAGAAACCATCTCGATAGCCGTTACGCTTCAACCGCCCCCTCCTGTTTGATTGCACACCCCTCTGGATGAATGTTTCTTGGGAACCACCATGCGTCTGCCGACGCACAGCACCGGGAAGCCCGGCTCGTACAGTGATTCGTAACCGCTGGACGGTAACACCCCCAGAGCCTTTGCCACTATTTCCGCATTAAGAAACAGCAGCAGGTCATCGTAGGACCTGTATTCGGATTTTTTCAATCAGCATCTTTCCTCGAAACATCGGGGACAGATTCTTTCTGCCGGCATCTCTGCCGCGGTGGGTAAAATGCAGAGAGCTGTTGTAGTTTTGATGAACCACTTGCTGCTACCACGCGACAAAATTGCAGCGATGAGTATCGCACTGAAAAGTAAGAACGGCTGTCTTGCGTCTAAACGATGGCAGAGACCATCCCCTTACTCGGATACCGTTACAGTGTAGCAGTCAGGCGGTGATTCTGAAGCATGATACGGTGTTTCCCGCACGTCATCAGCAGAATGTCTTTAGCTTTAACGATTGTTTTCTTTCACTAGGCTGTGTTTATCCTGATATAGATCTTTATAACTGTGAATGATGGTGGAAGAGGCAATGGTCAGGGCTTAAAAATAGTACAGCAGTCGCCGAGATCTTTGTTGCCTCTGAATTTGTGGAGGAAAAGAGTGCACTACCGGTATCTGAGACAGAAAGCTTCCGCCTCCCGAAAGAAAGACTTTCGGGAGGCGGAAGAAGCGGTCTTACAGGTTGTCGAATTTGAGGACGGCGCCCTCGGAGCCGGAGGCGGCGATCTTGCAGTAAAGGCCCAGCCAGCCCTTCTTGAACTTGGGCTCCGGCCGCTTCCAGGCCTTCAGGCGGGCGTCGATCTCCTCCTGGGGCACCATCAGGTCCAGCCGGCGGCTTTCAATATCGATGACGATCCGGTCGCCATCATGGATGATGGCGATGGGGCCGCCCTCCGCCGCCTCGGGGGAGATGTGCCCCACGAAGCAGCCGTTGTTGGTGCCGGAGAACCGGCCGTCCGTGATCAGCGCCGTAGTCTTGCTGAGCCCCCGGCCATACAGGTACTTCATGGCCTTGTACATCTCCCGCATGCCCGGGCCGCCCTTGGGTCCCTCGTACCGGATGACCACCACATGCCCGTCGCGGACCTTGCCGGCCAGGATGGCCTCCTCAGCCGCTTCCTCGGAGTCAAAGCAGATGGCCTCGCCCTCGAAGTGGTGCAGGCTCTTGTCAAAGGCGCCGGGCTTGGTGATGCCGGTGTCGGGCGCCAGGTTGCCCCGCAGCACCGCCACGCCGCCGGTATAGCCAAAGGGATCGTCCATGGTGTGATTCACCAGGCCGGTGGCGGGATAGCGGTATTTGTGAGAGGCGATGTTCTCCGCCAGCGTATGCGCGGTGACGGTCATGGCGTCCGTCTCCAGCATGGTCTGCAGGTTCTCCATCAGCCGGGGCACACCGCCGTCATAATAGAAGTCGATGACATTATACTTGCAGGCGGGATTCATCTTGGCGATCTGGGGGGTGGTGCGGGACAGGGTATCGAACTCATTCAGGACCCTGATATCCAGCTCCGCCTCGTGGGCGATGGCCGTCAGGTGCATGACGGCGTTGGTGGAGCCGCTCATGGCCAGGCACGCCTTGATGGCGTTGCGGATGGAGCCGTTGGTGATGATCTTCCGGGCGGTGATCTGCTTTTCCACCAGCTCCATGATCTTCACACCGGTCTCCTCAGCCATCATCATACGGACGGCGGAGGTGGCGGGGGCCAGACCGCCGTCCGGCAGGGTCATGCCCAAAGCCTCGGCCAGAGCGCACATGGTATTGGCAGTACCCAGATAGGAGCAAGAGCCGCAGCCGGGGCAGGCGGTGTCCTCGAGAGCCACATACTCCGCCTCTGTGATCTTTCCGGCGGAGAGCATGCCGTAGGCCTCTGTGCTGGAGGTCTGGTCGGCCTGGCGGCCGTCAAACTCCACACCGCCCTCCATGGGGCCGCCGGGCAGGAAGATGCAGGGGATGTCCAGCCGGGCAGCGGCCATCAGCATGCCGGGGACGATCTTATCGCAGGACCCCAGCAGAACCAGGCCGTCAAACAGGTTGATCTGCGCCATGGACTCGATGGAGTTGGCGATCAGCTCCCGGGAGGGAAGGATGTAGTGCATCCCGTCATGGCCCTGGCCCATGCCGTCGCAGCCGCCGATGACGCCAAACTCAATGGGGGTGCCTCCGGCCCGGTAGATGCCATCCTTTACCCGCTGGGCCACCTGCCGGAGATTATAATGGCCGGGCACGCACTCACTCCATGCGTTGGCGATGCCGATCACCGGCCGCTTCAGGTCCTCCGTGGTGAAGCCCATGGACTTCAGCGTCGCCCGGTAGTACTGGTTCCCTAGACCCTGCAAAATTTTTTCACTGCGTTCCATTTGTGCCATCTCCTTTTTCACTGGGGAAGCGTTTCTTTGTCATCCCGGTAATACAGTACCTTTGCCAGGTCGATATAGAGTTTATCCCGATACCGGACGGCGGCATCTGCCTTGTTACCGGAGTAGTCATAGAAGCCCGCACCGGACTTCACGCCGTAGCGGCCCTCAGACACGATCTTGTCCAGCAGAGGATCGCCCTCTTTGTTGTCGCACAGGCTGGTGTTGAGATATTTGTTGACGCGGTTGAAGGTATCTAAGCCACCGAAATCGCACACTCGAAAGGGGCCCACAGCGGCGTATCGCAGACCCAGACCGGCGGTAAAGACGGTATCGATGTCCTCAAAGGAGGCCACATCATTTTCCACCAGGTAGAGCGCTTCCCGCAGGACGGCGTACTGGAGACGGTTCAAAATGAAGCCGTTCACGTCCTTCTTGACGATGACTGGCTTTTTGCCGAGTCCCTTTACCAGTTCGTACATCTGCTGAAGGTAGGCTTCCTCTGTCTTTTCCCCGCGGATGATCTCACACAGGGGCAGCAGATGGGGGGGATTCAGCCAGTGCTGGCCCATGAACCGCTCGGGATGGTAGACCGACTTGGCTACTTCGGTGATTAGCAGTCCACTGGTATTGGTGGCCAGCAGGGCATCCTCCGGAGCGATGCGACTAGCATCTTCCCAGAACTTGTGCTTGGCATCCATGTTTTCGATGATGGCTTCCACCATCAGATCGCAGTCCTCCATGCAGACCTTGGAGGTGGTGTATGTGATCCGTTTCTGTAATTCTTCAGACTGCTCCGCTGTCACCATGCCCTCTTTGCGGAGAGTCTCCTGGTTCAGGGCGATCAGGTTCTTTGCCCGCTCCAAACCGGATTCTGACCCATTCCACAGGCTTACCTGATATCCGGCCTGCGCATAGACCTGGGACAGAGAAGCACCCATCATACCGGCGCCGGCCAGCACAATATGCTTCTGCTCCATGATCAAATCTCCTTCCGAATTTTCCGCTCCCATCCCGAGGCATCCTAGCGGAAGAATTGGGGGAAGCCTTTCTGCCGTTGTCAGCAAAAAGGCTTCCCCTTGTCGATACCGCTATATGAAAGGTAGCCTCAGGACAGGATATTCTACAGATTCAAGTCCAGAATGTGTTGTTTTAAAAAATTGCAGCTACATGTCGTATGAGACGTTCTTATTCCACCTGGCTGATGATCTCACGGACCTGTTCCAGCAGTTCGGGAGAGACCATGTCGTCGCCGTCACCCACGAACTGATTGTATACGCTGCTCATAGCGTCCACGAAGGGAGCCTTGTCAGGATAGTTGATCTGGGTGCCGGCGGTCTCCAACTCGTCCAGCCACTGGACCTCCACTTCAGCCAGATACTCACGCTCCCATTGGCAGGCCTCAACACCGGCCTCATCCACGATGGCCTTCAGGTCGTCAGGCAGGGCATCATAGGCGGCCTTGCTGACCATCAGAGGAGCCGCGGAGTAGACGTGCTCGGTCATGCTCAGGTAATCCTGCACCTCATTGAAGCGGCTGGAGGTGATGACGGACAGGGGGTTCTCCTGGGCGTCGATGGTGCCCTGCTGCAGAGCGGTGAACAGCTCACCAAAGGCCATAGGAGTGGGATCAGCACCCATGACTTGGAAGGCGGCCATGTGGATAGGGTTCTCCATGGTGCGGATCTTGATGCCCTGCAAGTCCTCGGGCTTCTCGATGGGACGGACACTGTTGGTGATGTTGCGCATGCCGTACTCCATCCAGCCCAGGCCTTTGATGCCGATGTCCTCCAGGGTTCCCAGGATCTGCTGGCCCACATCGCTGTCGCACACGGCTTGGCCCTGGGCACTGTTCTCGAACAGGAAGGGCAGGTCAAAGACCAGCAGCTCATCGGTAAAGCCAGCCAGGGCCGAAGAGACCATGATACCAGACTGGATGGTGTTCATCTGCATGCCCTCAATACAGTCACGGTCGCTGGCCAGTTGGGCGTTGGCAAACACGTCGATATGCATGCGACCGCCGCTCTTTTCCTCCACCAGTTCAGCGAACTTGTGCACGCCCTGGACAGCGGGGTGATCGTCAGCATTGGCGCAGGAGGCAACCCAGGTCACCTCAGGAGTTCCGGGGGCGGCGTCATCCGTAGAGCCGCCATCATCCGTAGCGGCGTCA
>OGRT01002389.1_pt1 | contig 10329 bp, 8 predicted proteins | sample 1553581 | NCBI WGS metagenome assembly OGRT01 (sample SAMEA2580113, study PRJEB22360) | human gut metagenome | biome: human gut; feature: human-associated habitat; material: faeces | place: Denmark | collected 2008/2010
TTTGCATTTTTACCACCTCCTTCCAACATACATTTATTGATATGTTAGGCGCATGAAGAGGTGAACTGGGCAAAACTGAGCATAAGATGGCTCAAAAAGGTACTAAGAATGGCAGAAATAAGCGAAGCGGTAAATTCAACTTTTAAACTGCGTGGTAAGCCACATACTTTTGCAGTAGCCGTTCTACTATCTACCTTTTTGTGCTATACTTATTAGGTAAGGTACCGTCATTTTTTAGACCATAAATTTACATTAAAGGGTGATTTTTTTATGAATAAACAGCAGCTCGCTACCAAAATCTGGGAAGCCGCAAATAAAATGCGTTCAAAAATCGAAGCAAACGAATACAAGGACTATATTTTAGGCTTTATTTTTTATAAGTACCTTTCTGATGCCGAAGAGAAATTTCTGTACAGCAATGGTTATGACAAAGAGCTTATTGCGACAGTGGTGGAATCTGACGCCGATACTGTAGAGTGGGTACAAGACAATCTTGGCTATTTTATTGATTACAACAACCTGTTCTCCACTTGGCTTGACAAAGGCAGTGGTTTTGATGTCAGCAATGTCCGTGACGCTTTATCTGCTTTCAGCCGCCTGATCAGCGAATCCCATCAGAAAGTTTTTCAGGGTATTTTTGAAACATTGCAGACAGGGCTGAGTAAGCTGGGCGATAGCTCTGGTTCTCAGACAAAAGCTATCAAAGAGTTATTAGACTTGATAAAAGATATTCCTATGGACGGAAAGCAGGATTATGATGTTCTGGGCTTCATATATGAATATCTGATTAGTATGTTTGCCGCTAATGCAGGAAAGAAGGCTGGCGAGTTCTACACTCCGCACGAAGTATCTCTGCTGATGAGTGAAATTATTTCTGACCATTTAAAGGACAACCAATATATTGAGATTTATGACCCTACCAGCGGTTCTGGCTCTCTTTTAATCAATATCGGTAAAAGCGTTGCTAAACGTATCGGCAACAGCAACAATATCAAATACTATGCTCAGGAGCTTAAATCTAATACTTATAACCTGACACGTATGAATCTGGTTATGCGTGGCATTAAACCCGATAATATCGTTGCTCGCAACGGCGATACTTTGGAAGATGACTGGCCGTACTTTGATGAAGCCAATAAAGAAACTACTTACACTCCGCTCTATGTAGATGCAGTAGTGTCTAACCCTCCGTACAGCCAGAAATGGACACCGAAGAGTGATGTCCGCTACGAGCGTTTTGGTCTTGCTCCTAAAGGCAAAGCCGACTATGCTTTCTTGCTGCACGACCTTTATCACATCAAGCCTAGCGGCATTATGGCTATCGTTCTGCCTCATGGCGTTCTGTTCCGTGGTGGTGAAGAAGGAGAAATCCGTAAAAACCTTATCGAATATAACCACATTGACGCTATCATAGGCTTGCCAGCGAATATTTTCTTTGGTACAGGCATTCCAACCATCATTATGATTCTTAAACAGAAACGTAGCAATACTGATGTGCTTATTGTAGATGCTTCTAAAGGTTTTGCTAAAGAGGGCAAAAACAATAAATTACGTGCTTCCGACATTAAACGTATTGCTGATACTGTAATTAACAGACTGGAATTTCCCAAATACTCTAAGCTGGTGAGCCGTGAAGAAATCCGTCAGAATGATTACAACCTAAATATCCCACGTTATGTAGATTCTTCTGAAGCTGCTGAAAGCTGGGATATCTATGCTTCCATGTTTGGTGGTATTCCTAAAGCAGAACTAGCTGCTTTAGATGGCTACTGGAAAGCTTTCCCTGATTTGAAGCAGGCTTTGTTTGAAGCAAGCGACACCCCCTATACCCAACTGACTACGGACAATATTAAAGAGGCAATCAGAAACCATGCTGATGTAACCGCCTTTGAAAATAATTTTGCAGCTGCTTTTGCTGGTTTCCCTGCTTATTTACATCATGAGCTGATTGAACAGGCAGACCAAGTGGCTATTGCCAAAGAAGAAAATATCATCAGTGATAAGATTTTTACCCAGCTTTCTGGTATACCTTTGGTAGATAAGTACGCTGCTTTCCAGCTTTTAGATGATGAATGGAGTAAAATTGCCGTCGATTTGGAAATTATCCAGACAGAAGGCTTTGGTGCTACCAAAAAAGTTGACCCTAATATGGTACTAAAAAAGAAAGATAATAAAGAGCAGGAAGTCCAGGACGGTTGGATTGGACGTGTATTGCCTTTCTCTTTAGTACAGGATAATATTTTGACGCAGGAAAGCACTGCTTTAAAGAAGCAAGAAGCACGTTTGGCTGAAATTTCTGACGAACTAAGTACTATTCTTGACGAAATGAGTGAAGATGAAAAAGAAACCACTATTACAAATGACACTAACGATTCCTTTGTGGCTAAGGAAGTAAAAAAGATGTTAGATAATATATTAGGAGATATATCGACACCAGAAATTGAAAATTTAAAGGAGTATTTAATGCTCTCAAAGAAAACAGAAAAGTTACAATATATAGCTTCTCATAATTTAGTAGACTGGAAATCTATGCAGCAATCAAACGATAAAACTTACAGTAAGAGTACTGTAAAGGCTCGTCTTATCACATTATATGAAGAATACACATTCCCTAATGGTTCCTTTGAGGCAACTATTGTAAAAATAGCTTCTCTGTTAAATGACGAAAAAGAGCTGAAAGCAAGTATTAAAGCGGATAGCACTGCTCTGCACTTGCTGACTAAGGAAACCATTGAATCCCTTACGGATGAACAGGCTAAAGATCTGCTGCACAAGAAATGGATTGATAGCCTGATGGTTAATCTGAATAAAATGCCGGAAACATTGGTTGACGACCTTGTTAGAAAGCTCACTGCTTTGCAGAAAAAATATGCTCTTACATACGCTGATATTGATGCCGAAATCTGTGAAACAGAGCAACAGCTGTGTGCTATGTTGGACGAGCTTACTGGCAGCACCTTTGACATGAAAGGTATCAACGAATTTAAAGCGTTGTTACAAGGTGAATGATATGGCTAAAAACACAAAACCTATAATTAGGTTTAAAGGATTTACTGACGCTTGGGAACAGCGTAAGTTGGGAGAACTAGCTGAAATAGTTGGAGGTGGAACACCAAGTACAAGTGTAGAATCATATTGGGATGGAGATATTGACTGGTACGCTCCAGCAGAAATCGGTGAACAGATTTATCTAAAATCCAGTCAGCGAAAAATAACAGAGGAAGGTTTGAATAAGAGTTCGGCAAAGGTACTTCCTGTTGGAACTGTCCTTTTTACATCGCGTGCCGGTATTGGAAAAACTGCTATTTTGCTGAAAGAAGGCTGTACAAACCAAGGATTTCAATCCATCGTTCCGAATAAAAATAAATTAGATTCGTACTTTATTTTTGCAAGATCAGAAGAGCTTAAAAGATATGGCGAGACAGTTGGGGCAGGTTCTACATTTGTTGAGGTATCTGGAAAACAGATGGCAAATATGGAATTGATGATGCCTACAACAATGGATGAACAACAGAAAATCGGCGAGTATTTTTCCAATCTAGACAACCTCATCACCCTTCATCAGCGTAAGTATGACAGTCTTGTCAATGTAAAAAAAGCTATGCTTGAAAAAATGTTTCCAAAAAATGGCGAAACAGTTCCAGAAATCCGTTTTAAGGGATTTACTGACGCTTGGGAACAGCGTAAGGTATCTGACATGTTTAAAGTTACGCGTGGGTATGTTCTAGCAGCTACTTTGACAGAAGATAATCAGTCTGATGAAATGCCATATCCAGTCTACTCATCACAAACTAAAGATGGGGGATTGATGGGATATTATAAAGACTATCTTTATGAAGACGCTATTACTTGGACAACTGATGGTGCAAATGCAGGAACAGTCAATTACAGAGCAGGAAAGTTCTATTGTACCAATGTTTGTGGGGTGTTGCTTTCAGATGAAGTTACGGCAAGTCAGATGGTTGCAGAAGCATTAAACAATGTTGCTAAGGGTTATGTTTCATATGTAGGTAATCCTAAATTGATGAATAATGTCATGTCAGACATTGAAATAAATATACCGGTTTATTCTTTGGAACAGGAGAAAATAAGTAAACTATTTGCTGTTCTAGACAACCTTATCACCCTTCATCAGCGTAAGCTTGTATATTTATATATTCCATCCTAATTTGTGTAAAGTTTAGGCAAAACTTCATTTACTAACACTTGGGAACAGCGTAAGTTGGGTGATGTGGCAACTTTCAGTAAGGGAAATGGGTATTCCAAAGGTGATTTAAAAGACAATGGGACACCCATAATTCTTTATGGAAGATTATATACGAAATATGAAACTATTATCAGTGAATTAGATACATTTGTAACCGAAAAAAAAGGCTCGGTATTCAGTAAGGGCGGAGAGGTAATTGTGCCTGCATCTGGGGAAACTGCTGAGGATATTGCAATAGCTGCAACCGTTGAAAATAAAGGCATTATACTGGGCGGAGACCTCAATGTGATTGCCCCAAATGAAAGTATAGATTCAGCATTTTTGGCACTTTCTATTTCTAATGGAAAAGCTCATCGGGAACTTGCTAGTAAAGCACAAGGAAAGTCCGTTGTTCATATTCATAATGCAGAGATTCAAGCATTGAATATTGCCTTCCCAAGTAAGAAAGAACAGGAGAAAATTAGAGATTGGTTAGGCAACCTAGACCACCTTATCACCCTTCATCAGCGTAAGCTAGAAAAGCTAAAAAACATCAAAAAATCTTGTCTTGAGAAAATGTTTGTATAAGGAGGATGGCGTAAATGAGCAAAATAATTTTATTTCACGGCACCTCTAATAAAGTTGTGACCCCTACTTTTGGACTTGGTGACGAAAAGCACGACTACGGGAAAGGCTTTTATCTGACTGAGAACCCTGAGCTTGCTAAAGAATGGGCAGTCTGCATTCCTAATGATACCAATGGCTGGGTACATAAGTATGAGCTTGATACCGACGGACTAAAAATTTTAGACTTTCAGGAACACAATGTGCTTGCTTGGCTGGCAGAGCTGATGAAACACAGAGATGCTGCTGATTCTAAGCGTTACCGTATGCTTGCTGGCAAATTTATAGAAAAATACGGTATTGACACATCTGAATATGATGTCATTAAAGGCTGGAGAGCCAATGCTTCCTACTTCTATATCGCAAAAGAATTTGTCCGTGATAACATTGATATGGATATTTTGGAAGAACTCCTGTCTTTAGGTGGTCTAGGCATTCAGTATTGCATTAAGTCTGAACTGGCATATTCAAAGCTCCGTGAGTGTCCTGACGGTCTGCTTGCTGTTAACCATGCTGAATTTAATAATAAATATAATCAGCGTGATATAAGTGCCAGAAAAAATATGCGTAATCTTGTCGATTCTGACAGAAACAAAGTAACCAATGTGTTCAGCACGTTGTTTGAGAGGTGAAGGCAATGAGGGCTTATCCAGAAGAGTATTTGAATGATGTAGTAGAAAACCAAGGCAAGCTCTTTGATTTTGTTGCCCAGACGTTCCCTAACAAGGATACAGAGGCCTTTATAAGTGCTTATATGGCAAGTAAAACAAGAAAAAGCATTGACGAAGCCAAAGCCTATGTCAATACAATGTCTGCCAAAGAACTGTGGGAATATTTTTGCCGGACTGAACAGTATGTACTGGAATCTGGCAAGGCTCTTGACGGATTTATGCCTGACTGGATTGGTGAGTTTTATGCCTACTATCAATGGTATTACAATATTCCTAGTTCTGAGGTAATCAAAAAAGTACCGCTTGATTTCTTGAAGAAGGCTTATTACGGGCTTCACGACTTAGAACTTGACCTTGCTGTCCAGAAGGTAGGTAAAATATAGTGCAGATTATTTGTTTCCACAACCCAGATGAAGAAAACGGATACCTAAGCAACTGGTATGCTGCTGGATTTACGTATAAAGAAGTGTATTTTACTTCTATGGAGCAGTATATGATGTATCAAAAGGCGGTTTATTTCGGTGATGAAGCTATTGCTGACAAGATACTTCATACCGAAGATGCTGCTGCTATAAAAGAACTAGGTCGCTGCGTATCTGGCTATGATGAAAGCTACTGGAACGGAATCCGTCAGATTGTAGTTTTTGAGGGACTTTATGCTAAATTTTCTCAGAACGGAGAGCTAAAGGTACTGCTGAAAAGCACAGAACAGGCTGTCCTTGCAGAATGTGCTGTAAAAGATAGGATTTGGGGAATCGGATTATCAATGAAAGCCCCTGACAGGTTTGACAGAACTAAATGGAAAGGCAAGAATCTGCTGGGATATTCTTTAATGATGGTGCGTGAGAAGCTATAATCTATTTACTTTGACGTGTGAAAGCTAAATTTTTATCAAAAATACCTTACGGAAAGGAGTATTGCCATGACCTTTGCCAGTGAAGCTGACTTTGAAGAGGCTCTAATCCAAGTATTGACCAATAAAGGCTGGGAAAAAACTGTTATTAAGCATCCTACAGAAGCAGATCTGCTGAAAAATTGGGCTAATATTCTGTTTGAAAATAATAATACGATTGACCGCCTTAATAATTGTCCGCTGACAGATAGCGAAATGCAGCAGATTATAGAAAAAATTATTGTTGCTAGAACACCGCTCAAGCTTAACGGCTTTATCAACGGAAAGACTGTATCTATAAAACGTGATAATCCTGATGACAAACTGCACTATGGCTTAGAGATAAGCCTAAAAATTTATGACCGTAACGAAATAGCCGCTGGGCAGAGCCGTTATCAGATTGTGCAGCAGCCACATTTTTCTGTTCAGTCACCCTTGCTCAATAAACGCCGTGGCGACTTAATGCTGCTGATAAACGGTATGCCTGTTATCCATATCGAGCTAAAACGCAGCCATATACCCGTCAGTGAAGCTACTAATCAGATAAGGAAATATATGCGTGAGGGTGTGTTCAGCGGTTTATTTTCCTTAGTGCAGATTTTTGTCGCTATGAACCCTGAAAACACAGTATATTTTGCTAACCCTGGCCCAGAACCAGAAGGCAAGTTTAATTCGGACTATTTCTTCCACTGGGCTGATTTTACTAATGAGCCTATCAATGACTGGAAAGGCATTGCTTCTTCCCTGCTTTCCATCCCTATGGCTCATCAGCTGATTGGTTTTTATACTGTTGCCGATAACTCTGATGGCGTGTTAAAAGTAATGCGTAGCTACCAGTATTATGCTGCCAACGCTATTTCAGACACGGTTTCCAAGATAAAATGGGATAGCGGCAACCAGCGTGGCGGTTATATCTGGCACACAACAGGTTCGGGCAAGACTATGACTAGCTTTAAGTCTGCCCAGCTTATTGCCAGCTCCAATGATGCAGATAAAGTAATCTTTTTAATGGATAGAATTGAGCTTGGTACACAGTCATTAAAAGAATACCGTGCTTTTGCCAATGATAATGAAACTGTGCAGGCTACAGAAAATACCGATGTGCTAATAAATAGGCTGAAAAGCGATAGCAGCCTTGATACGCTTATTGTTACTTCTATCCAGAAAATGAGTAATATTAAGGCTGGTGAAGAAAATATGAATGATGCCGACCTTGATAAAATTAACCGTAAGCGTATCGTATTCATTATTGATGAGGCACATCGTTCTACTTTCGGCGAAATGCTGGCAACTATAAAAAATACTTTCCCTCATGCTGTCTTTTTTGGCTTTACAGGAACGCCCATACATGACGAAAATCAAAAGAAATTTAATACTACTTCTGATATTTTTGGTGATGAGCTGCATCGCTATGTAATTGCCGATGGCATCCGTGATAAAAATGTTTTGGGCTTCGACCCATATAAGGTTCTTACATTTAAGGATAAAGATATTCGCCATGTAGTGGGACTTGAACAAGCAAAAGCTACCAGTTTAGAGGAAGTAAGTGCTGACCCAGAGAAAGAAAAAATTTATTATCGCTTTATGCAGCTTCCCATGTACGGTCACAGAGATGAAAAGGGGAAATGGGTAAAAGGTATTGAAGATTACATACCTACATCCCAATATCATACACCTGAACATCAAAAAGCGGTTGTCCATGATATTATGGATAACTGGTTGCAGCTAAGCCGTAATAATTTCTTTCATGCTATTTTTGCTACTAGCAGCATTCCGGAAGCAATACATTATTATCGGCTGCTTAAAGAATTCATGCCTGAACTGAAAATAACATGCTTGTTTGACCCTAATATTGATAATAATGGAGATATCAGAGATACTGCTTTCAAAGAAGATGGTTTAGTAGAAATTATTCAGGACTATAACGAGCGTTACAATCAGAAATTTTCTTTACCGACCTTTGCAGCGTTCAAAAAAGATGTTTCTTTTAGATTGGCTCACAAAGAACAGTATAAATATATTGAAAATGAACCGCAAAAACAGCTTAATTTACTGATTGTAGTAGACCAGATGCTTACAGGTTTTGATTCTAAATGGCTCAATACCTTGTATCTTGATAAAGTGCTTTATTATGAGGGACTGATTCAAGCATTTTCGCGTACTAATAGGCTCTTCGGTGAGAAAAAGCCTTTTGGCATTATACGTTACTACCGTAAGCCTCATTCTATGGAGCAAAATGTTCAGTCAGCCTTTAAGCTTTATTCGGGTGATAAACCTATTGGCCTCTTTGCCGTGAAATTACATAAAAATTTACGCAAAATAAATGAGATCTTTGCTGATATTGTTGATTTATTCCAAAATGACGGCATTACTGATTTTTCACGTCTGCCTGAAGAAAATGCTGCAAAAGGACGATTCGCTTCATTGTTCAATAAACTGGATGATTATTACGAAGCAGCAGTTATCCAAGGCTTTAAATGGGACAAATCAGAATATCAGTTTGAAGATGAGCAGACCAATAAAAAATATGTAATCAAGGTAGATTTAGACGAAGCCACTTATTCAAAGCTGCTGCAACGCTATAAGGAACTGGAAAATGATGGTGGAATTGGTGGCGATGATATTCCTTTTGACCTAAAAGCCCATCTTACTGAAATTGATACTGGGTTAATTGACACCGCTTATATGAACAGCCGCTTTGAAAAATATATTAAAGCTCTGGATGCTGGTATTCCGCCAGAAGAATTAGAGGCAGTGAAAAATGATTTGCATAAGAGTTTTGCTCTGCTTTCACAGGAAGAACAAAAATATGCCAATATTTTTCTGCATGATATTCAGAGCGGAAATATTAAGCTAGAACTAGGTAAAACTTTTAGGGATTATGTTACAGAATATCAAAGCCAAGCCAAAAACGATAAAATTCACTGCTTTGCTTCCCTGTTGGGGCTGGACGAAGAGCAATTAAGGAATATGGTAGCTTTAAACTTAAACGAAAAAAATATCAATGAGTTTGGACGTCTTGATGATTTGAAAAAGACCATTGATATGGCTAAAGCTAAGTTATTTATGGAAGCTCTTGCCCAAAAGCCTTTAATTCCACCATTAGTACACAGAGAAACAGATAAAATACTCCGTAAATTTATTTTATCTGGTGGTGCGGATGTGGATTTACCTACTGAATAATAGCTTATCTTCCTCAAATTTGAATATTTACTCAAATAACACGCTAGAGCCAGGATTTTTCCTGGCTCTTTTGCTTTTACTTGGGAACAGCGTGAGTTGGGAGATGTGTTTGAAGAATACTCCGAAAAAGGTCACGAGGAGCTTCCTGCACTTACAATTATTCAGGGTGGTGGAACGATTAGACGTGATTCGTCTGATCGAAGTCTTCAATATGATAAAGCAAGCTTATCAAACTATAAAAAGGTCGAGGCTGGAGATTTTATAGTACATCTTCGATCCTTTGAAGGTGGTCTTGAAATGGCTACAGACCTTGGAATTATTAGTCCTGCATATCATACATTCCACGGAGAGGGTACGGATTCGAGATTCTATTATTCATATTTTAGGTCATCAAAGTTTATCAACCAGGACTTAAAACCCCACGTTTACGGAATTCGAGATGGTCGTAGCATTGACATCCAAGGAATGAAAACTATTGAAATTCCATGGTCAAGTTTCGATGAACAGAAAGCTATTGGCGATTATATAGAAAACCTCGACCGCCTTATCACCCTTCATCAGCGTAAGCAATTTTTAAAAGTTAGGAGGTAGTAAAAATGTTGAAAGAAGTACAACGTAATGAGCTTTTTTGTGCATATTATGCAAAGTGGATTCAGGTCTACAAAAAAGGAGCTATCCGCGAAGTGACCATGGACAAATATCGTATGGCTCACCAATGGCTAGAAAAAATTGCCCCAACCCTCAAAATTTACGAACTCAGCCGTATTACATAT